>Ga0208644_1003889_pt1 | contig 11421 bp, 10 predicted proteins | sample VirMetDEL_Nov_18_FD_184517 | JGI IMG/M metagenome (GOLD analysis project Ga0208644, IMG submission 184517) | Aqueous microbial communities from the Delaware River and Bay under freshwater to marine salinity gradient to study organic matter... | ecosystem: Environmental > Aquatic > Marine >... | reverse complement strand
ATTACACATGCTGAAATGCGAATGGCTCAAGGTAAATCACCATTTAAGAACCCTGACGATGATGTGTCTATGATGACTAATCCTAAAGTTATGGGTACAAGGAAATAACATGGCTGGATGGGATGATTTAGAGCAAGCATTACCGCTTGATACTAGAGACCACAATCAAAAAAAAGATGATTTAGATCGTTTATGTCTGCGAGTATTAGGTGATGAAGATGGTGAAAAATTAATGAAATGGCTGCGCGATGCAGTTGTTGAGCAACCTGTTGCCTTGCCGGGTAGTGACCCTAGTTATGCATTCTATAGAGAAGGACAGAATTCAATAGTTAAGGATTTAGAAGCAAGGTTAATTAGAGCAAGGAAATTATAATGAGCGAAGAAGCAATCGAGCCTAGTGTTCAAGAGGAAACTCAAGAATCAACTGGCCTACTCGATGGAGCAATAGTTGAGGAAGCCAGCTCTGAAGATACAAATAAAGTAGAAATAGATCATCGTGATCCAGCTGAATTAGCAGCACAGCAAGACGATGAACCACTTGAGCGACCAGATTGGTGGCCTGAGAACTTTTGGAAGAAAGATGATGCAGAACCTGATTTAGAAGGTATTGCAAAATCTTGGATGGATTTACGCAAACAAATCTCTCAAGGCAAACATAAGGCTCCAGAAGATGGTAAATATGATTTAGAAGCATTTGGCAATGTACCAGAAGATGATCCATTAAAACAGTATGTTTTAAATTGGGCTGGAGAAAATGGTATTAGCCAATCTGGTTTAGATTCTTTGGTTGGGAAATTTATGGAAATAGCTGGTGAACAATCTGTAAATGAACAAATCAGTTTATCAGACGAGAAAAAAATGCTTGGCCCTAACGCAGATGCACGGATTAATAATATGGCAAAATGGGGTAAAGGTTTAGTTTCTAAAGGAGTATGGTCTGAAGAGGATTATAAAGAGTTTGAATATATGGGTGGTACCGCTAAAGGTCTTGCCGCATTAGAAAAACTTCGATCTTCTTATGAAGGACGTTTACCAATAGAAACAACACCTGTAGAAGGCGCACCTTCTAAAGAAGCTTTATACGCCATGGTAGGTGATGAGCGATATAAAACTGATCCAGCATTTCGACAAGAAGTTGAAAGAAAATTTGCTCAAAACTTTAACTAGCAACATTGCAATAAAGCCTTATCTGTGATATATTCCTAGGTAAGGCTTATTGTATCTATTCTGTATACAACCCTAAACGCAAGTAATCTTGTCGTCTGGCTATCGTAAATAGCAAGCACCGGCCCAGATTCTCTGGCATACCACAGCGATTAATTTTTTATTAATTTCTATAAGGAGAATAACAATGGCTATTGGTTTATCTAATGCTTTTGTTTCACTCTTTGATGCCGAAGTTAAACAGGCGTACCAAGCTAAATCACAATTAGTTGGTGCTACACGCATGAGACGCGGCGTTGAGGGCGAAGTTGTGAAATTCCCTAAAGTAGGTAAAGGTTCAGCTACACTTCGTGTACCACAAACTGACGTTACTCCACTTAATGTAAGTTTTTCACAAGTAACTGCAACACTCGAAGATTGGAATGCTGCTGAGTATTCTGACATCTTTATGCAACAAAAAGTTAATTTTGATGAAAGACAAGAACTCGTTCAAGTTTTAGCGAACGCAATCGGTCGTCGTCAAGATCAACTTATTCTTGATGCACTTACAGCATCATCAACATCATTAACAGTTGCTAACTCAGTTGGTGGTGCTAACACTAACTTGAACGTAGCTAAACTACGTGAAGCTAAAAAATTATTGGATAAAGGTAACGTTCCTCCACAGGAGCGTCACATGGTTATTCATGCTAACTCTTTAGCTTCTTTACTTTCAGAAACTTCTGTAACATCATCTGACTTCAATACAGTTAAAGCTCTTGTATCTGGCGAAGTTGACACCTTCTTAGGTTTCAAATTCCATGTACTTGGCGACCGTACTGAAGGTGGTCTTGCTATTGATGGTTCTTTAGACAGAACAATCTGGGCATTCCACAAAGACTCAATGGGCTATGCTGAAGGTATCGCGCCTCGCACAGAAATCAACTACGTACCAGAAAAGACTTCATTCCTTGTGAATACACTTCTTTCTGCTACTGCGGTTGCTATCGATGCTGAGGGTATTGTTCAACTCACATGTCGTGAATCTTAATAAGGAGATATTATAATGGCTTACTCAAAAGACAACCTCCAGCCTATCGGTGGTCAATCTAAAGCTGGTAATGCTCCTCAGATGTGGAGCTATACAGCACCGGGTACTGATGCTCTTGCTGACATCAATACTTCAGGTTACTTTAATGACGCTTCTACTGTATTAAAAGTAGGTGACTTAATTCATGTATGGGACGCTTCTGTTCCTACATCTTCATTAGTTACTGTACTTTCTAATGCTTCTGGCGTTGTTGACGTATCTGATGGTACAGCACTATCAGTCGCTGACGCTGACTAAGTAGTAAATGCAAAGGGTGGGAGTTTAGGCTCCCGCCTATTTGCACATTTGGAGATTATGAATGGCAACTGGTGATACCGATATTAGAATATGTTCTGACGCATTATTAATGTTAGGAGCAAATCCAATTTCGTCTTTTACGGAAGGTACAGATGAATCTAACATTTGTGATCGTTTATATCCAGATGTAAAAATTAAAACACTTGCAAGTTATCCATGGTCTTTTTCATTTAAAAAAATCCAGCTTTCAAGACTAATTACAACACCAACTAATGAATACAAATATGAGTATCAATTGCCATCAGATATGATTGCAAGACCTAGAGCTTTGTATGATACAAGCACTACTTACGCCCAGCCTAGGCGTGATTATAAAATTCAAGGCGATAAAGTATTAACCAATTATGAAAAGGTATACATTGATTATCAATATAATGTACCAGAATATTCTTTACCTCATTTTTTTGTGCAACTCTTAAAATATCAAATGACATGGCATCTAGCATTACCTATTACTGATCAAAATGAAAAATCAGAATATTGGAAAATTGTTGCTGAAGGCAACCCGGGAGAAAATGGTCGTGGTGGTTATATGCGACAAGCAATGTCAATTGATGGACAAGGACAACCTACCAACGCAATACAAGACTTTTCACTTATTGATGTGAGGTACTAATGGCTAGGTTTGTAAATATACAAACTAACTTTACAACTGGTGAGTTAGATCCATTACTTAGATCTCGTGTTGATCTTAACGCATATGCAAATGCATTAGACACAGCAAAGAATGTTGTCTGTCAACCTCAAGGTGGCGTTACACGCAGACCTGGCACAAGATTTATTACTGAACTAGGTGGCACTCCAGAAGATGGTGTGCGTTTAGTTGCATTTGAATTCTCAATAGATGATAGTTATATATTATGTTTTACTAACAATCGCATGTATGTCTTTAAAGACAAACAACTTATTACTAATATTAATGGATCAGGTAATCCATATTTAGATACAACAGGTTATGGCTTAACATCAACTCATTTAGATCATCTTGTATGGACCCAATCTGCTGATACATTGATCCTAGTGCATGAGGATCAAAGACCAATCAAAATTATACGTGGCGCTTCTGATAGTGCATGGACTATAGCAAATATTACATTTGATTCTATCCCACAATATGCTTTTACATTATCAACAAGTAATCCTTCTGGTACCATTACTCCTAGTGATGTGTCTGGTAAAATTACTATTACAGCTTCTGCCGCAGTATTTAATAGTGGACATGTTGGTCAGTATATTAATGCCGATCCACAAGGTAGAGCTAAGATTGTAAAATATAATAGCTCGACACAAGTTGATGTAGTTACAGAATTTCCTTTTTTTAATACATCTGCTATTGCGTCAGGTAATTGGGAATTAGAAACAGGTTACGAAGATGTATGGTCAGCAAGTAAAGGATGGCCAAGATCTGTTACATTCCATCAAGGGCGTTTATTTTTTGGTGGATCTAAATCAAGACCGTCAACGATATGGGGATCAAGAATTGGGTTATTTTTTGAGTTTGAAGCTGTGGAAGGATTGGATGATGATGCCGTGGAAGCTACTCTTGATACTAACACTTTTAATGCTATCGTTGATATTATTAGTGGTCGTGATCTGCAAGTGTTTACTACGGGCGGTGAGTTCTATGTTCCGCAAGAAGGATTAACACCGATTACTCCGGCAGATTTCTTTTTAACATCTGCATCACGCAATGGCATGAAAGAAGGATTGCGTGTTAAACAGTTAGAATCTGGAATTATCTTTATTCAAAGACAAGGTAAACAATTATCTGAAACTGCTTACTCTGATACACAGCTTACTTATTTAACCACTAAAATTTCATTACTGTCTGGTCATTTGCTTAAAGGCCCAAAACGCATGGATATTCGACGTGCCGTAGCAACTGATGAAAATGATCTATTATTAATCGTCAATGAAGATGATGGATCAATGGCAGCATTCTCACTATTAAGAGCGCAAAATGTTATTGCTCCAAGTGAATTTACAACGACTGGAGATTTTATTGATGTTGCTGTTGATATCACAGATATTTATACTGTTGTAAAGCGTGCTGACAGTGGTACTAATAAATATTATATTGAAGTATTTGAGGATGATTTACTGACTGATTCTGCTGTGACTGGCGGTGCAGTTGCAAGTTTAGATGCTTCACATATTGATGGAGCAACAGTTAATGTAATTTCTGATGGTTATGTTGAATTAGATCAAACAGCTGATAGTGCAGTTACATTTACAAATACACCTACCTCATCATGTGAAGTTGGTATACCAATTGATGTTCAAGTTAAAACAATGCCTATTGATTTAAAAATACAAAGTGGAACAAGATTAGGTTTTAAAAAACGGATCGTGGAAGTCAATGCATTATTATTAAATACACAAAATATAGTCATTAACGGAAACTTGGTTCCAATTAGAAGTTTAGGTGCTGGAGCATTAGATAAAGCGGTACCAGAATTTACTGGAACAAAGACATTGCATGGTATACTAGGATATAGCAATGAAGGACAGATTACAGTAACTCAATCTGCTCCATTAAAATTTACACTGCTCGGGTTAGAATATAAAGTAGCAGTACATCAGGGGACATAGTATGGGTTGGCAAGTTGCATTACTGGCAGTAGGAACAGCATTTAGCGCATATCAAAGTTACGCACAAGGACGTTCACAACGTGAGATGTATAAATTACAAGCAGCACAAACCGTTGCTGACTCAGAACGTCGATCTCTGCAATATGAAGAAAGAGCTAATGAAACATTACGTAACCTTAACAAAACAATGGCAGCTAATATATCAAAAGGATTTGCTGGTGGTGTCAATGGTTTTGAAGGATCAACTGCATTTATTAACTCTATTAGCGGGACTGATGCTGGACGTGATTTTATGTTTGACATTAAAAATGCTGAAAATGCTATTTTAGGTGGTACAACTCAAGCAAGTATTTATGGTCAAGCTGGTAATATTGCATATAGTAGTGGGCTATTAAGTGCTGGTGCTAAATTAACAGAAGCAGCATACAGTTACAGTAAATTAGGTTCTGCTCCAGATTAAGGTAAATTATGGCACAAACTCGATACACAAGACGTGGCATTACATTAGAAAGGACTCAACCTTTAGACTTTGCTGCAACTAAAGAAAGCATTCGTTCATCTCAAGCCTTAGAAACTAGGTTAGATAAAATATCAGAAATTGCATTTGAACAACTCAAAAGCAAAGCTGAGCGTGAAGGTAAATTATATGGTGTTCAAAACAAACCTACATTACAGCAAATACAAGATGCCATTAAAGAACAAAGACCTATAGAAGATTTATATGAACCAGGTGATACTGTGTTTAGTGCTTCTGCCCGAGATGCTCAAGCAGCTTTATTGCAACAAGATTTATTAAATGACATTACTTTAAAATTTCAAGGGATTGATAATGCAGTTAAGAATGATGCTGATTTAGATATTGATGAATTATTAATTGACATTAATTCTAATATTGAAGGCTATGCTAATGTTATTGATCAAATCGATCCTGAACGTAGTATTAAGTTTAGAGCAGCAGCATCCACTGTTGGATCACAAACAATAGATGCCGCACTAAAAGCGAAACAAAAACAAATCACAGCCGCTAATGAAGTTAAGATACAAGATCAACTTTTATTTTATAAAGATTATGTATCACGCGCTATTGCATCTAAACAAGATCCATTATCAACCATGGCGTTTATTGAAGAGCGTAAAGTTAATTCATATGAATTATTTAGACGTAATCCAGAGACATTCTCAAACAATATTGCTGAATTTGATAAGATCACAAAAGAAGCAATTATATCTGAAGTGGCTAATGATTTAATTAGTTCTGGAAATTTATCTAAGTTTTATAAAGGAGATATGGGTGATTGGCGTATCTTATTACAAAATCAAGGCCTAGATGATGCAGAGTCAACTAATAAAATTATTAAATTAGCAACAGACAGAATAGATCAAAAATTAGTGACATCAAACAAGTTAAGAGAATCACAACGAGAATTAAATCATGAAGCATTTATTAACTTATATGATCGTTTTGATCGCAAAGAATTAAGTGGTGAAGACTTTAAGATTGAACTCAAAAAATTGAATTATCCATTGACTAAAGAATTAATTAAAGAAATTGATGAAAATAAGCAATCATCTATGATGCAAGATGAGGTTTATAATGATTTAGCATTGCAAGTCCAGGTAGGACAATTAAGTTATGATGCAATTGATCAGCATGCTTATGTAGGAGAAATTACTCATTCTCAAGCTGCTGAGCTTAAAAAACAATATCGCTCTGTTAATAAAACATTAGTTGATGGTAATCGTGTGATTAATAATGAATTTAAAATGCTTGATGAGCGTGAGATCATGTTGCTTAAACTAGACGATCCACGACGTATTCTTATTGCTGATGCAAGAAATCGATTAGAAAAATTACAATCAGATGCCGCAGCTGAAGGTCGCGCATTTAATCAAACCATTGAGGCTAAGAATATAGCTAAAGAAGTGTTACTTGAATACTCTCAACAAGCTATGCCCAAACAAGAGAAATACATTGTTAATATTTTACAAAAAACTAAGTTTGCATATGATAGAGATACATTCATCCGAATGACTGATGATCAAATTAAGCAAATTAAAACGCGTGATGGTAAGTCGTTGGCTAGAGGAAACATATCTCAACTAATAAAACGCAGAGATAATTTAATTAAACTGCAACAAGGATTAGTGCTTGAAGCTGGGGAATATTAATGAATCAAGATATAGATAAATTATTTATAGATGATGAATATTATAGACAGGGGATTACTGATCAGGATCCATTATTGCCAACACCTTATGAAGAAGCTGTATTAGATCCATTAGCAGCAACAACAGAAGCATCACCACAAGCATATGCAGAAATGCTATCAGGATTAGCAAAAGGCGGTGTGCAAGCATTAGGGACACCATCTGACATTATTGGTTTAATAGGTGGACTGCTTAATATGTTACCTACTATTGATGGAAAAGGTTGGATACAGCCAGAAGGTAAAACATGGGAAGAAGCTAGTATGGGGGAAAGATTCTCTGCTGCATTCGACAAGGTTCCATTAACAGCTGAAAAAATTTCTAAAATGCTCGAAGGTGCTGGTTGGCAAGTTGAAGAAGGTCCGGCTCAAGCAGCTGAATTAATAGGTGAAATTGGTTTGCCATTGAAAGCTACCGAAACAGGAATTAAAAAGGGTGTTAAAAAAATTGTTGAGAAGGTTAGATAATCATGGCTATAAGTAAATTAACAGACACAATCAGACAAGACCCAGTCATTGAGAAACAACTTGATGACATGGTTAATTCTGAAAAGGATTTAAATAACGCTGTTAAAAACATTAACCCAATGAGTAATGCTCAAGAGGCAATGTTTGAAAATCAACCTATTCAAGAAGACATTGCTGAAGAGCCAGAGTTTGCTATTGCGGAACCAGCAGAACCTGTATTTGCTGATGTAGAGCAACAACAAGTAGCTGGCATTGATAAGATTAAGAATTTGCTTAAAGCCAGCGATGAAGCTGAGGCTGCTATTAAACAAAGAAGTAAAATGCCTATCAGTGATGATGATTATTTAATTATTCCTAATGCAACAGAATATGAAGTAGAGCAAGCATTAAAGTCTGTCACAGATGTTAAAGATGCAACAACTAAACAAACACAAAGATTTAATATCAATCAGATTCAAGATTCTGAAGGCGTTAAAAACTTTATTAATAGTGTAGGTGATATATATTTAGGTGAAAGAAAAACAATCTCTACCAAACAACTTGCTGATGAACTTACACGTACACGATACACTGTGTATCAAGAAGGCAAATCATTTAAGAAATTTGACTCACAAAAAGAGGCAGATGCATTTATTGCAAGACAGGAAGATGCATCTAAATTTACAGTAGAAGCTAAAGCCCCATATTCAGAAGATTATTTAGCTAGAATTATGGATCCTAGGAATCCAACACTAGCTAATCCAACCGATGTATACAAGATGTTGATGGCTCAGCTTGATGCTGTAAACAATGCAGAACGACTCGCTAGAAAAGTCGTGGCTGAAGGTGACAATGCAACAGATGCTGTATTAATTGAATTTGATCAAGCGTTAGCTTTAGCTGGTGAATTATCTAAAACCGTTGAAAAAAGACAAGCCGACATTGGTCGTTCATTACGTATGTTTGGCGAAGCACGTTCAGGCAATGCTGAAAGAATGCGTGAGGCTGTTAAAGATTTAGGAGGTACGACAAATGTCCAGGATCGTGCAGTTAAATTCTTAGCTCTATCTCGCACTGAAGATAAAGCGCGTGTGGCAAGTAACATGTTTAGTGCTGGAGCTGTTAAGGATATTTGGTATGCTACATGGATTAATGGTCTGCTATCTAGTCCAATCACTCACCTTAAAAACATATCAGCCAATGCAATGTTCGGGGTCTATCAAATTCCAGAACGTTATCTAACATCCATTGTAGGTAAGATTCGAGGTAATCCAGATTACATTAGAGCAAATGCTGTACATGATTACACCTTAGGTTATTTTGAATCAATCAAAGATGCGTTTATTGTAGGTGGTAAGGCCTTTAAAAATAATGCGCCAATTGATGGCATGAGTAAACTTGAGCTTGATAAAACAGCTAGACGTAATGAGTTTGACATTGACTTTGGTGATAGTAAATTTGCTAAAGCGTCATCTAACGCATTGCGTTACTATGGTAAGTTTGTTACATTGCCTGGCCGTGCATTAATTGCTGAAGATGAGTTTTTTAAACATACAGCATACATGGCTGAATTTAAACTTTTAACTAAACAAAAAGCCGAAGTCTTGTATAAGAGCAAGATTGATGAAGGTATAGATGTTGAAACAGCTCAACGTATGGCAACAGATTATTTAACAGACATTCGTGCTAATCCAACAGACGACATTATTAAAGCATCTACAGATCGAGCTAAAGAACTCACATTTACTAAAGAGTTAGATGGATTATTTTTAGAAATACAAAGAGGTATTCAATCAAGCAAAGCATCGCCTTTATTAAGAATGTTTTTTCCATTTGTAAGAACGCCAACTAACTTAGTCATTGAAGCAACTAAACGTACTCCATTTGCTCCAATCCTTCCTAGTGTTAGAACAGCACTTAGAAATGGAGGCGCAGAAGCTGATGCTGTAATAGCAAAAATGGGTTTAGGTACTAGCATGATTGCCTTAACTAGTTACCATGCTATGGGTGGTAAAATTACAGGATCAGGCCCAACAAATTATGAGCAACGTAAAACACTTGAAGCCACAGGATGGATGCCTTACTCTGTTGTATATAATAAGAGTGATTTAACTGAAGAAGAAATTAGAGCATTTTCTGATCGTACGCCTGTATCTGTAGGCGAAGATAAAGTCTATGTATCTTATCAAGGATTACAGCCTATCTCTACATTATTAGCTATTGGTGCCACGATAGGTGAATACTATGAATATCTATCATATTCTGGTACAGATGATTTAACAACGCTTGAACAAGCAGATCAAATTGCTATGATAGCATCGCTAGCTGTTTATGAATCTATTTCTGATTTACCTATGTTACAAGGTTATTCAGATTTTGTAAGTATTATTTCTGGCGATCCACTCAGTTCAAAAGCGGGTTATGCAAGGATGTTAGAGAAAGGTGTAGGAAAACTATCTGAGTTTGCTATTGGCGGATCACCTATTGGTGTATGGAGTAGTGCTATGGCAACCGCAGAGCGTGTGCAAGATCCTACTAAATCTAACATTATGCTTGATGAAGGTGGTGTAAGTGAAGGTGTTATAACCCCAGCTACTGAAGGTTTTTGGAAGTCATGGAAACGCTATACATCACGTATTCCCTTCTACAGCAATACATTACCAGAGCTATTAGATCCACTCACAGGGGAGCCTGTCACTGTAGGTAAGGGTAATTCGGGTGAAGCATTTAATCCATTTAAAAACTCAGAAGGTAAAGTTGCTGCTGGTTATAGAGCTTTAATTAAAAACTCAGTGCCGGTATATACACCTCCACGCAAGATTAAAGGGTACCAATTATCTGCTGAGATGTATAACGAATGGATTGTACTTACAACAGCTGGTGGTGAATTAGAAGAAAAAGTCATTGATGCAGCAGAATTCTTAGAGAACGAGGATGATTTTTCAAAAGTTCAAAGACAATTAAAACGAACTATGTCAGGAGCTTACCAGGAATCACTTAAAGAATTAATTGAGTTTTATCCTGAGCTAGAAGTACATTTAGAGGGCGTTGATCTACAGGATGCTGTAGAGGGCGTATACAGTTTATACTAGGCAAAATAAGTAAAATATGATAGGATTGACATTATGGCTATAGACATTTCATCAACCACTAGGCGTATAGTATACACAGGCTCATCAGGTGTAGGTCCATACTCATTTGCATTTGAAGTATTGGCTCAAACTGACATTGCCGTATACTTTAACGATACAGAACTTACTCTGAGTACAGACTATACGGTTAGTCTTAATGTTGATGGTACAGGTTCTGTAACAATTGTCGTAGGCACCAATGTTCCTAGCACCCCTACAGCTTCTGATCGTATTACCATTGTAGGTGATCGTACGATTGAGCGAACAACAGACTTTACTACAGGTGGCCCTCTATTTGCTACCTCATTGAACGATGAGTTTGACAGCTTAACCATATTCGTACAGCAAAACAAAGAAGAAGTTGACCGTGCGATTAAAGCACCAGTCACTGATCCATCCTCTATTGATATGACCTTGCCTAAAGATGATGATCGTAAAGGTAAGTATCTCTCATTCAATGCAACCACAGGTAATCCTGAAGTTGTAAACACCG
>Ga0208644_1003885_pt1 | contig 11423 bp, 10 predicted proteins | sample VirMetDEL_Nov_18_FD_184517 | JGI IMG/M metagenome (GOLD analysis project Ga0208644, IMG submission 184517) | Aqueous microbial communities from the Delaware River and Bay under freshwater to marine salinity gradient to study organic matter... | ecosystem: Environmental > Aquatic > Marine >... | reverse complement strand
CTTCGCTTGATATGGCTAATTTAAATAATAACCAACAAGCACAAGTTTTAAATGCACAAGCATTTCTTGGTATGGACATGAGTAACTTAAGTAACAGTCAACAAGTAGCTGTTCTTAATGCACAAAACAAACAACAAGCTATGTTGTCTAATCAAGCTGCAGCTAATGCATCTGCACAATTTAATGCAACAAGTACGAACCAAACAAATCAGTTTATGTCTAGTTTGGCAAATACAGTTAATCAAAGTAATGCACAAAGAGATGATGCTATGTCTCAGTTCAATACAACTGAAGCAAACAGAATAGCACAAATAAATGCAGGTAATCAATTAGAAGCAGATAGATTACAAGAACAATTAAATGCACAAATAGACCAGTACAATGCAAACTTAGGATTTCAAAGAGACCAATTTAATACTCAGAATGCAATAGCTATTGAGCAATCAAATGTACAATGGAGAAGACAAACTAATACTGCAAATACTGCAGGTCAAAACTCTGTTAATCAAGCTAATGCTATGAATGCATTTAATTTAAGTAATCAAGGTTTATCTTTCTTATGGCAAGAAATGAGAGATGCAGCTAAATGGGAATATGAAGCTGCACAAAATAGTGAAGATAGAGCAAGTGTATTAGCCCAAGCTGCACTTGGTAATGAAGCTGCAAGTGATGCAGTTAAATCAAATAACCTAAAAACTTTAGGTCAATGGGCAATAGATATTTGGAAAACAATATAATAAAATATGAATGATGTGCAGTCTGCATTGCACTTAATTTTAAAAGCAGACAACTACAAAAATATGTTTGATGGTAATGTTAGACATGCCTTAGAATATATTTTACCTGCAATAAAGTTAGGTCAATATCGAGTCTTTAGAAGAGGTGAGTACCCATTTGCTTATACAAGTTGGGCTTACATGAATGAAGAATCGGCAGAACAATTTAAACAAACAGGAATTATAGAAGATGATTCTTGGTGGAACAATGGTAATCAAGTCTGGCATATAGATACTGTTGTTGAAAAAGGATTTGATGTTTTACCAATACATAGGTGGACATCACATAATATCGCTGAACTAAAAGGTGATAAAACTAAAATTAATTGGATAAGAATTGGTTTTAAAAATAATAATTTTTATGTTAAAAAACAAGGACACGCAATAGCAAGGAGTGAAAAACAATGGGTGCAATAAGTAGAGTATTCAAAGGTGCAACTAAAGCAGTAAAAAAAGTAACCAAAGGTGTTACCAAAGCAGCTAAAAAAATTGGTAAAGGTATAGCTAAGATTGGTAAGAATGTTTGGAATGGAGTAAAAAAAATTGGTGGTAAAGCTTTTGAAATGTATGGTAAGATAAGTGGTAAGCTTGGACCTATCGGTATGATAGGATTGTCTATGGCTATGCCTTATCTAATGCCCGGATTTACAAGTGCAGCAGGTGGATTATGGACAAACTTTGGTGCTAAGTCTGCAACATGGGCTAATGCAGCTAACAATCCTTTTTTAAAAGTTATTGGTAATGTTGGTGGTAAAATTTATAAAGGTACAAACTTTATTAAAGGTACTGCTCAAGGTATATCACAAACAATAGGACAAACATTTAAAGGTTTTGCAAGTGAAGGTACTTTAGGTAGTAGAATATCAACAGGATTTAGTAACTTATATAAAGGTACAACAGAAGTTTTAACTGGTCAAGCAGGTAAAGGTACTATGATACCTACACAGTTTAAAGATGCTTTAGGAACAACAGTAAATAAAAATTTATTGAATGTAAAATCTGGATTAGAGTCATCACAGTTTGCAGCATTTAATCCAAATACAATAACACAAACTGGTGGTATTAGTCTTGGTAATATGAATGTAGCAAATAAATTTACATATGATGTTACTTCAGCAGCTATGAAAAATGCAGGAGTATTTCAAAATTTTGATGCTAATGCAAATAAATATTTAAATACATTAAGAAAAGTAGGTGTTGATGATAATACTGCATATGAATATTTAAGACAAAATGGTGTTGGTTCTGATGGTATTCTTGATTTTAGTTTATCAGCAGACTTTGCAGAAACAGGTGGAGTTGGTGCTTATGACTTTACTGGTAAAAATTTAAAAGATAGTTTTAAAGCTGCAGATTATAATTACAATATGAAATTTACAAAACCTAAAGTAGAAGGAGATGTATTTGCTCAACCAGATTCATTATTGAATCCTAAATCTGGAGTTTCTAAATCAAAAGATTTTGCTAGTGCTGCAGTAAATGCTGCTTTAACAAATCAAAATGAAGACATTCCGGGTTATGAATTAGCTTCTGCTATTAAGTCAACAGACCCTAATACAACAACAGCTAATTATGGTTCAACAACAGGTGCGTACACTAAAGAAGGTTCATTGTTAAATGACGCACAATTAGCTTATTTTAGAAATCAAAACTTAGATATTAAAGTATAAGAAGTACAATGTCAAGGAAGAAAAAGTCAACTGTAAATAAGGCAGGGAACTATACTAAGCCGGACATGAGAAAGAAAATCTTTCAAAGAATAAAATCACAAGCTTCACATGGTACAGCAGCAGGTAAATGGAGTGCAAGAAAAGCACAAGCATTAGCTAAAGCTTACAAGAAAGCAGGTGGAGGATATAGATAATGGCATTAGCTAAATCTCAAAAAAGTTTAAAATCATGGGGGAAACAAAAATGGCGAACAAAATCTGGAAAAAAATCAAGTGTAACTGGCGAAAGATACTTGCCATCTGCAGCAATAAAGAACCTAAGTGCTGCGGAGTATGCGGCAACGACAGCAGCAAAGAGAAGAGATAAGAAAAAAGGTAAGCAACATAGTAAGCAACCTAAAAATATAGCAAACAAGACAAGGAAATATAGAGTATAATATGGAATTAGATAAAACAAAATTAAATCAATTTGAAGAAGCGGGTATGAATCCATTCAATGCACCTACTCCCGGTGAGTCATTGACACAAGACCCAAATCAAAAATTTCCATGGGAACAACCACCAGAAATAAATGATGTTGATAGTGCTATTAAAGAAATATTTATTAACTTAACAGAAAAAAGTACTTTAGTTGAACTGTTAAATATTTTAAAGAATGGTCAACCTGTAGATGAGATTGCACAAATAATTGCATATAGAGGTGCAACAGTTGGTAAATATAATAATGATTTAATGTTGTTGTTATTAGAACCATTAATGTATTTAATTATAGCAATTGCTGAAGAGTATGAAATAGACCCAGTTATTTATGAAGGTATGGATAATGATATTGGTGATGAAGAAGACTATGATAGAGCAGTAGGACAACAACCAAAAAAAGAAATTAAAAAAGATAGTGTTCCAGACTCAATATTAGCTAGAGTAAAAACATTACCTTCAGAAGAAGAATTAAGAGGAGAACAATAATATGGCATTAAGTTTTGGAGATATAGCTTTATCAATAGGAGCAGGTGTTGCAGAAAAAGATATGCAATACATGCAAGAAAAAAGAAATGCAGATTTTAATTTAGCAATGGAAGAGTTTAAAGATAATAAAGCTTTAGTAACTAAACTTGCAGAGAATAGATATTCAAGAGATATTAACAAATATGATGAAGAAGTTAAAAAATATGATGCAGTTAAATCTGTTTATAGTGCAATTGAAAATGATAAACTAAGTCCATTTGAAGCAGCATTTAGACTTGCTAGTGTTAATGACCCTAACTGGGGTAAATATGATAAAGCAGAAAGAATTGCAATTGCTAAGAAAAATGCAGAAGGATTTGATTATACTTATTATACTGAAGAAGATAGACTTAAAGGTTTATTACCAGAAGGTAAAAACATTGGTGACAAAAAATCATTTAGTGTTCAACATGATAAATTAGAAATTACTGAACCTACTGCAGATAAATATTTCTTAGATAGTTCTTACTGGAAAGGTAAAGGTCCAGACCTAGATAACTTTAAAGGTAAAAGTATTCTTACTGGTCAAATTCAAAAACTTTTAGGTAAAACAGATTCAGATGGAAATGCTGAAAAAGTAGATATGTCTAATTATATTTCTGATTTAGAAAAATTAAAAACACAAGACATTAAATCTATTATAGGAAAAGAAACTTATACTTCAAATAATATAAGCGATTCTGTACTTGCTATTAGCGAAGGTAATTATGCTTTTGGTGATGGAACAAGTAAATCTATTCCTTCAGCATTGTCAAGTAAATATACAACATATAGTGGAGTAGCTACTAATGATGTAGTAAAAAGTATTATTGCACCTATGAATGCAATGAAGATTAAAGACATTGATAAATATTTTACCACAAAAGAAAATGGCGAAGTAACTATTTTACCGGGTGGTACTTCAGCTTACATAGATGGTAGAGAATTATATAATAATATTGTTAATGATTTATATTATAATATTGTTTATGCTAAAGGTAAATATGCAGGTAGAGAAGATTTATTTACAGATGCTAATATAAGCAAACAATATAATGCAGAGTTTCAAGAACGAAGTATTACAATAGATTTAAAAGATGCTACTGGTGTTTATGTAATTCCAACAGATGTACTACCTTTAGGTGTAACATTTAATTCTTTAGGTATAGATAAAAATAAAGTATTTGATTATGTACAGAAAAATTTCCCATCTAATAAATCATTAAATGAATCTAAAGGAATGTTAAATGGTTTAGTGTTACAATATATTAAAAATAATGCAAAACAATTAACTAATATTGATAGTGATAACACTAACAATGTTAATAACAAAGGTTCTGGTAAAATAACTTTAACTGAAAAAATTATTGAAGATACTATAAAAGAAAATCCAAACATGTCAAGAGAGGATATTATTAAAGGATATCAAAATGATGTACGATTTAATGTTCCAGAAAATTTATTAAATAATAATGAAAATTCAAATTCTAATAAAAATAATAATTTAGATAATCTTATTAAAAAAGATAAAAATACTGGTGTAGAATATATTCCATTCGGCTAAAATAAAAGGATAACTCATGTCAAATGTAGAGTTTAAACTTCCATCTTATGTAAATGAACAGCTTCCTGCTGTTTCTTCTGTATCAACTACAGACAATTCCCCACAAGAAACCCCATTTAAATTACCAAAATATCTTTCTGAAGAACCAAGTACTGTTCGTAAGTTACAGTTTGGTGCTGCAGAAGAAACTTATTTATTAGGTGATATTTGGAGATTAACAAAATCTGCTATTCAAGCTATTGGTCCAGATACTTTTAAAGAAGCAAGAGAAGATGTTGAAGAAGATAGATTAAAAAAATTGTACGCAGAGTTTCCAGAATTTGAAACAGGTCAATATGATAATGATGCAGCAGTATGGGGTGGTCGTGCAGCAATCATGGTATCTGACCCATTATATTTATTAATGCCTTGGGCTAGAGCAGCACAAGCAGGTAAATTAGTAGGTAAAGGTGGATTAGCACTTGCAGGTTTAGGTGCGGGTGTTGGTGCAACAGATGCAACTATTAGAGGTTTAGCTAGAGATGGAGAAGTAAGTGGTAAGCAAGTTGGATATACTGCATTAGCAGGTGGTATTTTATCTCCCGCAGCTTTAGGTGTACAAAAATTAGGTGGTATTGCATTAAATAAAATGTTTCCTAATTTATTTAAAAACAAAACAAAAATACAATCAGAAGAAATAACTAATACATTAAGAAATAATTTTAAAAACAAGTATAATTTAAATGATGTACAATTAGATAATGTTTATAAGATATCTTCTCTTCCAAAAGTTAGACAGTTGTTTGATGATATAGTTACATCAGAAAATAATTATAAAAATCTTGTATTACCAAGAATACAATTGTTAGATAAATTAAATAAAGTTACTAATAATTTTTCTAAGAGTGTACCTTTAAGACCAGACCAATTAACAAATATTATTAAACAATTACCGGGTGGAAATAAAATAAAATTTAAATCTATTGGTGATAAAACTTTATTAACTGCAACTCAAGCAGAAAAGAAAACAATAATTAAAAATATTAAAACAGAAATAGATGATGTTGTAAATGAATCTTTAAAAGACCAAGCAAGAAGAAATCATTTATATCAAGTAGAAGTTATAAAACAAATACATAAAGCAGGTGGTTTAAAATCTGCTGTTGGTAGAGCATTAGCTATTAATTTAACTAGACCTGTTGTTGGTGGGGGAGCAGGTGCTGTTACTGGAACTATCTTTACAGATTCTGATGAAGGATTTAATAAGATGGTTATGATTGGTGCAGGTGTTGGTTTTACACATAGAGTTTTAATGAGAGGTGGAATAAAAGGTATTCCTAAACCAGAACAAATTTCATTTGCTAATATAATGAAAAAAGAATTTTGGACTAATCTTGATAGAAAAATTAGAATAGGAACATCACAAACATTACAAAGTAAATTAACTAATAGAGGTCCAGTATTAGATGAATTTTCTAATTTATTATTTTCAAGACCAACTGATACAGTTAGATTAGATTGGTTAGGAAGAGTTGCTAAAAATCAAGATGAAGCTATTGGATTAATTGGTACTAGTCGTTCAGTCGAAGAAGTAGCAGAAAAAAGAATAGCAGGATTTGTTGGTAGTATTTATGATGATGTTTTAGGAAACTCTGGAGGACAAGTACAAGCAGATGCATTGAGTATTGTTAGAGGTTCAAAAGAAAAATTTTCTGATGAAGCTGTAGCTTTATCTGGAAGAATTAAAAATTGGTTAAATGATTTTAGAACTTACTACAAAGATGTAGGTTTTACAGACGCACAGCTTATTGATAATTATTTTCCTCGTAAATTTAATTATAAACAAATACTTCAATCAGATGCAAGTAAAGAACAATTTTTACAAACAGTAACTCAAGTATTTAAAAACTTAACTAAAAATGCTTCAGCTAAAAATCCAGTTAAAGTTGGTATGTCTGGTACAGGTAAGCCAGTATTAAGTAAGAAAAAATTTAATGATACAGAAGCTAGACAAGCTGCAGAAAAATATTTTAGAAGTATTACTGACAGTCACGAAAATCCTATTTTAGATTTTGCTAAATTGGAAAGAGGAGAAGTATTAAATTATAAAAATATTACTTTACCTTTAAGTGAACATATTAGATATGAAAGAATACTTCAAGGTTCTTTTGATGATGTAGAAAAATTATTACAACCTTATTTAATTAATGATGTTGGTGCAGTACTAACTGACCTTATAAGAACAAGTGCAAAATCTGTAGAGTTTGCTAGAGTGTTTGGACCAAGAGGTGAATTGATTGGTAACTTTGCAAAAAGATTAGCTTCACAATATGAACAAGCAGGATTTACAAAGATAGGTGGATTCTATGGTAGTGAACATAGATTAGATGCTGAAGCAATTAAGAATGCTGTTAATGCATACTTTGGAAGATATGGTAAAAGTGGTGGACCAACTTCAAGAAGTATAAGTGCAGTTTTATCTACACTTGCAAACTTTAACATGATGGATAAAGTTACTTTGGCAAACCTTGGTGACCTTATTCAACCTTTTCAAAACAGTAGATACTTTGCGTCTGCAATACAAGGTTTTGGTTTTTATCGTTCACCAAAATTTAGTGACCAATTAAATTTAATACATACAAAAATTGCACAAGCTAATTTAAAAGATGCATACATGGGTAGTACAGGTTCAAGTCCACTAACTTTAGAGAGTGGGTTATCTGGCTCTGTTACTTCTTTTTTAGGTAAAGCTAATGAAAAATTTTTTAAATTAATTGGATTAGAAGGTATTACAAATGTAGCAAGAAGATATGCTTACAATGTAGGTGTTATTGATGCTCATAAAACTATTAGAAAAGTCGTAACAACTTTAGATAAAAAAGGTATTAATAATATTGATTTAAAAAATATTGATAATAGTTTATTAAAAGATATTAGACATTTAGTTAGAACTGGTACAATTAAAACTAATAAACAAGGACAGATAACAAACAATGATGATATATTTTTCTTGGGAAGAATAAAAGATTTAGAAGATGCACTTGTGGATAAAAGAGCAGCAAATTTAATAGATAACATTGGATTAAAAGCTGCTAATAGAGATGCATTAATACCTCAAGTTGGTAACAGATTATTATTTACTCAAGATAAAAATCCATTTATAAGAATGCTCGGACAGTTTTCTTCTTGGGCTATGGCAAAATCTGCACAAACAAATGCTATGCTTCAAAGAGTTGAGGATGGTGATTTAAGAACAGCAATAGGTTTAGTTGCTTCTCTTGGAATCTTTGGTGCGGTACAAGATTTAAGAGAGTTTGCTAAGACTGGTAAATTTAATACTTATGAACAAATAGATGATGACCCTGCAAGATGGTTATCAGATGCATTTATTATGTCTGGTAATATGGGTTGGTTACCAACATCAGTTATAAATCAAATAATAGGATATGGAAATGATGCTCCTATATTAATTGGTCCGGGTTATAATGTTGCTTTTGATTGGGCAAAAGCATTAGCACAAACTGGTGATGCTTTTTTAAATAAAAAAAGTTATGATGCAGCAGTAAGAAATTTTTATAAGAATGCACCTATACCTACAATAAGAGGAATACTTGATAGAGCAGGTGTACCTTTTATGACTTATAAAAGAGATTCTAATTTATTTAAAAATAAAGAAGGTATTAAACCTAGTATGTTTAATAAGGGTGGATTAGCAGATAAATCATTTAGTGATGCATTTGCAGAAGCTAGAGGAAACAGACAAGAATTATTTAAATGGAATGGTAATCAATATACTACAAGAAGAGCAGATGAAAGTGACCAACAATATAAAAACTTTTTAGGAGTAAATAAAATTGAAGGACCACAAATAGTTTTAAAAGAAAAACCTTTAGCACCTGCTAATAATGAACAGTATAACGAAACATTAAAAGGTTATGATGAAATAGTACCTAAAAAGAAACCTATACTTACAGTAGAGAAACCAAAAGAATCTAAGTTTAATTTATTCTCTTCGGCAGAAGCGGCAATCCCAGATGATAAACAAGAGTTAACTAAAGACGCAAGTAAATTTACAGATAAAACTTTAACAGAAAAAGATTTTCAAGAAACAGAAAAGTTTGGTTGGAGAAAAGTTATTAACATGATACCACCTAATGTTAGGTTAATGGTTAATGATGTATTCAAACAAAGTACTGATAGTAAGTTTGACAAAGTATTTACAGAACAAAATTTAAATCCGGAGTACACATCAGTTTTAAAAGATATAGCTTTAGATGTTTTAAATAAAGGTAAAACTAATATAGAATATGCAGATTACAAAAGTGTAGAAGGAGACAATGCATATGCAGATGTTAACTACACAGCAAAAGGTTTGCCTGATATTTCTAATAAAAGATTTAATTTAAAAACATCTTTAGGTCAAGCTACAATTAAAGTAGATAACCAAGGCAATCTTATTATTGTAGATAAATTTAATTTTAATGATTCAGATTCAATAGATTCTGTTTCTGATTTTTATCAAATGGCAAAAGAAATAGGTGGGTCAGCACTACAAGGTGAGGGTTATAATTTTGTAAGAAAGATAGGTAAGTGGTTTGGTTCGCCAGAAGGTGAAGGACAGAATGTAAGAATTAATTTAGGTCCAGTTGATTTATCTAAATTTAAAAATCTTAAAATTGCAAAGGCAAGTAAAGGTGGAGTAATAAGAAAACATTTTAGATATGGTGGTGACACCATGGGCGGAAGAAATGACAGGTCACGAAGTAGTAATAGTGGTGGAGGACAAAGACACAATCCTCATACATCTTCGGGTTATTCTAAAACTTCAAACAAAGGGGGCGGCAATGGGGGAAGTAGTAGCAATAATAATAATAACAATAATACTACTGTTAAAAGTAGTTCGACAAATACAACGACTAAAGGAAAAATTGTAACAAATATTCCTACAAAAAATGATGATAGAGAAACAAGGAATAGAAAAATAGATAATCTCTTAACTACAAAAACAGTTAAAGCAGATTATGGTGTTGAGTATGGAGGAGAAACAGGTGTAGGTTTTGCTAAGATAGGTGGTGAAGTTGATTTAAATAATTTAGATACAATCTCACCAGTTTATTCAGCATCCGCAGGATATACTAATTATCCAACAGGAATAAATGTTGGAGCATCTTATAATTTTAATGATAAAAATTTAACTGGTTCTGTTGTTAAAGATTTTCAAGGAACAAGTTTATTAGATGGAAGATTAGACATAAAACCCTATGCAGGAGTAGAGTATAGTGGTGGAGATTTTGGACCTACATATGGAATAAAAGTAAGTACAAACTTTAAAAAGGGCGGATTACTTGACAAAAAAAGAGGTTGACAAAATTTAGTTAGAGGTGTATAATATAGGTGTATGGGATAGCTATAGGTAGTATCCTGTATTTTTAATAACTCGCTTAACGAAAGGAGCAACTATGATAAACCTACCTACTAGGGTCTTTGACCCATTCAAAAACATGACAGTTGGTTTTGATGATATATTCGACCAACTATCTACATTGTCTCAATATGAGATACCAAACTATCCACCATATAATATAAAGAAAGTTGGAAAAGATAAGTACCAACTTGATATGGCATTGGCAGGATTTAAGAAAGAGGATGTTATTGTTGAAGTTAATGACAATACATTAACTGTTTCTGGAAAAGCTGCTGATAAAGAAGAAGATAGTTTTGTTCATAAAGGAATAGCTAGAAGAGCATTCAAAAGACAATGGACATTAGCTGAACATCTTGAAGTTAAAGATGCACAACTAAAGGATGGAGTTCTTACTGTAGATATGAAATTAAATCTACCAGAAGAAAAGAAACCTAGAACAATTAAAATAAAATAAAAAGGTAGGGGGTGTAAAAGCCCCCTATAAAATGAATACAATATTAATAATAGCAATAATAATCGGAGGAACTATGGCACATGTGAAAGGACACATAAATGTACCTGCTCAAAAAGCAAGTAGTAATGAAGTGAAAGATAGTTTCTTTACTTCGTTTAAAAAAACTTTGTTTGGAGACAATGCAAAGAAACAAGGATTGCAATTTAAAACTGCATATCCAAACATAAAAATTAAACTTTATAAAAAAGGTGGAAAGGTAAGTAAATGATGACACTTCCAGATATAAAAGAAAAAGTAAAAAAACAATTAGAAAAACTAAGTGTATGGTCTTTACATTATAGAGAATATATTGTAGGTGCTTGGGTTGGATTACTTGTTGGTATAATTTTTGGTGCGATAGTATTATAATATGGCTTGGTTTAGTTTAGCAAAGGTTGCGATACAGGCGGGAAGTCACATCTTTAAGAAGAGACAGGAAACAAAGATGATGATGGCAGATGCCCAACATCACCATGCTGCAAGGATGGCGAAGGGTGAAATAGATTATCAAGGAAAGTTATTAGAAGCAAGAC
>Ga0208644_1003884_pt1 | contig 11424 bp, 14 predicted proteins | sample VirMetDEL_Nov_18_FD_184517 | JGI IMG/M metagenome (GOLD analysis project Ga0208644, IMG submission 184517) | Aqueous microbial communities from the Delaware River and Bay under freshwater to marine salinity gradient to study organic matter... | ecosystem: Environmental > Aquatic > Marine >... | reverse complement strand
ACCCTAGAGCATTTAAAGGTATAAAGGTTGATATGATAGATTCATGTGATGAATTAATTATTGGTGATTGGCTATATTTAGAAAACGATCAAAATAAATTAGATGATAATGATAAATTTTTATTTAGTGGTGAGCATGTAATAGTTATTGGATTGAAAAAATACAAAAAAACAAATAATGAAGAAAATATAGTGTTAATGGGTTTTACTGCAAACTCTAATTATGAAAAGATGAGTTATTCTGAATGGAATAAAGAAATATTCAAAGGAAATTTAAAAGGTTTTTTTAAAAAAGACAATAAAATAGTTGTCCGTAGAATAGACAGAGAACTGTTACAATATTAATTATTTATGTTCAAATCAATAAATAATATCTATTGACTTTTTTTTACAGATATGTATACTAACCGGTATATATGGCAAGCGAAAATAAGAGTATAAATGAAAAAAATAATGTTGAAGATAACAAGGATCGTGAAGCATTAGATTTTTTTGGATCTCTTAAATCTGGATATCAAAATGATCGTCAAGTCTGGGAAGAGCGATGGAAACAAGCTCGTGCCGCTGTTTACATGAATGATAATCTTGATGAAGTTTATTCCGGTAGAGCAAATATCAAGTCACCAATAATGTTAATAAAGGTTAATGGTTTAGCTGCTAGAATAGCTCGTATTTTATTTAATACTTATCCTATTGGTAGGGTCGAGGAAAAATTAGCAAATAAAGTTGATGGCGATATTACGCAATTACATAATGATTATATTTTTACTCACCAATTAGATCAAATTGGTTATAAAGAATCGCAAAAACAATTAATAAGAGAAAAGACAATTTTAGGAACGTCTGTCGGAAAAGTTACACAAGAATTTGAAGAAACAGAATTGCAATTTGATGAAGATTTGGAGCCTAAAACAGTTACTGTCAAAGACGATACGTATTTAAGACCAATTTTACTCGAAGAATTTTACAGTGATGTTAATAAGTCTGATATACAAGATAGCCAAGCATGTATCCACTCGACTACTATAAGCATGCAAAGTTTATTATCAGATGAAAAACGACGAGAAACTCGTACGTTTGAATTGTTAGATCCTGAAACTGAGGAAGTTATAGGGGTAGAGGAAGAATCTATAGAAACAGGTGTGTATAAAAATCTTAATTTATTGCAATTAGATGGAAATAATATAACACAAGAGCAGGAAGAATATGCTCAATATATGAATTGGTCACAAAAATCTACCAGAGCATTTCAAAAAAGTTTAAAAGAAATTAGAAAAACAGGTTTTGTCGAAATTGATGAATGTTATGGATTATTTGATTTAAATGGCGATGGCAATATGGAAGAAGTCATCTGCACTATTGCCGCCGGTAAAATAGTTATTCGATTAGAACCGTCACCATTTAAACATAAAAGATATACTAGACCGTTTATTGTTGGTAAATATTTGCCAATTCAAAATTGTCTTTATGGAATGAGCAATGTTATTGCTGGACATAATTTATTGCAAGAATATAACGCAAGCAGAGCACAAGCAACGGATGCAAAAACGAGAAGTGTTGCACCTATGTGGTATATGGATCAAACCAAAACTGTGGTTTGGGATGGTGTTTGGCGACCTAATGGTATAATTAAAGGTCAAGGCTCATCGGGTATGACACCAATTATAAACCCGAATTTAAGTAATGTGCCTTTACAAGATAGCCAAATCATCGCGCAAGATATTGATAGATTATGGTCGCTGTCCCCCGTTCAAGAGGGCACAACAGATCCGGGGTTAATTCCTTCCACCGCTAGGGGTACAATGGCCGTAATCTCCCAAAATGATATGCCTATTAATGACATAATTGATAACACCATTGAATTTGAAATGAAAAAATTTATTGAAATGTTACTAGAGCGTAACATAACCTTTAAAACGTTAGACGATTATACAATTGTATGGCCAGAAGAAAAAATTATGGCTTTAAAAGAGAATCTAGAAATTGATAAAATGTCTGATTTATTTGCTGACTTTAATGTTAGAATCTTGGGTAATTTAGAGTTGTCAAACGAGATTTCACAACAACAAGGGTATACACAATTTGCACAGTTTGCAGCATCCGTTCCACAAATTAATCAACGAATTAACTGGACAGCATATAGTGATAAATTATTGCGGTCATTTGGTATAAAAGACGATGCAGTAAATGATATTTGGCTAGATGAAGAACAGGTTCAAGCTGCTCAGCAAGCACAGCAAGAAGCGCAGCAACAACAACTACAACAAGCAGAAGCGCTGAGGCAAAAAGAACGTTTAGAGGATATGGAGCAATTTCAATTTGAAACAGAAGTAAAGACAGAGGGTAAAATAGTTGAAAAACAAGCTGAGGCAAGTATCGAAGCTATGACAGGACAAAAAGTTAATTAATGAAAAGATATCTAGATAAAGATGATATAAAAAGAATATATGATACATTGCAATCAGCAAATTTAGCACAAATTGAAAGCTTTTCTACGTTGTACGATGTGGAAGGATTAAGAAATACTGCAATAGAAAGAGAAGCATTAAAAAAAATATATAATTTATTACTAAATGAAATGACGGGAGATGATATTAATGGATAAGGATCAAGAATTAAACGAAAATGTTGATAACTTACAAGAATCGACAGGCCAGATTGAAGCTACTAAAAAAAATAAAGAAGATAAACCAAAAAAAACAAAATCTGTTAAAAAAGATTATAAGTTTGATGAAAAAGTTTATAAGTGCATGGTTCAAGTCGAGGAATCTATAAAAAAACCTGTTTATGAACGTGGTCGAATTAAAGAAGTATTAGTTCCAACTGGCCGAATGATTGATGTAGAAAAATTTAGACCAGATTTTATCAGAGCTAATAAAAATGAAGATGTAGCTAAATGCCGATTTCGTGCAGCACAATATTTTAATGTTAGTGTTGAGCATTTATTAAATGCATATAACGTGCTTAACGGTAAAAAAATGGACGGATTTTATATTACAGATCTAATTGATCGGTTTGGGTTTAGCAAGGGTGCTAAATCAGCGACTAACAGAAGTCGTTTAGCTGAAAAATATGGCCGTATTAATTCACACAGTGTTGATGTTGCTCAATCTAAATTAAAAGATATTTTGAATAATGCAAATGTTAAAAAAGCATATTCTGATTTTGTCAAAGAATTCAAAGAGGAATTTTCAAGAGATACAGACGATAAAGCTGTTTATGGCGAATAATTAAACTAAGTATTAATTATAAGATAAGGACTTAAATAATATGACAACAAACTTTAATGAAGAGATAGACTTAGATAGCATGAGTGAGGAGGAGTTAGACACCTACATGACTCAAATTGAGAATGGTGAAACTAATGTTGACTCCTCGCCGGTGCAAGAAGAGCCTATTCAAACTTCCGACGAAAACACAGACGTAGAAGCTCAAACAGAGGAGACCGAAGAGTCAAACCCCGAGCAAGAAGAAACTGAACCAGTACTAGAGGGCGACGATGTGCCCGAAGCCTACAAAGGCAAAACTGCAAAAGATTTGTTAGAAATGCAAAAGCAAGCTAACACAAAAATCTCACAGCAAAACAATGAGATTTATCAAATGCGAAAACAACTGGAGTCATTGCAGGCGCAACAAAATGCCTTAAATGATAAAGCTATCAAAAACGCAGATGATGAATTGCTCGCTAGTTATCAACAAGATGATATTAATGCTATTAATAGAATCATTGAAAGAAAACTACAAGAGAGAGAGCAAGCTAGTGTTAATGCAAGTTTAGTTGAAAAAGAATCTATTGCAAAAGAACATGATGAGATATGGGCAAACTTGGAAACGTTTAACCCGCAGTTATTTTATTCTATTAAAGAAACTGCAATGCAAACAATGGTTCAAGACCCAGACAATACTTATCATAAAAAAGGATGGCTTAAACAATTCATAGCCACACAAGCGCAGCAATCTATGCAAGAGACTCAAGGTGTTCCACCTTCTGTAGATAAATCTAAACTCAAGCGAAGGGCTGTAACTGTTGGTAGTGGAGCGAAAGTAAATTCCAGAACAATTAATAAATCCTTAGACGAAATGTCTATGGAAGAATACGAAGCGCACATGAAAGCGCAAGGTATTTCTTTTTAATTTGTTTTAGATAATAAGAAGAAAAGCACGACTTAAATCTGAATATTAATAAAACATTTTACTAAATAAAAATTTAGGAGAATGATTATTATGGCGGACCAACAATCCAAACATGCGTCGATTACTAGCGTAGTCGGAACATGGTATTCAAAAAAGGTTTTACAAGATTTCGAGCCAATGACACAGTTTTACAACTTGGCACCTGTTACGGCTCAAATACCAAAGAGTGAAGGGAAAACAATCAACTTTGATCGTTATCTAAAAATTGACGCTCTTTATAAAGATGACACAGACGAATTCACAGCACAGCAATCGTACCTTTCAGCACAAGTTGTTACTGCAACATTGCATGAGCGTGATTCATTTGTGCAATTGTCTCGCTACGCTGTTTTAACTGCTCGAAATAATATTTTAGATAAAGCGGTTAAAATGGTTCAGCAACAAGGTGCAAAAACTATTGATAAATTAGTACGTAACGATATCGGTATGGCTGTTGCTGATGTTGCGGCTGCTTCATCTGTAAATATGAACAACCTAGCCATTGATGGTGGTACATTGAATTCATCTGGTATAACTGCAAGAGTATGGTCACATGATCAAGCTGCATCTGGTGATCGATTCCCAATGTATCATAATAAAACTCGATTAGCACAATCGGCACTTGTTACATCATTCGCAGCATCTGCAATGACTATGAAAACTATTCAGCATGGTGTTTCTGTGCTTGAAGGTAAAGACGTTCCAACTTTATCTGATGGAAATTACTCATTAATTACACATCCTGATGTAGCATATCAAATAACTACTAATCCAGGTTTTAAAGGATGGTTTAGCCCGACAAGTGCAGAAGCAGCTCGAAAATCACCATCTGAAGTCGGTGTGGTTGCTGGTGTAACTGTTCACAAATCAACACAAGCGTACAAGTTCCCATTATCTGGTGATACGTTAAGCACATCATCTGGTAATCTTTATTGTTCACTTTTATTCGGTGAAGAAGCTTACGGGGTTGCTGATGTTACTGGTGCTGATGGTGGACGAAAAGGATTCTCATTCTACTTGAAAGAATCTGGCCCACAATCTACTAATGATCCAACCAACAAAATAAAGCAAGCTGGATTCAGCATTACCGCAGTAGGTAAAGTTTTGAACAAGTCTGCTGGACTTTGGATTTTGACAACTGGTTTATAAGCTAGTTTAGCCTATTGATTTACCCTCAGTAAAAAAGTTCTTGGAAGTTTTTCTCACTGAGGATAAAATGCTAAATGGCCTGGCGGATTATTCGCTGGGCCATTGTCATTTGTGAAGTCGTTTAATATATTATTGCCAAGTAATTATTAAGGAGGTTTTATATGAAAAGAAAATATTATAATTATATCCCAATTTTTAAGCGGGATGAAATTCCAGAGCTAACAGGGTTTTTAGATAATGATGTGGAAAAGATGAAGAGGCATTTTAAACGAAAGGAACAAGCATTAACTGAGCTTATTGCATTTATAACAGATAAGTGTTGCTCCAAGGATGTTCGTGATTTATATTCTAAATATGATGTTAAATTAATTGAAGATATTGATGGCTCAAAAACTATCGGATTATCATTTCCTGAGAAAAGATTCTAGATTTTAAGCTATTAAGCATATAAAATAGTTAAAGCAACAGCCAAGTGCCTTATCCACTTGGCTGTTGTCATTTAACAAGTGACATGTTAAAATTCTAACATTGAATAAAAAAATTTTGATAAGGAATAGCATGAAAACAATTAAAATAATAAGATTAAATGATGAAGAAAAAAAAGAAATTGAATTATCATATAATCAGGTAGAAAACCCAAAAATAGAACTAGATGAAATTATAGCCAAAAATGACAATCAAACGTATATTGTTTTAAAAATTATTGGTAATAATCGTGATAAGTGGAAAAATATTTTAGATATGACTTTATATAATGATGTTGTAAATAAAATAGGGAAATGTGATGATGATTTTATTAACCTTTCAATAAATGAAATTACTATAATAAAAAAAGTAATGAAAGAAGAAGTGGAAAACAAAAAAACTGGTATAAATATTGATAAATTATCTAGTGTTTATATGAGTTTTGTTAATGAAAATAAATATAAAAATGATTGATATAATAATACCATTTTATAAGAATTACGATACAATTGAGCATTTATTAAGATCAATAGATGATCAAGATTATAAAAATTTTAATGTTGTAATAGTAATAGATGGAGAGGATCTAAAGGCAAGTGAATTACTTCAATCCCTACAAAACAAGGTTAATTATACATATAGTATCTATACACTCGGACGAAATTCAGGTGCCAGTGCTGCACGAAATCATGGAGCCAAGAACTCTCGGGGTGACATTTTGTTTTTTATCGATGCAGACTGCAAATTATACCCAGGAGTACTTAGAGACGTTTTACATGCATTTGAATTAGTTCCTAATATAGGTTTTTGTTATTCCAATTATAGATTTGAAGATACAACAGCATTTCACTCACAAGGTTATGATCCATATTTATTAGAGACAATGAACTATATTTGTACAATGTCACCAATAAAGCGTGATGTATTTGAATCTATTGGGGGATTTGATGAGGATAGAAAATGTTTTCAAGATTGGGGATTGTTTTATAAAGCCTCTAAAGTAACAAATGGTTATTATTTGGGTAAAAACCATTATATGTTTTCAACAAAAAAACCTACTGAGCAAAGCATATCTGGAACACAGGGTTTAACGTTAGATGAAAAATGCAAAGAATTTAGAAGTTACTATGGCATAAAAGATAGATCTATAGTTGCAACAACATGGGGAGCACCATTACAAGCTATACAAAGAGCTAAAATGTTAGATGCTGATTATGTCGGCATAGCCAAGGACTCGAATAGAGCCGTCTTCCCAACAAACTATCGTTTTGAAAACTGGAAAGCAACGTATTTAGTAGGTTGTTATAATGAAAGCTTAGGGGCTTTATTAAATCATTTAGAAATATGTGTAGAAAAGCCAATAATACATTTCATTGGATCTGATGTTTTTCATATGATGAATTGTCACGTAATGGCTCAATTAATAGTTATAAAAAAGATGTTAAAAAGAAAAAAGGCTATAATTTTAGTAAATTCAAGAAGATGTCAAAAAGAATTAAAGTTATGTGGTATCAAATCAAAATTAGTTTATACGCCTATTTATAATATAGAGCAATACAAAGTAACAAAACCGTTGCCTGAAAAATTCACAGTTGGTGTATATGTTAGTGATACTAATAAAACTCATATGCTTGATAGTCAGAATGGGTTTAGTAACATACCGTTAATTAGAAGTGTTGCAGCTGCTTTGCCTATGATTAATTTTAAATTCTTTGGTATTGATAAAGTGTATGACAAAGACAAAAATATTGAGATGTGCGGAAAAATACCAGAAAATGAAATGGTAGATTTTATTAACGATTGTTCGATGGTTATAAGATCAACTATACATGATGGATTCCCACAACTGCCAATACAGTTTTTACTATGTGGTAGACAAGCGTTAGTAAGTTGCCCAGATAAAGAGCTTAAATATTGCGATAAATTAAGTTTTGAAGATAACTTGAAATGGGAAAATAACAAAAATGAGATTATAAACAAGATAATGGAAATGAGTAAAAGGCTAGTTGATTCAGATGCTTTATCTAAAAATTCTCATGATTATTATCGTGAACTGTTAAATGTTGAAAAATACAAAGAGGAGATTTATTCATGTTTAAAATGATGAAAAAAATGTTGATTAAATTTGTCATTGATGAAATTGAACGTTTTAAAAGCGATATAATTGGTATTATTACAAAGCGGGAATCTGAAATAAAAGATTTTGTTAAAAAGCAAATAGAAATAATTTTGACTGTAAATTATAAAAATATTATTGATCATCAAGTTGAGCAACGATTATCAAAGTATGAAAAAGAATTAGATGTCAAATCTAAAAAAGTTTTGAAAAAAAACTTAAATGAATTAAAAGAGATAAAAGATATAAAAAAGAAAATAAAGAAAGATGACAAAAAATCAAAATAATTGTGAAATAACTGGCAATAAATGCACTTGTTTAGATAATCTTATTTCTAACGAGCAAGAATTTTTAAATACTGCATTTATAGATGAAGTTGAATCTGATTTATTAAAAATTGAGGATATAAAAATGGGTTCAATTGGCGGGAGTGTTTGCGGATGAAAATTAGTTATGTTTTGCCAGTTTATAACCAAGAAAACTCTATAGCTGAATGTATTGATTCGTTAATAAATCAGAAAAATGCAGAATCTGAAATAATTATCATTAATGATGGTAGTACAGATTATACTACAGAAATAATAATGCATTATGTTAATGATGATACTTATAAAGATTTAATTTTTTATACTGAAAATAAAAAAAGAATTGGTGCCGCTAAATGTCGCAATATTGGTAACAAAATGTCTACGGGAGATATTATAGCGGTTTGTGACGCAGATTTATATTATAAAAGCAGAGGTGAAGCAATCGAGGATTTTTTTGAGTCTAATCCCGATTTAGATTTATTTTGTTCAGCTTTGCATTTTAGAGCAGCTGATTCACCACCTGAGCATAAATATGAAATGGAAGCTTATAACTGGGATTTTAAATCAAAATGTCCTATATCACATCCGACAGTTGCGTATCGCAGAAAGGTTATTGAACAAGTGCAGTACCATGAAAAATCAATAGATACTGACTTGTATGAATTCTTTTTATTAGATTGTCATATGAAAGGATTTAAATTAAATGGGTGTCAAAATCCGCTAATGTATAAAATCGAGGGTAATTCTAATAGAAAAGTATTAAAATCTAAAGAATTAAAAAAGAAAATGTATAAAAAATATGGCATAGAGGTAGATATTTGAATATAGGTATAGTTGGATTTGGAATACTTGGGAATGCTATCAATGATGTATTTAAAGATAAGGCGAACATCATTAAATCTGACCCTAAACTTTTAAATAACAGTGCAAACCCAACTCGAATAGTATTAGAATGTGAATTTATATTTGTATGTGTTCCAACCCCATATAGTTTTAGCAATCAAGAAACAGATGGATCTATTATTAAAAAAGTTATTTCAGAAATTAATTTATTATCAAATAAATATAAAAAAAGACCTATAGTTATAATTAAATCAACAACTCCACCAAGATTAGTAAAAGAATTTATTGATACTTATAAAGACATTGATATAGTTGTAAATCCTGAATATTTAACTGAAAAAAATTCTAGTTATGATTTTATACATCAAAAATTTATGATATTAGGCGGAGATCATAAGGCATGTAAAAGAGTGTCATTGTTATTTAGTAAATACAGTATATGTAATGCTGATTGTAAAGTTGGTTATTGTACAGCTGAAGAAGCATCTTTACTTAAATACATGGCCAATTCTATGCTTGCAGTAAAAAACATATTTTTAAATCAATTTAAAGAATATTATGACAAATATTTTAATTTGAAAGATGATTCTAAATATAATGATTTTCTAAAGTTATTTCATCTTGATCACAGGATGGGTAATGTATATATCAATAAAAAAGATTATACAATTCCAGGTCATGACGGTGACATAGGATACGGTGGTAAGTGTTTACCTAAAGATTTAAATTCAATGATTGCAGAGGGTAATAAGTTAAATTTTAATTTTACTTTATTAACAGAAACTGAAAAATACAATCAAAAAATAAGAACATATAAAGATTGGATATCAATAGATGGGGCATTTATAAATTAAGGGGATATAAAATGAAATGGAATACTAAAGAAGAAGCGCAAAAAGCCCATATTGATAATTACAGATCAGATAATGTTGCTAAACAGTATGGGTCACCATTACAGCCACATTATAACCGAGTTAAATTTGTAATTGATAATATTGATCGAGATACATTTGTTTTAGATGTTGGGTGCAATGGTGGTGCGTTAGCTATTCCTTTGTTACAAAAAAATTGTTATGTAAAAGGAGTTGATTTAGTTGAGGAATTGGTGGAAAAGGCAAAAAAAAGAGGAGTCTTTGCAGAAATCGGTGAAGCTGAAGATTTGTCTCGGTTTGATGATAATTCCTTTGACTATGTTGTTTGTACAGAAGTTATTGAACACCTTTTCGATCCGACAGAAGCAGTGTCAGAAGCCTATAGAGTATTAAAACCTGGTGGTAAATATATTGTTACGGTTCCTTATTATGGCGGCCGTATGGCTAATGATGATTTTTTAGGTGATTATCACCAACAGAATTTTACTTTTGAAATGTTAGATACATTGTTTCATGCTTTTTTTAAAGAAGGCAATGTAATGCATACTGAGATCACATATCCAGATATTTATAATACAAGAAATAAAATTCCATTTATAAAATTAGATAATGGTCAAATAAAGTATCAACCTCAATGGGTAGGTATTGTAGCAGAAAAATAAAAAAGGAAAGTTATTATGCTAAATTGTGTATGTAAATGTTTTGTTAAAAGTAATAAATCTGTAAATAACAACAACCGAACCAATCAAAAAGTTGACCGAATAGATGTTTTTGAAGATATGATTTTTCCAATGATGCCTAGTGAACGTTTAGAGCCAAAATTAAATGAACAAAAATCCAGATCAATTAGATACATTGAGCCAAGAGAATGTAGTTATGACATGATTTTTCCAACAATGCCTAGTGAAAGTTCAAAGCAAAAATTAAAAAAAGCAAATAAATCTATATCAATATTTAAAGGGTATAAAATAATTAATAGATTTAATAATTCATTTAATGATTATCACACTGAAAAAACGTGTTTAAAATCGTTAAATGATTATCAAAAATCAATAAAAGAATATAGGAAGGCAACTGATTCAAGTTGTGACTCAAAGCCAGCTGAGTTGCAACTTAAATCAGTTACTATACTAAAATCAATGCAAGATAATTTATTAAGAAATGGTTAACAAAAAAGATTTATTAAAAGTATTATATGTTCCAAGTTTAAATGTTCCATTAATTTATTGGAGAATAGAAAACTATGCACAAAAAATGGTTGAATTTGCCGATAGATGTATTGTCCATGTGGAATATATGGTTGATCCTAGATTAAATAATGCATGGGATTCTATGGCGTTTAATGCAGGTGAAGCCTCTGATGCAATACAGGAAAAGCTTTATTCTGCTTTTAAGTTTTTTGATATTATTATATTTCAACGAATACAAAACAAAGAAGCACTAGCTTTAATATCCGAACTAAAGAAAGATTATCCAAATGTAAAAATAGTAGCTGAAAT
>Ga0208644_1003883_pt1 | contig 11425 bp, 30 predicted proteins | sample VirMetDEL_Nov_18_FD_184517 | JGI IMG/M metagenome (GOLD analysis project Ga0208644, IMG submission 184517) | Aqueous microbial communities from the Delaware River and Bay under freshwater to marine salinity gradient to study organic matter... | ecosystem: Environmental > Aquatic > Marine >... | reverse complement strand
GTTGAGGGCAGTAGCAGACGATTATTCTGTTGACCTTGATTGGGGAGATCAGGCATGATAGTTTATTTTGATCCTCATGGTTATGAGGTAGAGATAGTGCCCGTCCCCGTAGATGTAGAGGATTCATTCCCTATCTTTGATGGTCTAACTGATTCCATCAGCGAGTATCTGGGAGTGGATTTATAGTGGCACGAGAAATTAGTTTATCTAATAAACACCCTCCTTATGTTAAGGATAATATTAGATATACTTGGTGTGACCATTGTAGTTCCTATGTCAAGGAGAGAATAAGAAATGGCTAAGAGAAGATTAGTCAAGGTTTTTTACATGAAGAAAGCAAAGGAGGCTAGAGATGAGTAATCTTTATGCCTCTATTGAGGCAGATAGAAGTGAAACCCTAGCCACAAGACAGGGTAATAAAGAAATGACAATCCATATTAGGGGTTGGGATAAGGGTGTTAGAGTGCACGCAAAGATGAGTAAGAATGGCACAATTTTCTTCTTCATAGAAGAAACAGGTGGCTCTAATAACGACAAAACCATTAGGGATTTAGGGATAGTGACATCATGAGTGTAAGATGTAGCCTATGTTCTATGGAATTTGATGAGAATGATCCTTTTATTCTCATTAGAAAAGATAGACATAATGATTTTCACTCTACTGCTAGAGTACAAAAAAGAAATACAACGAATGGTATTCCTGAATGGATAATAGAATAACTAGGGGTTGCCCGTCGGCAGGTTTTTATACCCCGAACACGAATCATGCCTGTTGTCGCCTGTCGGCTTCAGGTCTTTATATTAATCATTTATTTGAATTATATATTACACATTACAGTTATGTCAAATAACAAAAAATCCAAGAACTCAAATTTTAACGATTTGAGTGAGGTTCAAGGTGTTCTACACGAACTGAGTAGATTACTAGAGAGATTTGGTAATCTACAACAGGACATGATAGACGCACTAAGAACTGTTGAATCCCCTGTCGTTGAGGTATCGACAGTAGCAAAACAACCTCAAATCAGATATAATCTGCAAACAAGCGATATATCTAACAAGGTTCTCGAGCCAACTAAGGTTGAGCCAATAGAGAATATTGTAGATAGTGATATTGGTTGTTTCGAGATATTATCTGCATTAATGGCACAATTCCCTAAGAAAGTCACGCTTTCTGCCCCACAGAAACGCCAAGATGGTTCATGGGGTAAATTGTATCAACTAAATATCCCTCGCATAGATGAAACATTTATGTTGATTGACCAAACTCTATCATTAAATGATAGAAAGGCTCAAGCAAAAGAGATGTGGAAAATCTTTGCGATCAAATCTGGTTATATCTATACAACCAGAAGTGGTAGCGAGTGGAAACACTTCGTATCGGGTAAAACTGAGGAACTAATGCTTAGTTGGTTGCAAACCCACAAAGTACATATTCCAAAGAGATACCCTGATGACAAAGAGGGGGATTCCCCCTCTAATTAGAGGTTTATAATATGGCAAGAAGAATTTTTGACGACAGATATTGTGTCCCCACATACAATATAACAGTTCCAAACTATGATGACGAGTATTTACAACAACTACCCCAAACATTCCCAGATAATTACATTACACCTATACCAAAAGAGTGTCCTGATGATACTAAGGAGATTCACTATACTGAGAAGAAGTATGGTAGAACTATTAGAGGATTGACACCTGATGTTAGACAAGTTCTAACTAATGATATATTGTATGGTAAGCCAACTGTCACAACAAATAGAATGGTCAAACCTGAACTGAGGGGTAAAGAGTTTGATCCTGACATGCGTAGCAACTATATATATTGGCTCACTTGTTATAAGGGGGTAAGGTGGGCTAGGTTGCAACGTATATGCGATACATGGGGGGTTAAGTTAGTAAGAGATGACTAATAAAACCCCCCTTCCCAAAGGTGGTCAGTATTTTTATGACCAAAATAATCATAAACATATTACAGGTCATAACGGCACTCATATATGCCGTATATGTGGTAAAGAAGTTGATGATTATCCAAATTTATTACATAAATATCTAACAAGTAATGATATTTATAATAATAAAGATATAGAGGATTATGATGATTATGATTGTTGATTCTAATGAACGCCCAACGGCAGGTTTAAATACCAGCGACACAAAATGTGCGTGTGGGTGTTCTGCTCGCATTGATGAATTAAATAATATTATTAATGATTTAATTAATAGAATTAATGATTTAGAAAAAGATAGTAGATGTGGTCATTATAAAACATACACTGACTATGGATATGATGGAGAAAATGAATTTGCAGTTGAGTATTGTGAAGATTGTGGGGCTAGAGTTGATTAATTATACTATTGCACAAGCACACAATGTTGGTAGGAGTAGTCGTGCTTCACAGGATTTGAGTTTCATCTCCTACCAACGCTTTTATTAATGAGAGCATACATTGATCTGATGATATGTATGTTCATTATTTATTACAGTTATGAATGAAATAACAAAACTCTTATCCTCTATTAAGGACGATAAGATTAAAATGGGCGTGGAATATATGCACAAATATCATTCCTACGTCAAGGATTTGACAACTGAACGCATAGCAGATCTATGGGATTGTATGTCAGATCTCGGTTTAGACGCCGAACAAAAAGTCGAATGTGCCAAATTATTGCATAATTATAATGCTGGCATATACAAACAAAAAAGGAGTAGAAAAAATGAAAGCAAAGAATGATGATGGTAGTTTGCTAACCTGCACTACCTGCAAACGAGAACAAACAGCTAATGAGTGTCAGATACACAAAGACCAGAACGTTCAAGGTGGTTGTTATTTTTGCCATCTACAAATGACACATATGGTTGAGTTCAAAGAAGATAAAGGAGATGAAGAAGTTGCCCAAATTTAACGACAAAGATGATGAAGAATATCATAGATTCAAAAAACGAATCTTAGATGTTGCTATGGAAATACAGATGATGACATTCAAAAGCAAAGAACCTTCAGAGATATTCGATAAGTTAATAGAAAAAGGATACAAAGCAGAAGAATGTATGATTGCATTAGATTTACTAATGGACGCCAAAAATAACGTACCAAAAATCAAAGAACAAGCAGAAACTATCGACAAATGCATGAAAACTATATTTGAGCAAACTGAGAAAATCAATACTGCAAAACAGTTCTACAATTTAGTTGAGAACGTATATCTAAAAGAGTTCATGCAGTATGATGAAAGCAGATTGCCAATATGCTTCTTGTGGAATAAGAAAGGCAAACCATCTATTGGTATTGTTCCAATGGAAAACTTCACAGGTCATTCTCCTATGGACGACCTAAAACGTGTTGTCTATGGTATAAATCCTGACGCATATTTATTCTGTGGAGAAGCAAGTATGAAACAGATGACCAAAGATGAAGTAAAAGATTACGAATATGGGGCATTGCAAGGTGATCCACAATCAAAAGACATTCTTATTATGCTTGGCAACACAAGAGAAGGTAATGAGGAGTTCAACAAACTATTTGACATGAAAAGAAACAAAGAAGATACAAAATGGGAATTTGAGTTAAATAAACAAGTTCCTGCAAAAAATCTGGAGAGTGATAAACTCCCATGACACACCCACATTTTAAGGGATCAGATGACATTCCTGAGGAGGAATTTCATCATAGTTATAACCAAGCGTGTGAAAAGATAAAAGATCTTAGAACTGAAACGTATAAGGTCTTTTTTCAACAGTACACAAAAAGATACCCAGAAGCAACCATTCAAACGATAATGAGTATGCTTATACAAGAAGGAATAAACGTGTATAACAAAGAAATGGAAACATCTTGTAAAAACACAGATGATGTCTATGAAAGTGTTATTCAATACTTTCCAACACAATCAAAAGCAGATATTCAGAACGTTATGATGGATCATGGTCTAGGTGTTATATCTGAAAAAGAATTTGGTTGCAGTAATGCGTTCAGATTTTTAGACAGATATGGAGAAAAGAAAGATGAATGATACACAAAGCATAATGTTATTGTTCGAGATTATTAACGAACATATAACAAGAACAGGTTGTAAAACCTGTATGGATTCTATTGCTAGGGCATTATATCATTCACAAACAGATGAAAGTGTAAGAGATAAAATAGATTATCTCATGAACGAATCGCCTAATGCGAGTGATATAATAGAGAAAGAAGATGAAAAGTCTTTTAGAGCAAACATAGAAAGAATCGAAAAGGAAACAGAGAAATGGCAAAAAGAATAGATAACAAAACAGGTATGAAAATACCACGAACAGATAGCAAACGTACATGGCGTAGATGGAAAAATGCTGACAATACAAGAAACAGAAATCCAATACGCTTTATGAAACGTGTTAAATTGTTCGCAAAAAAGTTCAATCTATCAGAAGAACAAGCAGATGAGTTCTCATACACAGGAGTTTGATATGACCGATATAATGGTTGGAGATCAAATTCTTATTAATGATGGCTCATACGTCTATGATAAGATTGGCAAACGTGGAACTATTACTAGCCTTTCCTATGATTTAGGCAGTATCATATTAGAGATACGCTTAGAAACAGGGGATTTGATAGTAGTTGATTCCCGACACATAAATTTTGATACAATAGGGAGAGTTGATACACAATGAAAGCAAGATATGGTTCAGTAGAATCATTTGTGCGTGGTCAAAGTGTTGATAGATGGGGACATGGTTCATGGGTTAGAAAAACTGCCTATGGAAATACAGGTATAGACATAGTATTGAGATACAATAACAGAAATCATGGTATGCGTATTCAATATTTTGGCACTAACGTAGATGAAGAACAGATATTCGTATCGACAGTTCATTTCGACCATGTTAACATAGATAGTAGAGGCAATACAGAGATGAAGTTTTTATCACAATCTCCTATACAAAACATAAAAAATTATGGTAAGGAAATTCATTGCCCAGAATGTCAACTAAGAGCACAAATGGAAACAAGATTCATGGCACGTCATACAGCTAGTGGCACTCTATACTATGATACAAAAACAGATAGATGGGTATGTGCAAGCGGAGATTGCAACTTCAGTTATTCAAGAGATACACTAAGAGGTATGCTTAATAACGACGAACATTCTAATTGGTTCTATGAACGTGACTTTTTGACACCTTTGGATCTAAAGGTAATTAGTGAAAACACAACAACAACTAGATCAGTTTTAGGTAAATTTGAACTAAATCAAATTCCAAACGAAAGATAAAAATGTACAACAAAACACAAATCCAAAATACAACAATGGCAACAGATATGTTTTTGTATGATCTATGCCAATGTAATAATGAGGGGGTTTTATAGTTGCCTCGTAAAAGTGAAACTGTATTAGAGGGCAATATTGGTGTGGAACAGATTCCAATCGTTCCTATCAACTATGACCTCTACGAGCCAAAACGATTTGGTAATTATGTAAAGATGGGAGATGAGGTTGAAGAACTTCGTGCTTCTATTGAGAATGGATTACCTTATCTGTTAGAGGGCGAGAAAGGTATCGGTAAAACAATGCTTGTGACAGAAGTTTGTGCAGAAACGGGTACTAGTCTTGTATCGTTCAGTTGTTCTAGTGGAACTACTATGGGCGATATTATTGGTAGAGAGCATTTGCAGAATAATGGTTCTGTATTCAAACTAGGTGTTCTCCCCACAGCAATCGAGGTTGCAAACAAGACAGGTAAAGCAGTTCTGTATCTTGACGAACTCAATGCACTTGAACCTGAGATTCAGAAAATGTTGAATCCTGTTATCGACGATAGACGTTCTATCATTGTCAACAATCAGTTATTCGCATTGAAAGATGGAGTGAAGTTCACTATTATTGCCTCACAGAATCCAAGTTTCTATGCAGGTGTTAATGAGTTGAACGAAGACCTTCGATCTAGGTTTGTAGGCAAACAAGTCGAATATCCAACAACAGGACAAATTGCGTCATGTATTGATTGGACAGATATTCCTGAAGATGAAGTGAAAGATCCACTACTATCATTGGCAGTAGATACATTGTCTTTGAGAAAGCAAGGTAAAGTTGATTATGTCATATCTATTAGAGATATTTCATTGTTCACTAGAACTTACAGGGCTTTTATGACAATGAATCTAGATCCACAGGATCTATTGAAGAAGACAATATCAACAGCGATATTGATAAAATACACCGACTACGAAGAACGCAAACTAATATCTGCAAGATGTAGTGACACCTTCGGAGTGCAAGTATAATGTGGGACGATATATTCCACGAAGGACTAGATACTGAGGAAGTAGAGGAGATAGAGGATTCTATATTCGATACCTACAAACATGTAGGTAGAGATTATACCTCTTTTTCTGACATAGATACTTCATTTGATTGTTCTGACGACGCAATTATTGGAGATTCTGAACTTACTGTTGAAGATTTAACAGATAAGACAAAAGCGATATTTGAGAAAGTGCTAGGTATTCCCCTCGACGTTAGGGTAGAACCAGATAATGATAGTTCTTATATCTATCATGATAAATCTGCAAATCGCACATGTATTGTACTAGGATCTACACCTAGTGATATACCTGTATATACAAAGTTCAATCATGAACTAGCACACTATGCTTTCGAATCACTACAAATGGACTTTCAAATGCTAATGGAAACAGAATTACATGAAATACCATTGGAACAACTAGACAAAGCAATAGAATTGTATAGAGCAGTATTTAATGTCATAGAAGATCAACGTGTAGAATCTCTCATGTCACAAATCTATCGTGGTGTTGGAACACGTTTCCAATCAATGCGTAAAACTATGGGCAAGAATAAAACCGATAGCGATATAAAAAGTCCAATAGATTATCTACATCTAGCAAGAGAGTTTAGAGATGATCTAATACCAGAAAACATGAAATTGGCAAAAGAGATCATGCAGAAAGTAGAGGGTAGAGATAAAGTTGCTACTGTTGTATTGGCAAAAGAATTCGTTAGAAATATATTGAACCCATGGATTTTAAATAACTTGACCAATACAAAAACACCAAAAACCCAGAATGGTAAAAGAGGAAAAACAACAAAGGTAGATCCAACAATCCCAATAGAAGCAAAGAAAGACCTACAAGATGGTTTCAGCAAAGCATATATGTCTAATAGACGTTCTGACCATAGAGATTCTGGTATAGGTAAGGCTCTTTCTCTTGAAGAAATGCGTGATATAATACAAAAAACAGAAGAAGATGAGATGAATGTTGACAAACTATTAGAAGATAGTAAGAAAAACATCAAAGAAAAGATAAGATCAATCAAAGATGAGATAGAGAAAGACGCTAGAAATTCTCCCGTATCAGCACACCCTGATTCAGCTATGATTACACATATGAGGAATACAAATAGAACAGAATACGAAGTTGATACCAATCTTTCCAAGAAACTAAACAAGGTGTTTAGATACCTACAAGAAAAACGCAAAGATGTTCTAGCAGATTCAGGCGACACAATGAACATGTCAGCATACATACAAAGACTAGCAAGAGGTTATGGAGAAGTTTTCAACGAGAAGAAACCTAAAGCGTCTACCTCGATAGTTATCGGTGTTGATGTTAGTGGTTCAATGCAGGGAAGAATAGAACATGCTAGAAATATGCTTGCAACATTATTCAAATCGCTAGAAAAGATTGATGGTATTGATTTAGAGGCATACCTTTGGTCAGGCGATTATGATAGATGTGGTGTGACAACTATTAAAAACCTGAAAGATTGTATTCATGTTAATACAGGTAGTAGTCTTGGTGGAACACCAACTAAACTTGCATTAGTTCATGGCTATCAAACACTAGCAGGTAAAAAGAGCAAAAACAAATTACTAATACTCATGACAGATGAAGCACCTAATGATGAAGGTATAGGAGATTTAGTAAGAAAAGAGCAAAAACGACACAGAATCAATACAATGGCTATTGGTTTCTATTGTGGCTCTCATAATTTCCAAGAATGTTATGGAGATAATTGGGTAGTCACTCGTGATATAGAAAGTGGCACAGAATATGTCATCAAGAAATTCACAGATGTAGTCGTAGATACTCTAAAGAGGTAATTATGATGAGCAAATATATCATTGGCTCTAGGGCTAAGATGTTGAAAGACATAGCAAGCCTAGAGGAAGATTTGCGTATCATACCTATGCATAGAGAATCTCTCAAAGATATGAGTTCATGGACAGAAGAAGAACTAGCAAAATATCGCTGGCTTCTTCAAGATTGGAAATCCCGAGAGGGTAGTGGTGGTTCCAATGGATAAACTAACTCATAGAGAGTTGATGTGCGTTTATTTTGGGTTCGTGACAGCGAACAATGCACAAACAGAACAACAAAAAAGCGAATCGCTACAACTAACTGCTCAAATTTTGGGTATGACAAAAGATGAGTACAACGACATCAGTTCAAAAGCACTTGATGGTCTAAGACAAGTGAATGAAGTGCTAGAGAACATGCTAAAATTAGCGAAAGAAGGAAAAAACCCATTTAAAAAACAAGGGGGTGGTAATGAATGGCGTTAGAATTCACAACAACCGTACAGGTTATGTGTCCACATTGTGAAGAAGAATTTGAACAAGAGGTAGATGTATCTTATGAGCCAAACTACTAACAGAAGACATGAAATCTACTGTAAAGGTAGATTTAATAGTTCAGGCATAACACCATGCATGAGAAATTTTTCTCACATAGGAAGATGGAATGACGTTGAATTGGTCGAACACCAAAAGTGGGAAGAAGTTCAAGACACCGATAAAGACCATTGGATTGGTTTTGAAATCGGTAGTAAATTTGAATTGCTTCAAGAAAAAGGGGTAGACATTACCAATGACCAATGACGTAGATAAGATCAAAGCCAAGATCGCTAAACTAGAGAAAGAGAGAGAGGATACACTTCAATCTACTCTAGTAGAGATACGTGTGTTAGGTGCAAAGGGTTTGTACTATGCAAGAGCAAACGATAAGAACATGACATTATATATAGTTGATTGCTTGAACATAGCGAAATCCAAAGCAGAATATCATAACGTAGTAAAATCCGTCAATGAGATAAATGTCCAACTAGATAAGATAGAGGAGATAACAAATAAATGGTAATACTTCTCCTTCTACCTTATATTATTTATAATAGTAAGTATCTTATTGCACGTATTCGTCAATCCATTGGAGTTTAAATATGAGGTCGTGTTCCTCATACTCATCTATTTCTTCTTCTAATTTATCTATACAATAATGTATTAATTCGTGTGTTATAGTTGAATATATATCTTCAATGTTTTCATGTTGGTGTAAATATATGAATATTCTCCCCTTACCAGATAATAATGTGACACCTTTTTCCTTACTATCACGATGATCGAATACCTTAAAGTCAGTTATCATAACTCATATATAATTGAAGGAGATAAAAAAGATTATGTCTATATGGTCTAAGTTCTGGGCATGGTATGAGGGTAAAATATTAGGATCAGTAATATTAATAGCCCTGATACAGTTTATACAAGTGCCTCACATGATATGGAACGCAGACATGATGTTAGAATCAGGCGTAATTAGTAGAGTACACCCTGTTATAGATTGGTTTCTATATGGGGTAGATTTAATAGAGATTATCTCCATTATAAATGTGGGAATGATAATGTATAGCCTGCTCAAAAAGAGAGGCAAAAAGAAACGCAAACGTAAAAGTTATGGAAAGAAATAACGCCTTTATATTGGCTATAATCGGTGCCTTTATTGGTATCGCAGGATTAGGTCAATTATATAGAGGACAAATCGTATCAGGTCTAATAGTGACCATTATAGGATTCATACTATTGATTAGTATGTTCTATACAATGGGAATCACTTTACTTGCATACGTGGGTATGTGTATCTACTGTATAAATGATACACGAAAAGAATTACCAAACGGGGTTTAACCCCATTTTTACTTATGGAATATACAAACGAACAAATCAAAGAACTAATGCTTGAGCATGGTTATAGTGAAAGATCTATTGATCGTGCTATGCGTTGGTTAGAATTGAGGAACTGATATGAATATTTTTGCCCTTCATACAGATCCTCAAACATGTGCAGAAATGCATTGTGATAAGCATGTTGTCAAGATGATATTAGAACATGCACAACTTATGTGTACAGCACATCATCTACACCCTAATACTAGTGTAGAATATGTTATACCATACAAACAAACACACGTTAATCACCCATGTGGAAAGTGGGTTAGAGAGAGTACGTCCAATTATAGTTGGCTATATCAAATGACACGCCATCTTAATGCAGAATACAAATACAGATACGATAAATCAGACGATCATAAATCATGGACAGCAATAAAAAATCTACCTACACCAAATCTACCTATGATACCTATGACAACATTTGCACAAGCAATGCCTGATTATTGCAAACACGAAGATCCAATAGTAGGTTATCGTACATATTACAAAATGGAAAAACAACGCATGTTGAATTTCAAAAAGCGAGGTATGCCAAGTTGGTTGTAAGTAAAACTCCTGAAATCTGGGAGTTGTGGGAAATTGATAATGATACTATGGATACAAATGGAACATCACTAAAAGGTATAACAACTAAAGCTATAACAATACATCAAGCCCATGAGATATTTGGTCAAGATAAAGCAGTATATCCTGATGAAAAAGTTGCATGTGAATGGACTATTAGATTTCTAAAAGATGGAAAAGTCGCTACTATATATGCAATGAACTATCAATTAGGTTTAAAGAGAATACCTTTCCATATAGGTGGACATAGTAAAAATGTTGTATGGAGAGTAAATAAAATAATTAGAAAGTGGTTTAATGATAATGGAATTAAAGCAAACAATTCACTATTGTAAGGCTAAAAAACTATCGGGTAAGCCTATAATAGTTAAAGACATAACAAATAACGTAGAAATCGATGTTTCAAAATGGTTTCTTGATTTGTTTGATAAGAATGGAGATCCCGTAAGAATTGAGGTTGAGTTTAATAATGCAACCCCAAGAGCAAAAAGACAAGGTGCAACAACTATGTTGAAGGTGTTCAGATAATGCCTGAAGAAAAATCTGAATCTCGATACAAAAAAGCCTATGATATACTCATGGAGTATTGGGATTCATTACCTGATGAGGAAAAACCAACCATAGATAAGAAGTTAAAGGAACTAGGATTATAATGGATAAAGAAGAAGTAGAAGCATTAAAGTCTTGGGAAAAAATACATAAACAGTATTTAAACAAAGACGGTTCACTAAATTATAGTGGATATAAATTATGTCATACTTGTGAGGTTGAATGGGGAGATGATCCAAAGTGGAATGACTATGAGTTATCTCATTTAAGACCTAGATTAGAAAGTTATTG
>Ga0208644_1003881_pt1 | contig 11427 bp, 20 predicted proteins | sample VirMetDEL_Nov_18_FD_184517 | JGI IMG/M metagenome (GOLD analysis project Ga0208644, IMG submission 184517) | Aqueous microbial communities from the Delaware River and Bay under freshwater to marine salinity gradient to study organic matter... | ecosystem: Environmental > Aquatic > Marine >... | reverse complement strand
TTAAGTGAATGTTTCCGTGAATAGCACACGCCCACGGTTCTCCTTTGTCGTGTCCAATCTGCTTATACCTGCCAGAATCTCCGCACTCAAACAAAGCGGATGCGGCTTCCTCGTCACCTTCCAAGACGGCCGTTAGCAGTTTCTTGGCTCGCTCTACTGCTGACGCTCGAAGGTTGGCAGGCGCGTTGTCCTCAAGCCAATCATGATGTTCGTTAAAAACATCCTGAAACATCCCATCGAGAGCTTTCTTGAAACGCTCCTTGTTGGCTTCGACAAACTTGTCAATAGGGGCATTCCATTCTTTGTCAGTTTCAAATTCTCCTAGTTGTTTGCGTCGTTCGAAACTCATGCGTCCCCCTTTCGTGCTTCACGAAGGCTCAGTTTGAACTCTTCGGTGAGTCGTTGCCGTTCTGCTTTTCCTTCGTCTGAGTAGTCACAGATGCCACGCAATTTTGCGACAACATCGACCATGCTTGAGGCCAACACTTCGCTAACCATGTGGGTTGCAGATCGTTGCAATTGGAGGGCAATGGCTTGGGTGATGTGGTCGGTGTTAACCTTGGCCACGCCTTCTTTGATGGCATTCGCTAGGTTTCCGTCTTCGAACGCCATTGCTAGGCGTTCTTTAACAGTGTTTTCAACTGAGTAGGATTTGATTGCCTGCTCAACACCTTTTTGCACAAGACTCGTGATGGCCTCGTCGATCATTTCTTGTTTTACTTCAATGTTCATTTTTCTTTCTGTGTTGGTATGTCCTCTGATTTTATGTTGGTTTCTGGATCGACGAATTGCACGTGCGCCCCGTCAAATCTCACCTTAACAATCCCTGGCTCCCCGTCTCGGATTTTGGAAAGTATTATGTTGGCTTCTTCTCCTCGGAATCCGTCCTCGGATTTTGGCCGGTGAAGCAGCGCCACAATCTCAGCGTCTTTTTCGATTTGGTCTGAGCCCGAGATTTCGCTTGCTCTTGGAGCCCTGTTTTCCTCAGCACTTTTACGGTTGACCTGAGCCATTGCACATACGTGGCAACCGTGCCTCTGTGAGAGCGCCTGGAGCTTTTGCGAAGTATCCTCGATTTGTTCGAATCTCTGCTTAAGTGGCCCGACGTAACGAATCTTTTGGACATAATCCACAAAGACGCACGCGACTTGATGCCGTTTTGTCGCCACCCTCACTAACCGGTCAATCTCGTCGATCGTGGCTCCAGGCGCTTCGGCGAACCACAACGGATTTTCCGACAGCGAATCGATAAACCCCTTCATCTTGAGTTTTTCGCCCTCGGTCAGATCGAGGTTTTTGATTTTGCGGGCGGGAATCCTGGTTGCCATGGATGCCAGTCGATTGAGGATTGCGTCCCGCCGCATCTCGATGGACACAAACAGACAGGGGATCTTGAGCTCAAAGCACATCTTGTAGAGCATCGATAACCCCAGAGCTGTTTTGCCCTCGGAAGGGCGGGCAGCGACAACCGACATGGTTCCGAGTGGCAAACCACCCGTGAGAGAATCAAACCGACGCAGCCCGGTGCTGAGCCCCCCCAATGAGTCCCCTTTTTTGAGCTGCTCACGCAATGACTTGCGGTAAGCGTCTCTCAACGGATCCTGCCCCTCAAGGCAAGCCCTAATCTCAATTCCAAGATCGACCGACTCCAGCATTGCCTTGAGCTCGTTAAACGATTTGCCGCCAGCGTTGGCCGCGTTGATCGTCTCGGCAGCCGTCCTCACGACCTCGCGCTTGCCGTAATCCTCCAGCAACACCTCCCGATAATAGGGCCAATTGTGCGCGGATGCGGCATAGTCAGAAGCGAGCCAGATTGCCTCAGGACAGCGCGCAGCAAATTTCCGCTCCCATGACACCATAATCGTGCTGCAATCGATTGCAGACCCGTTTCTGGCCATTTCTGACATGATCTCGAAAGCTTGCTGGTAGATCTCGACGGTGAAAACGTCTTTTGTCGTCAAATTTGCCACCTCGGCGAATGTGTCGATGCCCCCGAGCAAACAGCACCCGATCAGGCCCACCTCGGCGGGATGCTCACGCACCTCGTTAAGCTCCATCGTGACCGATGCTGGTTGCCACTGGATCAAAGACATGCTGCCCACCAATTCGGGTTTTTGTCCTCATCGAGCGCGGGGTCCCTCGGGAGCTTGTTGGCGTCTGGTTTGGCGCTCATCGTCCACCGATCGGCGTTTCGGATCCACGTCCGCACCGCTGCCCGCCAATCCCTCATCGGCGCTCGCCCCCCGATTCTCCAGCCGTTGGCCTCAAAATGATCGACGAATGCATCGGCCTGATCGGACGCCTTGCCGGTGTCGAATCCCCTCGAAATCATGTAGGCGCTCACCTGCTCAACCGCTGGCTTCTCGAACCGTTTTTTGGATGTCGCTTTTTTGGGGAGCGCCTCGCGCTTAAAAGATGTACCTTCAGAATGTAACTTAAGAGGAGTAGTACCTTCGGGGCCTCCATTTGAGCCATTTTGGCTCCCATTTGAGCCACCCCTGCTCATATTAGAGCCACCCCTGCTCATATTAGAGCCACTTAAGCATTCTTGAGTGTGGCTCATTTCAGAGCCATTTCGGCTCAAACGGGAGCCACCTAGATCCCTGGCGACAAGCTCAAGAAACGGGCGATTGCTTTGGTCTCGGCTCCCCTGAATCACCCCTTTTTCGAGCATCGATTTGATCGCCCTGGAGACCGTGTTGCGGCTCAATTGGCAACTCTCGGCAATCGAGCGGTGAGACTCAAAGCACTGCCGCCGTCGAGCAACCCGGATAAGGACCCGCATTTCCTGGGCGGTTAAGTCCAGATCATCAAACCAAGCCGGTATAAATGGCATTGAGTCCCCCATCGTTAGTCCAACGTGATCGAGATTTGCGCCCCCTCCTGCCCCTTGGGGCACTCAAACCAATGCACCGCTGCGGACTTGACGTAACGGGGCGAGTCATCGGCCAGCGCCCCCGACTTGACCAGGACGTCCATAATCGTCGCCAATGCTCCGTCGGGGTCAGCCGTGCCGAGACTCGAGATGTAGAGCGCCACCCGCACACAAACGGCCTGCTTGCGCTCGTTGGCGATACGATCCTTGCCCTTGGGTGTTTCCCTTTTTTCCCACGCTCGCGAAAGCTCGGGCTTACGGTTGACCTTGGCGCGAATCATCATCTCCGCCGCCTGCATCCATTTCCTGCGATCGGGCCGCGTGATGAGTCGAGGACTGCCCCCAACCCTGATGATTTGCTTCCCGTTTTTGAATGACGGCACCGGCCCGAGCCCGTCAATTCGGTAACAGATCATGATTTCAGGTTTTGGGCTCAAAACGGCACCTCATCTTCCTCGGGTTGGCTTGCCGCTGGTTGAGACGTGCGAGCGGTCGCCGTTTGAGCAGCCGGTTGACTTCCCTTGTCATCGCCGCCCCCTACGAAGTGGAAGTCAGACACCACAAGCCGCAATGCGTAGCGGATCTTGCCGCTCTCCTTGTCCTGCCATTGATCGGTCTGCAATCGGCCCTCGAAAATGACGGGCTTTCCCTTTCCGAAGTATTTAGCGATCACTTCCGCCCGCTTATCGTAGGCTTTGCAGTCGACGAAGGTTGCTTCGTTCTTCTGCTCTCCGTTCTTGTCTCGCCATTTCCTGTTACTTGCAATAGTCACCTCAAGCACCGCCTTGCCGTTTGGCATATATTTGAGATCGGGATCCTGCACAAAATTACCCTGGATCACCACTCGGTTGACGCTCACAACTGCCCCCTTGATTTGCGGTTATGGTATTTTGACTGGGCGGCAAAAAACTGCTCCGCCGTTTGGGCGTCCTGACGATGCTTAAACAAACCTCGGTCCCACATTCGGGAAACAAGTTCGATCACCCCGTCTGTTCGCCAAGAGATATCCTGAATCGGAGCCCTCATCACTTCAAGTCCGGCAAGCGTTCTCATTGGGCATTCTCCGGTTTTGCGAACACAACAACGGGCGAGCCTTCAGTTGTGGCCATAAGCGGCTTCAATACTTCGCGGCAAGCCTTCTTTGATTCCGCGATTGAAAGCTGTTCCGGGCTCTTCATGTGATAGAGTTGCTCGACCGCCGACATCTGCACTTTGCAACAACGCAAGAACTCATTCGCGTCAACGTTACCGCCGGTGGCCTCAACGATCGCCTCGAACACAGCCCTAACGTCCGTAACCTGCTGGCGACGGTTGCCCCGGCGCAAGAAAAGCCCTTCCACTTCTCCCCCGTCCATCAGCACTTGCTTGACGTGGTTCTTGATCCTTTCGGACATCTTGTCCGCTACGGTTGCAGCAAAATAAAGGCGGCCTAATGCTTTCGGGCATGTAGGCAACCCAACGTCAGGAATCTCCAGAGTGACGGATTGGTGATTGATTAGCTCGGTTGGTGTTTCTTCGTTCATAGTAGTTCCTTCGTTGCTTTGGTTTTTGGTTGGGTTGCGGTCGTTGTCTCTGCCTGCGAAGTAGACGGGCCGAGTGAATCAATCCCTTTGTCGCTATCGTCGTCCATCGTCTCAGCTTGGGCGTCGATGTAGTCACCATCGCCGGACAAATCCGTGAATGATTGTTGATCGGTCCGCACCGCCGTTTGCAAAGCAACCGACATTGGCCCCCAGTGCGAAATCAGGTGCTTGAGGACGGTTTTTTGCGCCATCGCGTCGAAGTCCGTAAACCAAGGGGAATCCTTCTTTCCGTTCTTGAACGCTTGGCTAAACCGGGCCGCGTGCGCCTCCACCTTGGCATAGGTCCAATAGATGGCGTGAGAGTATCCGGTGATGGTCTGCAAGTAGGCGGCGTAACCGATGGGCACTTCCCCATCCTCAACCTCCATGTCGAGTTCAAGCTCGCCGGTTAACTTGTTGTAGGACTTCAGTTGACCTTCGTAGACGGGGCAGGTGTTCAAATGCTTGTATTGCCCGGACCGGATCGCGAGCTGCGTCAACCCCTTGTATCCGAGCTGGAACTGGGCCTGCTTTCCGTTGCGTGAGTTGTAGGGGATCAAGTGAGCCAACCCAAGCTCCGGGTTGACAGGTAGATCGAGCGTTGCCGCCACCATGCACGACCCAACGATTGAATTGGGATCGCACCCCTTAAGCTTCCCGTTTGCCAAACTCAAAATCGAGCTGATAAACTGTGGAGCCCGCTTGCCTAATACTTCGGCAAAGCGTTTTTTCACCGAGTCGCGCTCGGTAATACTTCTTACTGTCAGTGCTTCTGTCATTTTCCGTTTAGGTGTTTTTTCAGTTGTTGCTTTCTTGCATCAACGCTCGGCCAAGGTCATTAAGGAGACTATTCTCCTTCTTCAAGTCATCGACCAGTCCCCGAAGCCTGCGTTTATCCTCCAGGAGCTGTGCAACCAGATCGTCTTGATCCGCCTTGACGGCGTCCTCCTCATCCATGATCGCCTGGGCTCGCTCCTTCCTGTTTTCCTCGGCGATCGAGGGAGGGGAGAACCGATCAAGCCTCGCCATTGCTCTCCTTTTCAAAATCTAACTGCGTTTGGTAGTCGGCTGGGGTCATCGGTTGAGTGTCGACCCTTTCCATCGTCTCTGGGTCGTGGAAGTATTTTACTTTCCCTTTCGGGTTGAGGATTACCAAACATTCGGTCGGTTCAATGTCTTCCCCGTCCCGCGCTCGCTTCACCATCGCGTCACGCTCCCGCTCGATTTCATCGATGCGCGATTTCCATTCGGCCTTAGCGGCCTTCTCGCCGTCCTTGGCCTCGCCCAACTGGCTATCCGCCTCGACGATCTCCTCCAGGATTCGTAGTTTCTCTTCGTCGCTATGCGGACGGGCGACGTCGATGGTTTGCACGAGCTTTGGCTGCTCGCATAAGTATAGGTCTTGGATGGTTTTCTTTTTCATTTCTTCAGTGGTTTGTGAGGTTTGAGATTGCTTGGCCGATAAGGACCCGCGCCTCGTGTACGTCGGCTGTTGTGACTGTGCTGCCCTCGGGGTCTGCAAGATATTCCAAGGTGAGCTCTTGCAAAACTGCCAGTTGCAAGCGAATCGCCTTGGCGTGAGTCTTGCCCGTTTGGGTCTTGGTTCCGGTCAGGTTCATTGTTTTGTTGTTTTTCGAAAGCACCCCTAACGACCTGAGACCGCCCCAGGATTTACCGCACCGCGCACCAACGCGGATTGGCTGTACTGATTTTGCGGAAGGGGAAAGTTGCCGCCATCAACCAGGGGAGTCTGTAGACCACTGTTCCCGGAGGGTATAACCCGAGCCCCGTTACGAGCCGGGGAAGAAGGAAGAAGCGAAGGGTTGATGGCGGTGAAATTCATTGCGTAACGATGTGGCAGGCGTAGGCCGCTAGCAAAAGTATCAGGACTGCCGCCGTTAAAAGATTTTGGAGTGTTTCGTTTCTCATAGCTCAAGTGCTTGTGGTTTGATTGTTTTCTCCCGAATGACTGCCTCGGGGTCGAATCGAAGTGTCTTGTTGATCCGCACAAACGGGATTACCCGTTGCGCTACCCACTTCTCGACCGTCTTTGGCTTCACGCCGAGAATCTCGGCTAGGGCCTCTTTGGTTATTAGGGGGGTCATGAGGTTTTATCCCTCTGCTCAGCCTCCAGGCCCTTGGCGATCAAAAACCGCCCATAGGCGGAGTAGGTCATCAAATGCTTTCGAGCCCCCTTTTCGATCTTGGCCGCGATGCCGGCCGGAAGTGTTAGCCCAATTCGGCGAGTGTTCTTTGCTTCGATCTTCCCGGTGTTCACACCCAAACAGATAGCCGGTGTGCACACCTGGGGCAAACACTTTTTTTCACTTTTTTTCACATCTCGTGAAAGATCGTGAAAAAATCAGCGTATGCTGTTATGAAGGAGAAAAACCAATGCCGAACAAAAGACACCCAGAGAAAAAGCAATTCAACGTCTTCCTACCCGAAGACTTGGTCGAAGCCGTTGACGACTACGCTACCGAAAATAATTTGTCTCGCGCTCAAGCTGCCGCCGTAATAATTGGCAAGGTTGTTGGCGCTGACAAAGCGGAAATTGCTCGAATAATGCAGCTAAACGAGCGGGAAGAACAATCCGAACAGTAACAAGCTTACAATTCTTTTTCACGCATGACAGATTACCCGATAGGGTTAGACAAAATCGGTCCATGTGAATAACTTTTGAAAATCATGAAAAGCCTTTGCAATCACTGCTCTGCGAAGATCGAACTTGAGGAAGGCGTAGCCGGGCAAGCGGTCACCTGTCCGGTTTGCGAACAGGAAACAATCCTTTACGACCTCAAAGAGCAGAACAAGAAGCTTCAGGAAGCAAGAACCGCTAAGCGAAAGGAAAAGATTGAGAGAGCGAAGCTGCTAGCAGGTGACACAATGGATATTGCCTCAGAAATTGGCACTAGTGCCGCATCATTCGGAGTGTTTGCTTTCCGTTCAACAATGGAATTCATCGGCCTATTTGTTGCGGTGAGTTTGTTAGTTGCTCTCCTTGGGTTTGCGTATTTTGAGGCTGGAACAACAGGCATACTCCTATGGCTAATACTGGTTGTGAATGTCAGCTATCTCCGAGAAATCAAAGCCGCCATCGTCAATCAAAACCGATAGCCAACCAACGCTCGGTGTCCTCCTTTGACACAAGCTCACGGTAAACACGAAGCAGGACGCTTGCAGAATGCCCGAGCTGCTCGACAGCCTTGTCAATCCCGTAGAGATTGTAAAAGTGACTGGCCGCTGTCTTGCGTAATGCATCGTGTGGCCAGTGTTTGATTCCCGCCTCCTTGCGGATCCGCTCCAATCGACGACGGAAATTGACCTTTGGTAAATCCTCCCCGGCCTCGATGCATCGCTTTGCGGGGTCGGTCAACTCCACGATTCGCCGATTCCTCACCTTCGACTTTTCCGCCGAGAGGAAGACCAGCCCACGCTCAAGGTTGATCTCGGCGCGATCGATCCTCAGCACCTCGTCAGGCCGGATCCCGCAAAACAGAGCCAACCCCAAGTAGGTCAAGGCCCCCTTGTCGTTGCGTTGGGCGGCCGTGACGAGCTGTTGGCAATTCTCAACGGTCAATATCTCAGGATCCTTTTGCGGCACCCTGACGCGCTCGACCCGGGTACAAGGATTGCGGTCGATGTAGTCGCGACGCACGCAAAACGAGAAAAACGACGACAGCCGATTGAGCGCGGTCTGTTGGGTGGATGGCTTGAGCTTTAACCCCGCCAAGTAATTCTCGACAACTCGCGGCGTGAGCTCGGCAAGGTCTACGTCGGTCCGATCCAGGCAAAACTGTCTCAACGCAATCTGGAGCTGCTCAAGATACTGGGGCGAGATTCCCGACCTCTCCTTGACGGTCAAAAACTCCTCGACCACGGCCCCAATCGTCAGACCGGATCGCGCCTGCTTGGTGGCCTGCCAATGAGCCCATAGATCTTCCAAAGACGCCCCGGCCCTTTTGGCTCTCTCCAGTATCTCTACAATTTCCACGCGGCGTTCTGGGGCGATCTGAGCCCATTTTCGCCCTGCTGCCTTGCGCTCTTGCTCAAACGTCTTGAACGCGGTCTGAGCCTCGCCCTTGGTCTTGTAGTAACGCCGCCGCCGCTTGCCCTCCACAACGCCAAAATCGACAAGCCAGCGCTCGTTTTTGCCGTTGATCGTTACCAGCCGTGGAGTCACGGGCGAAAAATTGCCGTCTCATTGCCGGGTTGTCGATGTTTTAGCGTCGGGCCAAAGGGGTGTTGCGTAGGGTTTGGGCAAATCTGGGAGCGCCCCAAACCCGCGCTAATGCTGACTTTCGCCAGTGTTTCCGGGGTTTTTGGCAAGATGCCGTCGCGTATTCACACGGTAGGGGTCACTGGTTCGAACCCAGTAGCGTCCACCATTCGTAAACCGTTGATTACCAACGACAAAAAGAAAGCGACGGGAATCGCTTCCCGCCGCCGTCAAAACTTATCGCCGAGTGATCGCCTATTTCCGGAACGCCCGAATGACGAAATGCTCCCGCCCAACCTCGGGCTTGGCCTCAAGCTCGGGGCAGTCAAAACTCCCCAGAATCTTGTCTCGGAACGCTCGCCAACTGGCGTCTATATATCCCTCGATCGCGAGTTGCGAGCCGTGAACCTCCATCAGCAGAACGTCAATCCGCTTGATGTGCTCCTCGGCCATGCCCTCGACTATGTAAAACTCCGATCCCTCACAATCGATTTTGACGAGGTTGCGCCCGGTGTCGCTGAGTGAGTCTTGCAGCACGTCGTTAATGTTAACAACGTCGCACTCGCAATAGCCCTGAGTCTCGGGATCGGGCCGCACCTTGTCCAAGCGTTGGTTGAGATCCCAGCATTGAGGGGCGTCTGTTGCGGCCTCTGCTGAGATCTGCAAAAACGAGTTAGGCAATTCCCGCCCAGTGACCGCTTCCAAATAGGCGTCGATCTGCGAGACGTGTTTCCGGGTGTTTTGACAGTAGAGACCATAAGACAGAGGGTGCGGCTCATAAGCGACGATGTGCGGCGTCGACCAATACTTGAGCGCGAGCGCGGAAAAGGCCCCGATGTTGGCCCCAATGTCGATCACGACGTCAGGCACGAAGTTTTTGTTGTCGAGTTTCTCAATTCCGTAGACGTCCCGCATGATCACTTCCTGCAAAACCTCACGGTCTCCAGGGCATTTGCGGGCATATAGCGCCATCTCTCCAATCGGGCTCTCAATTACTGTACGCTTAAACATAGTTGACTTACTTTCTTTTCTGTTTCGGTTTTAGTGTCGGTTACTTGTAAGACATCGCGCACTTGCTCAAGCCCGCAGTCGTAGAAAAACCGCATGAAATCGATCTTGTTGCGGACGAATAAACTCGGCAAATCGGGAATGGTGATCGCCATGTGTAGCACTCCGGAGTCTATCGCTATCACGGCCTCTGCCTCGTGCAGTAGCCACCAAAGGCTTGTTGCGTCCATCGGCCATCCGATCGTTTGCACGACTCGACCGTTGGCCGCAAACGGGTAAACCCGATCATTACCGTAATTTACCAGGACCGGAATCAGGCCCAAGGAGTAGACCGCATCGCAAATCCATTCTGCCATCTCGACTGGGCAATCCTTTCGAAGAGGGGAGCTGGCACCGTGAGCGTGAATGACCGCATACCGACCAGGGATTGCCTTGAGTCGCTCCAGTGTTGCCACAGCCCCCACACTGTTTGCCCCGCTCAAATCGAGCTCTAGCGGCCTAATTCGATACGTGTAGTCAAAAACCTTGAAATCATGCTCTAGCGCGATCCTCGGCTTGATCGGACGACCACATTCGACGGGCAAACACGAGTCTTCCGCGTTCATTTCGATGGGCTGATACTGCTTTCCGGGAGCGTCGGCAAACTCAACAGAGACATTGTCAAACCCTTGAAACAGTTCGGAATACCTACGGCCCTCGGGAATGGCGAGAGTGAACGGCGCCTTGATGGCGGGGAGTATTGATCGCAACATTAGAGCGTCCCCGATGCCGTGGTTAAACCAACGTCGATTGCTGACGGGACGCTCCTTAATCTTTGTGCGCCGCCGTCGAGTATCTACCATTTGCCAAGGACGCAATGCCATGTTTCAAGCCTCGTTTTAAATTGCATTTGACACCGACATTGACGGCAAAAACCCCGCGCAAACTCGGGGCAGGATCGGCAAATTGACATGCGCCTTTCCCGTTCCTCGCTGCTCGTCTTTGTGGGATCCTGTATCGCTCGGATAGCTGACGACAATGACTCCCTTGCCACCTCGCCAAACGTCATCCGCCGCCGCTGTTTCTTGCTCGTCGTCATACTACGGGGATCCGAATGTATGCCTCGCCGATCGTCTCAATGCCGATATTGGTGTTGCTAAAGCTCTCGGCGTCTCCCGGTGAGCTACTGACCCCGCCACCCGTTGACGAAACGGCAATTGCTCCGGTCGGTGGCGTGTCTGGTTGAATCGTCCCGCTATCGCCAATAGCGCACTCCTCATCAGGATTGGCCACCTCAACCAAGCTGGTGAAATCCTCAACCACAGTGTCAGCCGGAATCGGATCTCGATCGAGAACACATTGCGTCTTTGTCGGCGGTTGCCAAACGATCGGTGTTGACAGCGCCCCGCCCGTGTCGACGTAGGACCGAAGCGAAACCGGAACGGCCTCTAAAACCTTGGGATGCGGTCGAGCTCGCCATTGTATGACATTGCGGTAGCAAAACAGCTTATCGTCGATCCCATCGTTGAGAATCGTCATGTAGGCCGTAGCCGACTCGCCATAGGGAAGGCCCGTTTCGACCCATCCCGTGTCTGATTGCTCGGTTGTTGGCGCCTGATAGACCGCGTTTCGGATGATTGCGAAGCCCTCGATGTACTCGATGTCCGCGTCAAAATAGTCGTAGTAAGTTTGAAACCGGGTCTCTAGCAGTATCGGCACCCCGAACCGGCTTGCCTTCATTAAATTCAAGACCGCTGCAATCTCGTTGTATTGAATTTAATGAA
>Ga0208644_1003880_pt1 | contig 11427 bp, 21 predicted proteins | sample VirMetDEL_Nov_18_FD_184517 | JGI IMG/M metagenome (GOLD analysis project Ga0208644, IMG submission 184517) | Aqueous microbial communities from the Delaware River and Bay under freshwater to marine salinity gradient to study organic matter... | ecosystem: Environmental > Aquatic > Marine >... | reverse complement strand
CGCTGATAGCCGGCGACATCGCGCGCATCGAATGCGACATCAGCGCGCCCGGCGCGGATTCGCTGCTGAAGTCGCCGAGCCGGTTCATGTCGGCGTTCGAGTTCCGGCGCGCGATGACGATGCAGGTGCTTCTCTACGGCAACGCCTTCGCCGCGATCAACAGGACGCGCGGCGGCGAGCTGCTCGAGCTGATCCTCCTCGACGCCGACAGCGTCTCGCTCGACTTGAACGGCGCCGCGCCGATCTACAAGACGCGCCTGTACGGCGACCTCGCGATGGACCAGGTGTTTCATCTGAAGGCGCCGAACACGAACGGGCTGTGGGGCGACTCGCCCGTCAGCCTGTGCCGCACCTCGCTTCAGCTGATGGCCGCGCAAGAGGACATGGCGCTCAAGGCGTTCAGCAACGCCGGCAATCCGAAGATCGCGCTGGTGCACCCAGGTCCGCTGTCGCTCGAGGCGCGCCAGCGCATCATGGCCGACTACGAGGCGAAGCACGCGGGAACATCGAACACGGGCAAGCCGCTGGTGCTCGCCGAAGGAATGCGGATCGAACGGATCAGCTCCACGCTCGATGATGCCGGCCTGCAGGCTGCGCGCCAGTACAGCGTCGGCGATGTGTCGCGCATCTACGGAGTGCCATCGTCGTACCTGTCCGAGACGGCTGGACCGTCGTACGGGACGCTCGAATGGCTGTCGCGCATGTATGTCGATGCGTGCCTGATGCCGTGGATGCAGTGCTGGCGCAGCGAGATCCTCGCGAAGCTCGCGGGAACGGGCGAGACGGTCGCATTCGACACCGACGATCTGGTGCGCCCAGGCATGGCCGAGACGATGGCCGCGCTCCGCACCGCCGTCGAGGCGGGCGTGATGACGCGCAATGAGGCGCGCGAGGAGCTCGACCTTGCGCCGCTGCCTGGCCTCGACACGCCGACGCTCGCGCTCAATGTCGGCGCCGGCGGCGGCTCGACGAACATCGGCGATGACACAAGCGAAAGCGCGGGGACTCCCAATGATTTCTAGACGCGACTTCACCGCAGCCGAGCAGACGATCGACGGGCGCACCCTCGCGGGATACGCCGCCGTCTACGGGCAGGACTCGCGCGAGATCGTCGAGGGCGGCCGCAAGTTCGTCGAGCGCATCGCGCCCGGCGCGTTCAATGAGACGCTTTCGAGCGGCGCCGATGTGAAGCTGTACTACAACCACGACGCGTCGATGCCGCTTGCGCGCACGCGCTCCGGCACGCTGCAGCTCAAGAGCGACCGCAACGGGCTTGCGTTCACCGCGAACCTGCCGGATACCACGCTCGGAAACGATGTCCGCGCGCTCATTGAGCGCGGCGACCTGAGCGGAGAGATGAGCTTCGGCTTCTTCGTCACCGAAGACAGCTGGAACAAGGACCGCACGCAGCGCCTGGTGAAGAAGGCATCTCTTGTCGAGGTGTCCATCGTCCAGGACGCCGCCTACCCACAGACCAGTTCGAGCCTGCGGAGCGTTTCCGCGGCGTATACCGAGGCCGTCTACGCACGGCTCGCACTTCATTTCAGAAGGATGACAGACAATGTCTGACGAGTTGAACGAGATCCAGCAGATCACCCACGAGTACCGCAAGAGCCTGGCGGCTTACGAGGCCCGCACGGGCCGCGCGCCGCAGACCGTCGACCACCGCGGCAGCGGCGAGGAGCGCGAGAAGTTCGCGAAGATGGACGCCGACCTGACCAGCGCCGAGCTGATCGCGCAGAACCGTTCCCTCGAGGCGCGGCTTGCCAAGCTCGAGGCGCAGCCCATTCTCGAGACGCGCGCGCCGAAGGGCATCAAGGGCACGGCCGACACCGATAGCGCCGAGTACGCGGCGCGCTGGCTCCGCGCCGTCGCCACGAACAACGCGCAGGAGATGCGCGCGCTCGCGACCAGCTCCAGCAACGCCGCGATCCCGACCGACATGGAGCGGCGGATCGTCGAGAAGCTCCAGCAGGCCAACGTCCTGCGCCAGATCGCCCGCGTCAGCACCATCGACAGCAAGCGGACGATTCCGGTCGAGAACGCCCTGCCAAGCACCGCGCTGGTCAGCGAAGCTGGAGCGATCACGCCGGCCGATCCGACCTTCAGCACGGCGATCAGCGTGGTTCCGTACAAGTACGTCACCGCGACCAAGATGAGCCAGGAGTTCATCGAGGACGCCATCGGCAGCGGCGGCATCGGCAGTGGCCTGAACTACGTGGCCGACAAGTGCGCCATGAGCATCGCGCTGAAGACCGAGGAGGCATACACCATCGGCAGCGGTTCGAGCGCGCCGCAGGGCATCTGCGTCTCGGGCGGCGTCACCCAGGGCGTCGACCTCGGCAGCGGCACCGCCCTCACCAGCGTGACCTCCGACAACATCATCGACATCGTGCACGCGGTCCCGCCGCAGTACCGGGCAAGCCCTGCGTTCCGGTGGCTGGTCTCGGACACGCTGCTAAAGACCGTCCGCAAGCTCAAGGACAGCGCCGGCTACTATGTCTTCAGCCCTGCGGCAGCGGTCAACCAGACCAACATCGTCGGCCTTCCGGGCACGATCTACGGCGTTCCGTACTCGGTCGGGCAGTATGTCCCGACGACCACTGCGAACGGCGCGATCTACGGCGTCGTCGGCGACTTCAACTACTTTGAGATCTTCGACCGCACCGGGATCACCTCGATGATTGACCCCTACAGCGCGGCATCCACGCACGAGAGCACGCTGTACATCTACACGCGCACGGACAGCCACATCATGCTGCCGTCGGCGTTCGCGGCCCTGATCGGCTGATCCATCCTCTTCTCCTTGCTCCCTCGCCGCGGAAACGCGGCTAGGGGGTTTCAATGAGCATCCCGCTCTCAACCATCAAGTCGGCGCTCAAGATCGACTACGCCGACGATGACACGGACCTGATCCGTCTCCGCGAGGCGGCTACGGCCCTTGTCGAGCGCCGCACCGAGCTGCTGCTTTCGCCGCAGGCGCGCACGCTGTACCTCGCGACCTGGTCGGACACGCTGCTGCCGGACCATCCATTCAACAGCCTCACCAGCGTGACCTACTACAACAGCTCGAATGTGCTCACCACGATGCCGTCGAGCGACTACTGGGTGGACCGCACCGATGGTCCGATGGTCCGCGTCCGCTTCCTCGACTCGCCGACCATCTACGAGGGCACGGCGATCAGCGTCAACTACAACGCCGGGTACAGCGCGGTTCCGAACGAGATCACCCACGCGATCATCGCGATGGTCGGAGCCTGGTACAACAACCCCGAGGCGTTCCAGCCCATCGGGCTGCAGACGGTGCCGCTGTCTGTCGAGTACATCCTCAGTGCCGTCGGCACGGGAAGCAGGATCCGATGATCTCGGGCGGCGTCCTGCGGTGGACCGCGACCGCGACCCAGCCGACGGCTGCAGTCGACGGGATCGGGATGCGCGGCACCACATGGACCACGCTCGGCACCTTTCGCTGCGATATGCGCGAGGATTCCGCGCAGGAGCAGCCCTACGCCGACGGCATCGCCGTCGTGCGGAATGTCGAGGTCCGCGCGCGGTGGCAGGCGGTGCAGGGCATCGGCCTCACCGAACTCTGCAGGCTCACCGTCCGCGGCAGGACGCTCCGCATCAACAGCATCAGGAACCTTGACGAGTCCGACCGCGTCGCCGTGATCCAGTGCACGGAGGTGAACTGATGCCCGGCGTACTGATCGAACAGGACATCAGGACGATGCTAGGGGCAAACGCCGCGCTGGTGGCGCAGATCCCGACGGCGCGGATGTCCTACGCCTACCGGCTGCAGGATGGAATCATGCCCGCGCTCACCTACGAGATCACCAGCTTGACTCAGGAAAGCATCGCCGGAGGCACCGCGGTCAAGCTCGCGCGCGTCGAGATGACCGTGATAGCGGCGATCACGCTGGACGCCATCAACCTGATCGGGAAGGTCAAGGCAGCCTGCGCGGCCGGCACCTACGGAGTAACGCAGTTCGATGCCGTGATCTGGAACGGATACACGATCGCCGGAGCGGTCGTGGGCGAGGGAGACGAGCAACAGCCCGCCGAAGCGACGGCGACGGTGGACATCTACTACAGGGAATAACACATGGCGTTCAACTCAGCACTATCCAAGCTCCAGTGGAAGGATGTCGTAGGTGGCACCTACGCGGATGTCAATGCGGTGGGTTCGATCTCATTCAGCATCTCGCGCCCCACGCTCGACATCACGCCGATCGGCACGCCTACGAGCCTGTTCATCGCCGGCGTCTCGAACGCGACGGCATCGCTCGACATCTTCTACGACAACGATGACGCGACGCACAATTTGTGGCTCGACCACATCAACGAAGCGAATGCGGCGAGCTATTGGAAGTTCATCCTGGAAAGCGGCGAGGAGATCGAAGGGACGGCCTTGATCACATCAATGGAAATCAGCGCGGCGGCGAACTCGGTCGGTCGCGCGACGCTGCAGCTCCAGTTCTCGACGGCAGCCGGTTCGACCGCGAAGGCGTGGACGGTCGCGACCGCATGACGAGCATCCGCGACGCACTCACACTCAGGCCGAAGACCGTCGAGATCGACGGCCACGCCGTCACGCTGCGCCGGCCGAGCGCGCTCGACTTGCTGGAGGCGCTTGAGGAATCGAAGCGCGCGCCAGAGCGGCTCTACCTGTGGCTGGTGTGGCGGCACCTGATTGAAGACGGGCGCCCTGTGTTCGCGTCCGTGGACGAGGTCGGCGGGTGCGACGCGCGGATGGTGCAGCTGATCGGGAGGCAGTGCGAGCTTCTGTACGAGGAAGGCCGGGACTGACCAAGGCGCAGCGCACGGTGCTGGACTGCGCCTTGAAGTGGATGAGCACCGACCTCGACTCCATATCGGTGGTACTGATCAATGGCGCGCTTGAGATTCCCGACTACACAGGCATCCGTCGCAAGCTCGACGAACTCGTGGGGAAGGACCACCGCGCGAGGCGCGGGCTACATGTCCGCGGGAATTGACACCGACAGCATCAGGCGGCTGAACGCGGTGCTCCAGCGGTTCCCGAAGAAGATGCGCGCAGGGATCGCGAAGGACGCGCTGCGGCCCTGGGCGCAGGCGGTCCGAAAGGCGGCGCGCGCCTACGCCTGGAAGAACGCGGAGCGCACCAAGAAGCAGCTCTTCTACAAGGTCAAGACCTACCGCCGCGCCGTGTGGGCGGCTGTCGGCGTCCGCGCCGAGACGACGAAGACGCCGAAGGAGGCGCGGCTCGGGCGGTTCTCCCCGTTCGTCGGGTGGAAGAGCCACTTCATGGAGGTCGGCTGGCACGCGTTCCCCAAGGGCAAGCGCGGCAATGACGCGCGGCGCGAGGTCGGCGCCAAGAACCTGCGGATCGAACGCGGCGAGGCGTTCACAAAGCAGATCACGGTGTACAGGAACGGCAAGCCCCACATCCGCACCATCAAGGAACGCGCGAGCAAGGTCAGCAAGACAAGCGGAACGGGCGGCGGCGGTCGCGGCTGGCGGCGCGGGGTCCGCGGCTACAAGGGCGCGTTCCAGAGCCAGTACGCGCGGCACTATCTGTTCAAGGCGGCTATGGTGGGCAGGAACATCATCCGGGGGCTGATGAACAAGGCCGTCGGGCGCGCCATCGTAGAGGCGCGGAGAGGCACCGCATGAGCGCGCTACCGACGCTGAACATTCCCGTCGTGGTCAACACCGAGCAGGTGCCCGCCGCGATGAAGAAGGTCGAGAAGACCGTCGCCGACAGCGCCTCGCGCATCGGCAAGATAAAGGCCGCCGTGATGCCTGGACTCGGCGCGCTCGGCGCGGGACCGCTCGGAGGCGTGCTCGGAGGCGTCGCCGGCATGGGCGGCGCGGGCATGGGAATCGCGGGCGTCGGCGCTGCGTTCATGGCGCCCATCCTCGCCGCGAACAGGCTGCAGGACGCGCTCGACGCCCAGACCAAGGGCGCGGCCCAGGCATTCGAGGAGTACAGGAAGACGGGCGTCCAGACCGCGCAGCTGAATGCCGTGCTGCTGGAGCGCCTCGCCGCGCTTGAAAAGCAGCAAGCCGGTGGCCGACCGATGGGATTCATGGCGGCTTTTGAACAGGCAAACATTGCCGTCAACAATGCCACTTTCAGCGAGGGAATGTCCCAATGGTGGCAGAAGCGAGCTACGGAAATGGGTGCATTCATCGGTACAGTCGCCGGCGGTGGAACGGTCAGGGAGGCATCGCTTGAAGCCCAGATTTCCACTGCTGGCCAAGGCGTCGCCATGCAGGCCAAGGCCGAGCTCGACAGGTATCGTGAACTGAAGGCCGCCGGCCTCGTGGGACCGAGCGCATCCAGCGCGCAGATCGGCCCTGGCGGCGTCTTCGTACCGAGCCAGCAGCTGCAGGAAATGAACCGGATACAGCAGCAGCTCAATGACACGCTCAAGAAGGGACTCGGCTGATGCCTGCACCCGTGTACGAACGCTACCTGAGGAATGTGCAGATCCGCACCGGCGAGATCGGCCAGCCGTCGACCATCACGCATTCCATCGTGATCACGCGCACGGACCGAGCCGTCATCACCATCGACACCGAGATATTGGCGATCCAGACCGAAGGCCATGTCCCGTACATGAACGATCCGTACTTCATTCCCACGGGATCGCCGCCATCGACGCCGCCGACGGGAATGACATGGGAACAGTACGCACGCGTCCGCGACATCTCGTACCAGACCGAGAACGGCGGCAAGGCCATCGTCTTCACCGTCACCTGGTCGACCTACTGGATCACCGACTGGGCGGCAGCGACCGTCTCCTATGTGCTGCCGTCGCGCACCGATTATGTCGCCCGGCTGCGGACCACGAACATCTATCGCACCGGCTGGTCCGTCAATCCGAGCAACACGAACGCGAGCGCCGACATCGGCGGCACGGCGGTCAGCAACGGAACGCAGCCGGTGGGGCAGGCGGTCGCCCAGATCGCCATGCGCGTGAGCTTCATCGCGGATGCAAGCGTCAATTCGATGCTCACCGTCCAATCGTTCTACGCGGGATTCCTCGACAAGCTGAACTCGGCCACATTCGCAGGATTCGCCATCGGTTCCGTGCTCTGCGAAGGCGTGTCGGTCACGAAGAAGAGCGACGCCTTCGAGTTCTACGAGGTGACGATGGAGTTCCTCGCCGACAATTGGTGGCATCTGGAGCAGGTCTGCGACTCGGACGAGAAGGGCTATCCGAAGCTGAACAACGGCACGCCGTCCGTCGTGAAGTGGAAGCGGGTCGCCAGGGCCACCGCCGACTTCAATGACCTCTTCAAGACCGGATCCCCGCCGACTATCGATGCGCCGTGGCAGACCCGCACGCTCGAAGGATGGTGGGAATGAGACAGGTACGGATGATCCCCACCGCGCCCGCCGACCTGGAGCGGGCGAGAAAGGCGCTTCCGCAGCCTCTGCCGTACTACCCGACGCTGATGAAGGTCACGGCGGCATCAGCGATCGCCGGGCAGGACAAGCGCTGGCTATACACGGTGGTCGAGGCCACCGTCGGCGCCACCGCCTCGTATGTCCCCACGACATCGGTGAACGCGGGATCCTATTATGCCCTAAGCGTTTCCGAACTTACGAACGGAACTAGCACTACGGTTGGCACTTATAGTTATGGCGTCGCGAAGACGAATGTGCCCGCGGGATTCAGCGCGGTCCAGATCCCGGTCAACACCTTCGTGATGTGCGTGCCGTACTGGCGCGCGGACAGCAGCCCGATCTACCTCATCATCAACACCCAGGCCATCGACGGAGTCTGCATATGAGCGCGGAACAGCTGGATGTCGTGATCGAACAGGGCGCGACCTTCTCGCAGCTATGGGAGATCCAGAACAAGGATCTGACCTCCGGCTACACATTCGAAGCCAAGTTCCGCACCAGCCACGGCGCGTCGGGGACGGTGCTCACGCTGTCGAACTCGGGCGCGGCCTCGCTGATCGTCACGAAGAGCGGCAGCCACACGCATGTCACAGCGGATGTGGCCCCCGTCAATACCGCACTTCTCTCGGCGCCGTCTAACGGCGTCTACGACATCGAATACCTCAACACGGGCAGCGGCGTGAAGGTGCGCGCGTTCGAAGGTTCCTACTACATCACACCGGAGGCGACGCGCTGAGCGTCCACCGGATCAACCGACGGAGAAACAGCAAATGGCAAAGATATTCCTGAGCGGCAATGTGACACCAGGCGCGGCCGCAGCGTCCTTGACCGCGACATCGTGCGCGGGAAAGCTGGGTCGGCTCATCATCACGACGGGCGGAAACAGCGGGTATTTCTGGCTCGCGAATACGGCCGACATCGCCACCGCCGGCAAGCGCGTGGCGATCGGGCCAAATGTCACGATCGACATGGGCCAGGTCGACCCCGCGGATCTCTCGGTGATCACGGGTTCGTCGCCTCCGTACTGTTCGTTCATGTTCATCCTGGAGTGATTCCGTGCAGCTCCACGACCTCGCCGCATTCGTCGCCGTCATCGCGACCATCGTCGGATCGACGGTGCGCTTGATGATCAAGCTGAACCAGATGGACCGCGAGCTGCTCGAGCTTCGGCGCGAGTTCTCGGGGCATCGCGACCGAATCTTAAGAATCGAAAGGAAGGTTGGCATTGAGCAATAGGAACACAACGCTCGCCGGCATCGGCGCGATCATCGCCGCCGTCGGCGGCATCGTCTCCACCTGGCCGGCCGTCGATTGGGCTACCGCAGTCGCCGCGATCATGGCGGGACTCGGCCTGATCTTCGCGCGCGACGCGAAGAGGACCGATGCTTGAGCGGATCGCCGCACAAGTTGCGGTCGCGATCCTCGCCTGGGTGGACAAGCGGATCGAACGCGCGAGCACTGCCGTCGATGCCGACATCGACCCTGATCGGCTTCGCCGCGCTGGCGCTCGCATCAATGAGTGGATGCAGCGGCAGCAGGACGGTGTTCGTTCCGGAGGAAAGCCCGATGCGGGTCGGACCAAGGGCTGAGCTGCGCGTCTACCACCGCGTCGCCGGCGAATGGACGCTCTCCGAGAACGCGATCACGGTCCCTGAGGGCTGGTACCTGGTCCCGCCGAGCTTCGTCAAATGAGCACGCACCGATGGTGCTGCTGCACGCCGACGCCGCCGACCACATGCGCGGAAACTTGCAATTTCGCGACCAGCTACCGACTTACGAACCTGACGGGATCGTTCTCGGGAAACCGAATCGCGCGCGGCGCGATCGCGAATCCCTGCCAGCTCTCGGCGTGCCATGTCGACCAGGAGGAGGCCGGGTGGTACGGCTGCAACTCCATGTTCGATCTGTCGGTGTCGTGGACCCAGCCGGCGCGAGCATCGCTGGCGCGGTCCACCGTCAGCGGCGGCGCCTGCTGCTACCAGGCGAACGGCAATCTGGAGATCACCTGGTCATTCACCGTGACCGAGCGCCATGCCTGCTGCGTTCCGTCGCCGGACATCATCTGCGATAACCAGGACACGGTCAGCGGGTCGATGCTGGTCCCGTTCTGCCTCACCGTGACATGCATGGTGAACGCGTATGGAGCGAACGACGGGTGGCTTCACACCCTGTCGATCTGCAGCTTCCCGATGGGGAACATCGAGGTCTTGAACGACGATGTATGCGATACGGAGATCTGCGCGGCCGCGACGGTCGGAGCGATGTGCGCCGGCATGTCGTGGTCGTGGAAGACCCCGATCAAGGCGCTGAACACGCTCGTGCCTTCCGACTACACGGCGCTCGGGTACTGCGTGCCGGGCAAGTCCTGCAGCTCGGTGCGCGAGGGTGGCACCATCGGTCAGGATCCGTGCATGTACAATGTGACCCTCAACACCCAGCTCAATGGTCCATTCTCGGTCGCCGCGATCGCCGACTACCAGACGCCGCCGGCCACATGTTCGCTGAACGCCGCCTTCCCGCTGTGCTGGCAGACCGGCACCATCGCCGGCAATGTGTGGCGGGTGAATCCCTGGTGCGATCCGTCGGGGGACTGGGACGAAAAGACCGACTGCTGGGAGTGGGTGTTCAACACCACGATGGGTCTGCCCACTTATGCCTGACTGCAGATACATGGTCGGAGGCGAGTGCAGGAACCGCCTCGCCTTGCCCCTGTACGGCCACTGCCCGTCAGAGGGCACATGCGCCGACTGCGAGCATCGGAACGGCCTGCGCGGGCTTGGCGACGCCCTGGCGTGGATCCTGTCGTGGACCCCTGCGAAGCGCCTGCAGCGCAAGGGCTGCGGCGCCTGCGGGCGCCGGCAGGAACGGTTGAACCAGATCGCCCCGCGACCACAGGCTAGAAATTGTGGAAAGTGCGGGAAATCGGTTCAAGTGCCTTGACTATCTTGCCGACATTGTTACCGTGAGCGTAACAATGCAAGCCAAAGAGAAGACCTTTGAGATGCAAGCGCGCAGCCTGTGTCGGCGCGTGCTGGATCATGGAACCCTGACGGGCGACGCGCAATGCCTCGCCGTCATAGTGCTGGAGCTGTTGGATGAACGAAGAAGAGAAGCCGAAGCCTCGCGCGATCTCGGTGCGCGAGTCGACCTACAGGATGATCACCGAGGAAGCGCGCCGGCTCGGGATTTCGCGGGCTGTGCTGGTGCGCTTCGCGGTCGAGGCATTCATCACCCGCAACAAGCAGAAGGAGACTCGTGATGCTTGAATGGATCATGGGCGCCGCATTCGCCGGCGCGTGCGTGTTCATGTTGCTCGCGACGCTGTGGCCGCTGATGGCTGAGCCTGGAAAGGATGGGTGGGACGATGTCGACTGAACTGACGAAGGCAAAGCCCGCCGCGAATCCTGCGCTCGAGCCGCTGCGGCACCAGGTCGGAATCGTGCAGGCGCTTGCCCCGCAAGTCCTGTCGCGCTACGCCATCAACCTGCAGGGCAAGACCTATGTGCAGGTCGCCGGCGCGACGCTGATCGCAAACGCGATGGGCTACACCGTGCGCGAGGTCGGCGTCGAGCGCAAGGACTTCGGTGGCGGCGTGACGGGCTGGGAGGCCACCGCCGAGATCCTCGACCTGGAGACGGGCGCCATCATCGGGCGCGGCTCGGGCATCGTCACCGACGATGAGAAGCCGTGGGGAAGCCGTCCGCATTGCGCGCGCCGCGCGATGGCGTCGACCCGCGCAGCTGGGCGCGCGCTGCGCCTCAGCATGGGGCACCTGTTCGCCTACCTGGGCGACAAGGTGCAGACCGTGACGCTGGAGGAGATGCCGGAGGATTCGAAATGACAACAGCACCTTGGTACAAGCCTGAACCGCCGGAACTTGGGCGCGAAACGCGCAAGTACATGCGAAACACTGGGAAATCACTTGCCCAATTGGATGTTGATGGTCCTTACGAGATTTTGAAGACAAAGGGAATTGCCAACGGTACGGCAATGCAAATTGGTTGGGATTTGATTGCGCACGGTTTTGTCGG
>Ga0208644_1003879_pt1 | contig 11428 bp, 11 predicted proteins | sample VirMetDEL_Nov_18_FD_184517 | JGI IMG/M metagenome (GOLD analysis project Ga0208644, IMG submission 184517) | Aqueous microbial communities from the Delaware River and Bay under freshwater to marine salinity gradient to study organic matter... | ecosystem: Environmental > Aquatic > Marine >... | reverse complement strand
AACTGTATAAGCGTGTCTAATTTCGCATTTACAATTCGGTTTTTCGTCGCTAATTATTATATCAGCGTTTTTATACTCTCGTGTATTTTCTAAAATAGTCCATTTATTAAGATGATTAAACATCTCAGTATAATTGTCTTTTGTTTCATGACTACGGCATAAAATCATATCATTAATTTTATAGTTATTTTTTACATAATCATTATTAACTATTTTATTGCTTAATTGCTCTAAAATGTATTCATTTATAATTTTTGAATGAACGCCTAAACTAATGAATTTTCTAATTTCGCCAATTAACGATTTTAATTTATCGCATTTAAATCTATAATTTTCCTTCATTTCAACAACATTATCAAACCCAGTTTCATTCATCTCTACTAATTTACGATTATCTCTAGTAAAAGGCGGTGCTTGATATCCAATATCACCGCAAAATATTAGTTTCATATCGCTAAAATTTGTAAATATATTTTGTTTCATTTCTTCTGTCATCATACTTACTTCGTCAATAATCAAAACATTATGAAAGCGTTTTATTTTGCTAATCTCTTCAATATCATTAGTAATAATATAATACCATACGTTACTATAGGTTTCATAATCGTTTCTTTTTTTTGTTGCTAATTTCCAAGAGGGTGCAACATATAAAGGTTTTACAAGTCCTTGGTCTAATAAATTAAAATGAGTTTTTCCATTGCCTCCAGCACCTTTAAACAATTGTTTAGCATAATGCTCTCGTGTATCGGCATAATAATTTTCTCGTGTATTTTTGGAAAGATTGCTAATATAAAATTTATCTCCCCAGTTTTCTAAAGTCTTATCGTCTTTAAATCTAAAGGCGTTTAAATATTTAACTTCATCGCCTAGATAATAAATACCATCAACGCAAACTCTTACAATCGTATTAATATCCATGCTAAACAATTGCTCTAATACATTTAATCGCTGATAAGCAGTAATAAAAGCAGTAAAATGTCCCAAATGATAATTATGTTTCTTTTCATAAGATACACAAATTTCATTTTCAACTTTAGTGACTTCGCCAGTTGTATTATTAGCAATATTTTCGGCATCTTGTTCGTTATACGAATAAGTGTAATATTTCTTATTAATTCTATGACTATCGCACTTACCAATATATTTAGCATAACCTTTTACGCCGTCATATTTTCTATTAAACTCTTCTGTATCCATATCAAAATCTAAAGTTTTAACGCCCCATGCTCCACAAGTAATATCGTAAGTCGCTCCATTATCACTTAAAAATTTCAATTCTGCACTTGTATAAATATTATTATTCATAAATATCTTCATCTTATTATTATATTGTCGTAATAATCCTTTAGGCAATTTCAAATTTTCTATTCTATATAGACCAGTATTTACAATTTTATCAGTAGGTCTAAAATCCGTAATTTTACCCAAAAACCCCTCATAATATTTAGATAATTTATATTTAATATATGCTTTTTCCATATCGGCATGATTTAATATTTTTAGATTTCGCTTATAGTCATTTACATCTTTAAAATCAATCGTGCTGTTGTAATGCGTTCCATTCTTTACAAATAAACTTAATTCTTTATCATCTACATCATCTATTTTACAATTAATCAAACCTGTATCAATTTCAAACTGATTAGTGTATTCGTTAAAATCATTAGATAAGTGATAAGTGCCTTCTAATGTTGTAATACTTGAAATATTATGTAAATCTTTCTTGTAAGTGAAATGGATATTTTTACTAATTAATTCATTTTTCATTTCTAATAGTGTTTTTCTATCTACAATATTGTAATTGTTCGTATAAACATAATTATTCTCAATTTTTCCAAGTTCTACATGGTTAAACCTTGTATTGATATATTTAAAATGTTTCAACGCTTTTTTATTGCTTAATGCTTGAATAAATTTAATATCGCATAAGGGTTTCTCAATCGTAAAACTAACCTGTAAATTATCGGCAATATCTTGTAATTTTTCTTCAAAAACACCTCGTTCGGTTTCGCTTTCAATTAATTTATTTACTTTATTTTTGATTGACATATAATTTTGTGCTGTTTTCTTTGTTTTGCAATTATCAATAACGTCATCAATCCAATTCAATACTGGATATAAAAGACAATTTTTCTCGCCTTCTTTGAAATATTGCTTTAACTTATTAGATTTAATTAATTCATTCTCTTCGTAAATGTATAAAATACCTCCTTCGTATTCGTTAAATAAATTATCTGGATAGATTAATAAATATTGTCCTTCCTTTTTCCACCAAGAATTTACACTATCATTAATAAATACATTTACATCTAAAATGACTTCACCATTTACAATATATTTAATTGTAATCGTTTTACCTGCGTATTTCTTAAATTTTTCAATAAGCGGATAAACTTCACCCTCCCATTTAAAAATATCAACCTTGCTTTTATAAAATTTCTCTTCTTTAATTCTTAATTTTGCTTGTTCTTTCAATTTCTTCATTTTCATTTTCAGTTTAATTTCTTGTTCCAATTTGTAAATGTTATATTCTGTTAATTTTTTCAAATAATTCTTTCTATAATCATTATTGACACGTTCAACTATGTTATTGTAATCATTAAACATATCTAAATACACACTCTCTGCATTTCCTCCTAATGATTTTTTAGCATCATATATGCTCTCAAATCCATACTGCTTCAACAAAAACGACTTATTCTCCTTAATGTTCTCTAATTCTTTGACTTTTAGCAACACTGGTTTTTTCATGCTATACTATAACTTTAGATAAAAATTTATCTTTAAATCAATTTTTACATAATATATATTATAACAAAATCTAATATATACTATTCCAATAAATTTAACAATTCTAATAACAATTTCTAAAACAATTTCTAAAACAATTTCTAAAACAATTCTAATAACAATTCTAATAACAATTTCTCTAATAACAATTTCTAAAACAATTTCTAAAACAATTTCTAAAACAATTCTAATAACAATTCTAATAACAACTCTAATAACAATTGCTTTAAAATTGCTTTAAAATTGCTTTAAAATTTTCTATAACAATTCTAATAACAATTGCTTTAAAATTGCTTTAAAATTGCTTTAAAATTGCTTTAAAATTGCTTTAAAATTGCTTTAAAATTGCTTTAAAATTGCTTTAAAATTTCTATACTTTGATTTTCCTAAATAATTCACATTGTGCAAAATATAAATCGTTTCTCCTTAATTTATTTAATTCATTCCTTTTTTGATTAATTTTATCTTTATGTTCTAAATATTGTTTTCTATTAATATCTCTCATATAATCATTCCATTCTTCTCTATTTTTTTCTCTCCAGTTGTAAATATGTTGTTTGTTTTTCAAATACGATAAGGTCATTTGTTAGTATATATATATATTATAACAAATTTATTTAAGTCAATTTTCTAAATATACTTCATTCTAAATAATTTATTCAGTAAATCTTTGTTTTTATCAATATCATCGTATTTTCCCCATAGAATCATGCTACTAAATAATGCTGGACTTGGTGTTAAAGATGTAATTAATTTTTTCTCTGTTTTATTCGCCATGTGTCTTGCAAAATAATTATATCGTTTTGTTTTATCTTTTTCATCTACATAAGTGTAACCCCCTTTCAATCCAAAGTGTATTTCTGTTCCGTCAGTTAATAATGCTTTCAAGCGTTTGTTTTTCCTCTCGCTCGGCAATATCTCTTGTATTTGTAATAATTGAGTTCTTAGGGGCATCTATATTATCTAAATAATTTAATTCTTGAAAACAAACTGGCATATCATTTAGATGAGATACATTATCAAAAGCAATGCTGGCTTCGCCAAAAACTTGAGATGTAAGTAAATTCTCGTATGTTTCGGGTTCATGAATTTTTAGTGTAATTTCTTCGGTCAAAGCACCGCTACCTTCGGTCAAATCTTCAGGTGGAATATAAATACCTTTCCTCAATTTGGTTTTAACCAGAGGTAGCTTTGCTTTTATATATTCCTTTTGATATTTTAATCGTTTTTCTCTATTCTCTTGATAATATTGCTTAATACGTTCTTTATTATCTTCGTAATATTGCTTAAATCTATCTTTGTTTTCATCATAATAACTTTCTCTTTCTTCACCGCTTACATAAGACTTTCTCGTATTTAAATTTGGATTATACATTTCACACCAATAACGCTCCCTTATGCGTGCTTCTAATTTATTTTCACAAACAAACTCTTCTATAGGTCGCATAGTAAAATTATCCCATCCACCATTTTCATTAATAGTTTCGTATAATTTTAGTTTTAATTGTTTCTTACAATTTGCCTTATGCGTTGCTTTCCTACTACAGAAATTACCAGTTGAACCAATATACCTAAAGTTTAAACTTTCGTTGAAAATCTCGTAAATAATAAAGTTTTTCATATATTATTCCTAAATATTTTAATTTTCGGTTAAGCACCGCTACCGTTGGTTAATTCCTTTTTAATATTTTCTAATTCTTTTATTAATCGTTCCTTTTCAGTATTTAAATCACCCATTTGTGCTATTAAATTAGCAGTTTCTCTTTTAATTTGTCTTGTTAAATCGGTTTCAATTTCTCTAATTTGTAATTGAATTCTCCAATGCACCCCTTGAAATATAATAGCGTCATACGTCAAAGAAGTCATAAAAAATTGTATATCTAATATGCTCTTATTATTGAGTTTTACACTAAAATTTGGATTTTCATAAGTAATCCAAGAATTATAAAATGTATTTACTGGAACTTTTAATAAAATATCACTTGTCGTAAATTTTTGCTCTACTAATTGCTCTTGGTTTGTTGCTACTTGGTTTAAACTTGTGCTACGAATATATAAACTGGTTATTGGTGATACGTTGACATTGTAAGGACTGACAAAATTAGTAGAGGTTACTACATCTGCTGCATTATAACTTAAAACTGTATTTGCTGTATAATTAAACCCAAAATATTCCGCCAAAATATCCGCTTGAGACCAAAACAAAGTAATTGTAACATCATGACTTCCTGAACCTGCTGTAATATTAAGCGTTGCTTTGCCTGTTTCTCTAGAATAAACGAAATCAAATGTCGGCAAATGATTTACAAAACTTCCAATACTTATAAATTCTGTAATTTTAGTAACCAATACATCTAATAAATTCGTTATGCTGTAATTGCCTTCAGGAATAGTTAAATTTCCGCTTGTGTTTATGCTGTCTTGAACGCATACGAAAGTAATAGGTAAAATATTCTGCGGACTATAAAGCGTTTTAAAACTAAACGGAATATCTACAGAAAGTATTTGTGCTTCAAAATAATTATTATCATTTTCCAAGCGGATAGGTTCATCAAGTAAAAAAATAGGTGAAGCATTTTCGCCGTTACTTCGGTATTTACTATCTAAAAAGAAATTATACTCTTTTATCGTCGTCATCTTTATTATTATCGGTTATTTTATTTTCAGCAACAATAGGTATAACTTCTACTTGTGGGTCTTCTCCAGTCACAAGTTTAGTATTTTTAATAAATTCTTCAGTCTGTTCTGCTGTCATAAATTTATACTCAAAAGGCATAATTGACGAGTGGATTTCGGCTTGGGTCATCTTTCTGCTAAACATTGGGAATATATACATGAACATTAGAAAATATTTTATAGTGTTATATATATTTAGGGAAAATGAGCGAAACTGACAAAAATGATGCTGTGAAAAGTGAAAGCGAGGAAGAAAAAAACGAGAGCGTTATTCGTCTGTCTAAAAATCAATTAAAAGCGTTAGGTTTAGAGTATAAGCGACCTCAAAGCGAAAAAGAAAAAATCCGTAACGAAATGCTACGACAGAAAGCAATTGAACGACACGCTAAGGCACGTGAATTAAAAGCACAGAAAGAAGCAGAAGCAGTAGAACGATTGAAAAGTAAATTTGCGATTAAACCGAAGCAAAAATATAATAATAAAGTAGAAGTAGCAATTGATAATAGTGATGAAGAAGATTATAATGAGTTCCAAAAATTTAAAGAGATGAAAAAGCAGAAGAAACTTGAACCAAAATCTAAACCTGAAAAGAAAGAAGAAAGTGATGATGACGGATTTATTCAAAATAAGCAGAAGAAAGCGGTTGCAGTAATTGAAACGATAAATAAATTAGACACCGCAATAAGTAAAATAAATAGTAATCCCTATTTAGCAATATTCAATCAAAAATTATAATATGATATTATATAAATGGTTCTAGCAAGTTTCGTGATAAATGGTTTAACCTTAGCAGAAGACGGAATACAGAGAGCAATAGCGACTATTCAGCATCCGTTTGCTAATAGAAAAGTAAGAGTAAAATTACTTCAATATAATGTTTATTTTCCTCAAACCACTTTCGTTCCTTCTATGAGTAGAATAAAATTTACAGGTTTAACAAATAGCGACGCTTTGGTTCAAGTCAATGCTTTAAATTCTTATTTGCCTTCGGCTAGTCAAACTCTTCAATATTACGCATCAGGTAGTAGTGGTTTTGTTTTGGCTAATTGTTCCGTTCAAACCAATAACTTTAGAAATTCTTTAGGAACGTTTGGTAGTCCTGAAATTACTGGGTATTTAAACGGAAATACATTACGACTTGAAATTTTAGCATGTGAAGTAGCAGATGATGACCCTGACCCTAGCGGTTTAAATGCCCCTTTAACGTGTGGTTTTTTGCAGTTTGATATTACACCTATAGAATAATATTACTTATATATAAGATGGTTCTAGCGACATTTGTTATAAATAGTTTAACAACAACAGAAGACGGAATACAGAGGGCAATTGCTACTATTCAGCATCCATTTGCTAACAGAAAAGTTAGAATTAAATTATTACATTATCATTTACTATTTCAAGGACCACCTAATACTCCATTTTTACATTCAATTTCTAGGATAAAATTTACAGGTTTAGACCAAACAGATGCTTTGAAACAAATAAACGCTTTAAATAGTTATTTGCCTAGCACAGATACTTCTTTACAATATTTTTGTGCTACGAGTAGTGGATTTTGCATACCAAATTCAAATAATAATACTCCTACAGATAGATGTGGTGGTTATTTTTCAAATGATGCTCAACCAATTGTAACTGGATATTTAACAGGTAATTTATTAAGACTGGAAGTTTTATCAACAGATGCAAAAGACGAAGACGCTGACCCAAGCGGAAGCGATACTGAAAATTTAAGTCATGGTTTTCTTCAATTTGATATAGAAGTAATATAAGGTATATATATAATGTTTAAATTTAACGAACATCATTTAGCAAAACCATTTTATTCTGCCATTGTATTTAATCCACGAAATCCATTGTATCAAAATATTAAGCAAGAAGTTCAAGAAGAAGAGAAGAAAGAAAAAATTAAACCAAAGTTTTATCAAAAACAGTCTTCGGCAAAATCAACGATGCCTTTGGCAAAATAATTAAATGATATTTAGAGAAATTAAAATATCATTATAAACTATAAATGAACGGTGTTCCAATAAATTATGCTGATTTACCTAGTTTAAGTGTTCCTTCTCAACTTTTAGGCGAAGATTTGAAATCGTTTGGTAAAGGTGCGAGAAGTGTTATTAGAACTGTGCCTTCGTCGTCAGGAAGCGTAGGACCTTCGTCGTCTATGCTTTTCAATTTGCCTCAAGATAGTTTAGGATTTATTAAACCAAATTCTATGTCTTTGACGTTCCGTTTAACTTTAGCGGTTGTGACTGGTGGAACGGTAGGTTCTGCTTTTGCTGGTTCTAATGTAGCACCTGCTCTTGCTACTGTATCTCATGGTGGCGGTGGTGCTTCTTCTCTTATTTCACGTGCTAATATTCAAATCGGCGGACAAACCCTATCATACGCTCAATACAATCACTACAGAAACGCTGTCCTTCCTCACATATTAAGTAAAGAATACTTTGAAAATGACTTACGCCAGTTAGAATATGCTGGTGTGACTAAGGCACTTGCTGCAGCAGGTGATACTGTGTTATATTGCACGATGCCTTTGTGGTTGCCTATATTTAATAGCAAATCTGCCTTTCCTCAATTGCTTGTCAATAGTCCTATCACTATTGAACTTGTGACGACTTCAATTATAGAAGCATTTACCGCTGTTGTTACGGCTGCAACAAACTATACAATTGATAATGCCTCTCTTTCTTATGAAAGTATTGTTGTGCCTTATTCGTATAAAGAAGCGTTACTTGCGTCTAAAGCAGGTAAGAGTTATAACATGCATATTAACGACTGGATGGCGATTGGTCCACAGAATATGAGTGCTTCTGCTAGATACAATATTGGTGCAGGTTTGTCTTCTCTTAAATCAATCTTATTTACATCACAATTACAAGCAGACCAAACTGCGACTGGTGTTAAAAAATATGCGTCAAATGGTCTTTTGCAGTGTGCGTTTTATGTGAATAACCAGCAAGTTTCTCCTTCTGGTCTCACGGATGACAGCCAAATATATGATGAAATGCAACGTGCTTTAGGTGTTACTTATGATAGTAATGCTACTTCTAACCTTACTTCAGTAGTGAATGGCACAGGAAAAGGTCTTAGAAATACATACACAACCCATAATTTCTTAGCTGGATGTTCTACGCAAGTATTTAATGACTGGGGTTATGCTTCTACAGGTATTCCAGCCGACCAAGTTTCTGTTGAAGTGGTTGCTGGAACGCCAAGTGCTTATCAATTCCAAGAAGCGACTGCCGTTGCGAATGCTTCTTTATACGTCTTTTTGCTACACGACAGCACCCTTTCAATTGACGTTTCTTCTGGTCAGTGTATGCTTCGTAAGTAAATCTCAAGCAACGCTTCTACGACAGGGACCCTTGGGGCCTTCGGCTCAAAATTCAATCTTATCAAATTTGTTATAAAATACAGGAGGATTAGCAAGTAAATTAATATGTAGAAAATCATTTTTTCCGCCTGAACACTCATCGTAAATATGATAAAATAAATCTTTATCAATATTTATATCTTCTTGGAGTGTCTTTGTTTCGTGACTATTTAGCGAAGGAAAAAAACTAATTAAATCAGCATTTCCTCTTATAATAGTAGGTAAAGCATTGTATTTCTGCGATATAATCACGATAGAACAACATAAATGACGACTGGTTATAATCATCTTGTTAAAAATACTTTGTTTTCTTGTAGGTATATCTAATACGCAATCGTCTAAAATTAACAGATGTTTATGTTTCTTATCATTCTCTTCATTATCTTGCTTCATTTCAGTCAAAATATTTTCTATTAATTCTTCACTCATTTGTTCGTGAAATTTGCCGTCTTCTTCTAATTCTTCAACTAATTTAGCAAATTTTTTGTCGGTTCTTGCTGTAGGACTAATTAAATAAATATTATCAAATCTCTTTTTGTATGCTAATTTGGATTTCAAAACTGATAAAATGAGAGTAGATTTTCCACATCCACGCCGTCCGTTAATAATCCAAATACTTGAATTGTTATTTAAAAGCAAAGGGTCTTCATCTTTATTAAAAGTATTGTCTAGTGGTTTGACTATTGAGGATAAACCGTTGGTTAAATTTACCATATTATTATATATGTATATATTAATATTAGATGAATACACTAAATAACGAAAATATCATTTATGTTCCTAACACACTTGACGGAGAAAATATCGTATCAAGTCATCTAGAAGAAAATGCTTTACTAATTGACGGAACAAACCAAATGTTAGCAAATTTAAATGCAGGAAATCATAGAGTTACACAAGTTAGTAATGCTATTAGTTCTACCGATGCTGTCAATAAAGGACAACTGGATTTAAAAGCGGACATTAGTTATGTAGATACAAATTTTTTAAATAAAACGACTACTACTACGCAATTTGTAGCAAGTAGATTAACTTTTAATAGCACAACATCAGGTCAGTCATTTCCTATAATAGAATTAACAAATGCTATAACAGGTTCTAATAATGGGTTGTATTTGAGATTTTTTAAAAATTTTAATAGATTGCCTAACACTGAAATAGGTAGTATAGTTTTCGCTGATAAAGCTGCTGCATCTCCTGCATTATCTAGAGCAGTTCAATTAACTGCCTCTATAGATAGTGCTTCAAATCCTCTTCTAAATATTACGTTTGATAGTGGGATTTTTAATCCGCTGACGATAAGCAATACACAAACTATTTTGAGAAATAATGATTTCTATATCAAAAATAAAACAACATTAGAAAATTTATTAACATATTTTAATTCTACTGATAAATTTACAATGTATAAAGAACTTGATATGAATACTACAAATAAAATAATAAATTTAGCAGACCCTACTTTAGCACAAGACGCATCAACAAAGAATTACACCGATACTCAGTCAGCAAATACCAATTATTTAAAGCGTGATGGTTCTTTGGCGATGCTGGGAGCAATAGATATGAATACTACAAATAAAATAATAAATTTAGCAGACCCAGTTTCAGCACAAGACGCATCCACAAAAAACTATACCGATACTCACAGCAATAACAGCAACTACCTTTTGAGAAATGGAACTCTTCCTATGACTGGGAATTTACAAATGGGGTCTTATAAAATTACAAACCTGTTAGACCCGTTTGATTTAAATGACGGAGCAAATAAATATTATGTAGATACTCAATCAGCAAACACTCATTATTTATTAAGAAATGGGACACTTGCGATGACAGGTAATTTGAATTTAGCAACACATAATTTAATTACAACAGGCGATATAACTTGTAATGATATTACCTCAGACGGAAATATTAACACTACCGCAGATATGTCTTGTGCTGATTTTAATAGTGCTGGAAATCAAGTAATTGGGGGCAGTTCGGCAAATGTTTTAGATGTGAAAAGCAGTGCTTTTTTTGAAGCAGATGTGTTGATTGAAACGAATAAACATTTAGCATTTAATAGTGGAACTTTAAGCACTACAAACGGAATGCTAATGAATTATGACGGCGGAGTTGGTTATTTAGATGTAAGAGGAACTGAATTTAGAATACGGACTTCATCATCAACAACGCCGAGCGATATAAGGTTTAAAGTAAATGATACAAACACAACTGTTAAAAATAATTTTTTTGTAGATGGTTCTACGACACTGGGAGACACACCTTCAACTGACCAATTAACTATAAAAGCACAAACAAATTTTCCTGATGAAAGTAAATTAACATTTAATTTGGGGGCGGATTGTGAATATCAAAGCGGTGCTGATTTAACATTTAAAAGTGGTTCAAATGTTTTATATGAAATTGGAGCAAATTTAACATTTAATAACATACATACATTTAATGTTCAAAGTTATATTAATGGAGCAAGGATTAATTTAATACGCAAAACAAGCGATTTTACTTTAGGTCTATCAAATGTTGAAAATGGTGTCATTAGCGACCCTAATAGTTCAGGATTAATTATAACGATGC
>Ga0208644_1003877_pt1 | contig 11428 bp, 24 predicted proteins | sample VirMetDEL_Nov_18_FD_184517 | JGI IMG/M metagenome (GOLD analysis project Ga0208644, IMG submission 184517) | Aqueous microbial communities from the Delaware River and Bay under freshwater to marine salinity gradient to study organic matter... | ecosystem: Environmental > Aquatic > Marine >... | reverse complement strand
TTTGTGTGATCTCAGATGGATACTATTCTCAACGACATGAGAGGGTCAATAAATACGCTCAAGGTCATGATCGGTCAGTATATGTGTCATGTCATGTAAACGCCGGATCCGGAGACTATGGATCGGTATTTTATGACCATAGATCCACAAGTGGAGAGATGTTGGCGAATTGTATAAAACAACGACTTCATGAGTGGTGTGGACCTTTACACAACAAAACCAAAACCATCGCCGCTCGTCCAGATCATTGGACCTCCAACGCTTACAACACCATCAAAGGAGTTGGAGCACCCGTGGCGGTATGCTTTGAACCGTTTTTTATTGATTGTGAAAATCACAAAGAACTCATGACACCTCATGGATGTGAGTTGGTTGGAATATCTTTAGCCGTTGGAATCAAATCTTTTATATTGGAGTAAAATCATGGACTGGAACAAAATCAAAATGGTCGCTGCTATTCTCAAAGCCATTCAACCAATAATTTGGGCTTTGGTGGATGATATCATTGAAGCCAAAGACAAAGAGAGTGATGGTGGTGAGAAGATCACCAAAGAAGAACGCCAACAAATTATCATTGATAATCTTTTGGATATACCTGGAAAGATTGAACCATTGATCAAAGGGTTGTAATCATGGGATCCGATCAAATCATGTCTCTACTCATGCAAGGTGGACCCAACGTGGCTTTCGCCATGTTTTTGTTGTGGCAATACAAAGAACAACAAAAACGAGCGGATGACCGTGAGACCAAAAACGAGGTCCGAGAGAAGGAATTGCGGGAGAGATACGACAAAATCATTGGAGACCTTTACGCACGAGAGGACGCCATGAGAAACGATATTGTCAAAGAGATCAGCGATTTGGACAAACGGATGAGTCTATTGGAACAAAAATTGGATATCATCAACAAAGTGGTGGAAGAAATTAAAGCCAAATTTTTGAGGGTTATGTGATGCCAATCATAAGGGTCAAAGGTGGATATAAAGTCCAAAATACTTCCAAAATTCATAGAACAAAGAGAGCCGCAATGAGACAACTTTTGGCAATCAAAGCAAGTCAAGCCGCCAAGGGTAAAATCAAAAAATCATCTTATTGATTATTTGAGAGTCGAATCATTTTAATCATTGCGTCCACGTCCATAACACTCATATATATATGATCGTTACCAATCAAACGAGCGCGATCCAATTGTTGTTTGATTGCTTCAATGTCCGGGGTGTTTCCTATAGTGCTATAGATACACCGTTTGAAAAGTCTCACAAGGTCCTCAACGTCCTTTTGTGCGGTGTGTGCGTTATGATGGGACCAACCAAAGAGAGTCCTCAGTTTTGACATTTTGGCGCTTTCGGTGGGTATGTGTTCCCATACCAAAGTTTGACTGTCCAATTTTCTCCAGGTGATTTTTTTCCCCATGGTGGATTTGATTTGATGGTCTAGCCAATACCAATCGAAACTCACATTGTGAGCGCAAAATATTCCATATTCTAAAATCCGAAATATCTCACCACATACATCCTTCCAATATGGAGCCATAGACCATCTCTCATCCGTATATCCATTGACTTCCAACGCTTTGGGGTGGGCAAACTCTAAGAACTGGGGTTTGATGTATGTGTGATATCGATCGGATATGGTTTGACCGCCATCTCTGGAGGTCCAAATACACACCTCAATTATCTCCCCTATTTTCCAATCAAAATGGGTGGTCTCGATGTCAACAAAATGGATGGGATAGTTGGGGTTTTTCATTTTGCACCGCGTCAAAAGGTTGATGGGATATTTTTATCATATTTTTTGGGGTCCGTTGCTACCGAGACAATATTGATATATTAAATAAAATGTAAATAAATATTGGCTATACTGTAAAGAATACTATACAATATAAGTATAAACAAACAACACAACAAACATGGAGTCTCAAATGACATTATCAAAAATCCAAGAACTAGCAACAAAAAACAACCTCAAAGCCGAAATCAACAAAGATGGATCAGTTTGGATTTATCTTGAGTATCGTGACAATCTTTATGGAAACAACAATTTTGAGATTGAAATTTTTATGTCTGAAGCCATCAACATGGGAGCCAAAAAACTTTCCTCTGTTGATTTGACACAATGCCCAGTACCAATGGGTTGTTTTGCTCGTATCGCTCGCCGTCTTACAATCAAATAATCAATCAACAAAGGAGAGATCCAATGGTCTCTCCACTACCAATGGAGTCAATCATGGTACAAATCACCAAAGCACAAATCGAACAAGCCACAAAGATCATAGTGGTCACATACACCAGCTATTTACAAAAATGGTATCCCTATTCACTTGAGAATTTTGAGAGAATTATTTTGGATATGGGTAACATTGAAAACATAGAAATCATTGAAAAGGGAGAATAAAATGAAACAAAGAATCAAAGACACAATCACGGGGACAATTTTGGTGTTTCTCGCCTTTTCAACCGTACCGCTTTCGTTTGCGATGATGGTTTGGATGTTGGGGGTATAAAATGAAAGAATATACTTTTGATGAAATACACAACATGACAAAAAAAGAAGTTGAAGAACATCTCCAAGAACTTCTAAAACGCCGAAGAAAAGCCGATCAAGAAAATGACATAATGGAGTCACAATGGGTAAGCCGAACAATTGATTGGCTTGAAAGGCTTCTAAAACACAAAAAATGGGAGTAGAAGTGACCACAGGACAAAAACTCAAAATGTATATGGATGACATGGGGTGGAGTGTTATTGACCTCCACCGTCTCACACTCATATCCATCAAAGATTTGAAGGATATACTATCCGACAAAAACAATCACACAATGGATCAACTCATGATCATTGTGAACAAAATCAACCTCAAACAACCAAAACAAAACCATTGGACAATCAATCAAAACAAAGTCCAAATAACTCACAAAGGGAGAAATCATGGAGAGTAAACAATTCGAATGGATGAAAAACAAAGGATACATCGTGAACCTCAAAGGGAAGTATTTTGTAACCTTCCAAGGTTTGGTCACTGTAGCTCACAACACGGGTCTCATATCGATTGAGACAACATGTATTCATGATGATTGGGAGAAGGGTCATTTTGCCTTTAGTGCCACGGTCAAGGGTATGAAAAAGGATAGTGATCAAGTGGTGACATTTACGGATCAAGGGGATGCTACGACAAAAAATGTCAATCGAGGGATCGCGCCACATGTTCGGCGAATGGCTTCCACTCGTGCCATTTGTCGAGCGTTAAGATTGTACACGGGTATATCATACACAAGTCGAGAAGAGTTGGGGGGTGACGAATGACGGTTGAGATAAATCAAAAAATAATGGAAGTTATTGACCATCTAGCACAAAAAAAGGAAGTGCCATGGATAGAAGTGGCTCGAATCAATATTGATGGGGTTGAGGATAATTGGGCGCGTGAGCTTTATCACCCTTTTAAAATGGATGTTGCTGTTCGTACTTGGGAAAAGTACATCCAGACACATCCGAAAAGTGAAATAAAATTTCACATTGACTATGACTATGGTAACCCTTTTGAGTTTGATGATTTTAGTTATTACACAGACATCATTGATATTGGGACAACTATTTTGACAATTGCTGAAATCATTGAGGTATATGGCGGTGACAAATGAAACTATCAAAAAACTTTTGTTGGGACACATTCCAAAAAGCCGCCATGAACAGACAAACAAGTTTCTACACTGATGGATGGATGTATGACATCATTTATATTGGACATGATGGATATATGATTGACAACAAAAGACGACCAGACCCAACAGACATAACAAATTGTATTCACTTTGATATTGCAAATATGCCAGATGGAACACCATTATATTTAAAAGATGAACAATACAAACCAATACCACATAGAGGACATAACAAATGACAACAAACGAAAGATCATATATCAAACATTTTGGAAGAGAAGCAAACACCGCACGAAAGCCACAACTTGATAAAATATTTCATGAGGACAAAAATATTGGACAGGTTGAGACCATGTGGAGTCCATTGGGTCAATTTTGGATTTTTACTGGAAGGATATTCAACACCGAGATGGGAGAGTCCCACAAGTTGGATCATGACACCTTTGAGGATGCTTATCAATGGGTACAATCACGACATTTGGAATATCGCCGCCACGAGTCATTCGCGGTCTATTTGGAGTACATGTTGAGTGATATGTCAATATCCAAAACTCATTTGGCTCACCATCTCAAGGTGAGCCGCCAAACGATCCATGATTGGCTCAATGGTGAGTATCTTCCAGACGTTTCCAATTTTATCACTTTGGCTCGGTTTTATAGTGCTTGGACATTGGTGGATATCAATACTCTTTTGGTGGACATGAGTGAGTCAATCGTATAAAAGAAAAAAGATGGAGGACGCTGGCCGGCTTCCTCCACCTTCAAACAAATCAATACAACAAAGACACCAGGAGTATCAACCAAATGTCTGGAATAAATATAACACTTTTTGACTCAATCCACCAACGACGTGGACAAAAAATCAACATGGATATGGAATCCATTTGTCGTGGATTGTCAACACCCATCCACCGATCCATTGAGGACAAATCCAAACTCCCTTTGTGGAGTCCCACCATCTTTGATGGAACACGGTCCACCGCCAACGCTCAAACCATCTCAATGTTGGTCTATGACATGGATGATGGAGACTCAACATTTGACATGTGGTGTCTCTTTGCTCAACGAGGTTGGACCACCATAGCACACACCAGCGCCTCACATTCACCATCACACCACAAATATCGTGTGATCATTCCATTGGCGGTCCCACTTCCAAAATCCGATTGGGACAAAGTTTGGCGGGCTTCCTTTGAGTTATGGATGGATGTCATTGGTGTGGGAGTACCAGACACCAAAGCCATCAAGGATTTGGCGCGGGTCTACTTTCGATATGGATGGACAAAGGAGTCCAAAATGGAGACCATGGAGGGATCAAAAATATGGCTCCAATCCCATCCATGTCATCCATCCCAATATCATCGAGGTGGATATTGGATTGGAAAACCGTTGGAGTTGAAATATGACCATATCAAACTCCCCAAACCAAAGCCGAGACCAACCGTTGACCGAACCAAACCCCAAACCCTGGACAATGCTATGATGGACCCACAGTTGAGACAATCCGTTGGACTCAACGCGGGTGGATCCATGGTGGGTGGATATATCAAACATATTCCATGTCCATCATGTGGACGGCGCTCGGTTTATTTTTCAATAGACCCATCCACAGCCAACTCGACAAAATGGCCATCATGCAACCACGCGAACTCATGCGGCTGGTGGGGTAAACTGGAGACGTTATCATGACCGTAAAAATTGGATCACTTTTCGCCGGGATAGGCGGTTTTGAGTTGGGATTGGAGAGATCATGGGGTAACGCTGAGACCATTTGGCAAGTTGAGAGAGACACATTTTGTCAAACCATTCTCTCAAAACATTGGCCGCAATCAATAATATATAATGATGTAAAAGACATCACAAAAGACAAAGTCAAGCCCGTGGATGTTTTGATTGGTGGTTTTCCATGTCAAGACATCTCCACAGCTGGAAATCAAAAGGGAGTACACGATGGAGAAAAGTCGAGTTTATGGTGGGAAATGTGGAGAATTATTGGCGACCTTAGACCAAGAATTGTCATCATGGAAAATGTTGCAAACATCATTCGATTGGGCGGCGCCGATGTTGTTGGAAGTCTTGCCCAAATCGGGTATGACTGCGAGTGGACGGTTATTTCCGCTCGTCAGTTTGGAGCGCCACACCTTAGAGAGCGTTGGTTTGGTGTTGCCTACTCCCAGAGCTTACGGGGGGACATTTATCGAGAATCCACAAAAGAGAGCCAAGAGAAAAGAAAAACACGGGCCCATCCCGGACTCATTGGGGAACAGTATATTGGAGAAGGTCAAAAACGGTCAAATCCAACTACCCACACCCAACGCCGCGGACTCCAATCACACACCATTGAGTCAAAGTCGCCAAAGTGGGAGACATCAAAAATGTCTCAATACCGTGATGGGGAAAATGGTTTTGGATGGTCAAATAATGGGGATAACAATGGACGAGAATATTGGAAAACAACTCCGTATCCATCACCATTTTGTCGAGTGGATGATGGGATTCCCAATAGGGTGGCTCGATTGAGAGCGTTAGGGAATGCAATTGTCCCACAGTGCTCTCAATGGGTGGGTGATCAAATACTCAAATCAGGTCTATTGGATGACCTTTTGGAGGATAAATGATTACATACAAAATGGAAAACATTACACTCCATCACCGTGACTGTTTGGAGGCTATGAGAGAGATGGAGACCAATGCTTTTGATTTGGCTATTGTGGATCCACCTTATGAGTTGGGAACCGTGGGAGCCTATAGAGGCGCGGGGAAGTTATCAAAACGAGTCCTCAACACTGACACCAAAATCCAACATTGGGACAAATCACCATCCATGGAGTATTTTGAGGAGTTGATGAGAGTATCCAAAAATCAAATCATTTGGGGTGGAAATTATTTTGATCTACCACCTTCCAGGTGTGTGATTTGTTGGGATAAATGTCAACCGTGGACCAATTTTAGTCAATGGGAGATGGCTTGGACATCATTCTCAAAGCCGGCGGCATTGTTTAAAAAGGACAATCGAACAGGTGGAAAGATCCATCCAACTCAAAAACCCGTTGAGTTATATGAATGGTTATTGTCAAAATATGCCAATGAAGGGGACACCATATTGGACACCCATTTTGGAAGTGGTTCCAATGGTATAGCCTGTCATAACATGGGATATTCTTTGACAGCTTTCGAGATTGATGGTGATTACATCACAAAAACAGTCAATCGAATTAAAACCCACCAAATACAACTCCAATTTCCATGGTGATCAAATGATATATGATATTTCTATTCCAGCGGGGTCCGGTCCATTTGGTCATTGGCTCGTTACCAGACTAGCAACAAAGGACATGAGAGTGGATGATTTGGCTTTCGCTTTGGGTGTCACACCTCCCACGGTAAAAAGGTGGTGTCAAAATCCACAAAGTCTCAAAATGATACAAATAATACAAATCACAAATGTTTTGGTGGACGATTCCGTTTTGTGGAAAGTTACATTTGACAAAGCCGTCAACATCATTGTGAAATCATACGACCCAAACAAAGCAATCAACAATTACAAAAATAGGAGACTTCCAGAATGACAACAGACAAACAAAAGGAGGCACGGAAACGACTCAAAGAGATGGCCGAATCTTTGGGGATTCGAATGGTGGACGATGTGGACGCCACATTGGATCCAACACTCCCAATGGGAGCCGATCCGGCTACATGGGACAAACTCATCAAACCCGTGGCACAATACGACGATCATGGAAACCTAAAAAAACCAGTTAAACCACGGACCAACAGAATCAACACCAATCTCATTTTGGAGAATGATCCACAATACAAATCACTTTGTTTTTGGGAACATGCCAATCAAATTTTGTGGAGGGGTCAATTGGTGAGTGATGATGTGATTGAGGAGATGGCTTTGGATATGGAGGTCCGATATCGCTACACGGTGACCAATAAATCATTGGAGGGAGCCGTTTTGAGAGTATCCCACATGAGAATTCACACACCAATCAAAGATTGGTTGGAATCTCTTCCAGAGTGGGACGGTGTCAAAAGGATTGAGAATCTAGCCGAGGATATTTTGATGTGTGAGACGGTGGACGAGTACAGACCATTGATCCAAAGGATGTCCGCTCTTATGTGGATCTCGTTTGTGGCTCGTATATATCACCCAGGGTGTCACGTCCACACACTTCCAATTTTTGTGGGTCCAAAGGGTGTGGGGAAGTCGATGACCATGGAAATCATGGCGGGTCAATACTTTAACCGCTCGGATATCCCTATTGGAACCAAAGACGCTTTGGAGAAAATCCATCAAAGTGGGACATGGATTTGGGAGATTGCAGAGTTGAAGGACCTACAAGGAAAATCCGCGGATCTTGCCAAACAATTCTTTTCTACGAGTGAGGATTTGTATCGTCCCAGCTATGGCCGTCTTCCAGTCAAAAGAAAACGGAGGACATGTTTTGTGGGTACGACCAATAACTATCAATTCATGGATGACGGTCCAGAGCGACGTTTTTGGGTGTTCAAAATCCTCTCCAAAATCAACATCCAGTATCTCCAAACCCATCGAGAGCAAATATGGAGTGAGGCGGTTCACTTCTACAAAACCGGAGTCAAATGGTGGTTGGATCCAGAGTTTGAGGAGATGTTGAAGGATTATCAAACCGCTTTTCTCGTGGATGATCCGTGGGCTTACAAGGTTCACAAAATCATGACGGAGCGTGGAGACGGAGCACACGACACCACCACCAATGACATTGTGGAGGCGCTCGATCTTCCAATGCACATCTCCCACACTGGTAACGCCAAAAGGATAGCCCACATCATGACATTGTTGGGATACGAGTCCAAACGACGTGGAAAAAATCGAGTGTGGAAGTTGGTCAAATAGTTATCCACAGAGTTATCCACAGGTGTTGATACATTTGTGGATATATTTTGTGTAAAAAACAAGAAAGGGAGCCGATTTGGCTCCCCTTTTGTTAGTCGAGATAGATAAAGACTGGAGTTGAGTTTTGGATGGATACTGAAGCACTTCCAGCCCAATACCGATACAATCGGGCATTCTCTTCCAAAGCCTTTTTGGCTTGCTCAACCGTTTTGAACTTTGCAAGGATCGCCCGTCCAGCGACGACCGCGTACTTGTTACCACGTTTAGAAACTTGTGCAACTCTTAGCTCAATTGATGATTTATACATAATATACTCCATGTTGTGATTGATTTTGTTTGACCAGCGATTTCAAAGATCATAACCTCTTTGGTTATACATATATTGTATAGTATTCTTTACACATTGCAAACAAATAATAAAAATCACACGTCATTCACACCCATTTCACCCCTTTTTCACACGTGTTTCACACGTATTTCACACCACGACAAATCTCCACAATTCCCATAAAACCGATATAATACACAAAAGGGAGTATATAATATATGATTTTTTATCTAAAAACTTTTTTTATTTTGTAATTACATTGTTGATGTAAGTTGAAGCGGTGCAAATGGTAAAAAGTGGTTGTTTTTGTTCTATGGTGTCACAAATATGGAGTGAATAGAGTTTTGTGGTACGTGTGAAACTGGTGTGAAACTGGTGTGAGAGATTTGTGGACCATCATTGGTGGATATGTGTTAAGGTGTGGACATGAAAAGAGCCTCCAACACATTTGGAGATTGGATCCGTTTCCAACTCCAAAACCATCAAATTACCATTATCAATCTCAGTGATTACAGTGGGATCCATATCCGTAAACTTTACAGGATTATCAATGGAGAAAACAAATTGTATCATGAGGATTGGATTTGGTTGGTGGAATGCGTTGGAGATATGACCAATCAATCATTGACGGATTGTGTCATTGATTGTGTTGAATATATGAACCCATCAAAATGAGATACAATGAGTTTGAAGTTTTGCCCAATTTGTGGATGTAATCCATGTGATTGTCATCCAAATGGAGTCCATCATGGCACAAAATATTTTTATCCCAAGTCAAGATCGATCCGCTCACAATCGAATCGAAAGAGCTATCCCCAAATTTATGGCTCGTTTTGGAATGGCATTGGATCAAGCCACCGCGGTCGCCATCCGTTTGGAATCGTTGGGGCGACTCAAAACCAGTGGAGCGCCAATCAACAAACCCAAAGCCACAAGAGGTCTCCCAATACCGGTCCAACCGTTGGCGGTACTCCAAGCCATCCAAGCGATGAAAAGAGACAACACACCCAAAACCACAGTCATTCGAGAGAGCACGGATGGCGATTTTTATGACAATGCGTTTGAAGCCTCCAGAGCAACACGACGACCCACACAATCCAACAGATTGAGATCACGGGTAACACGGGGGAGATGACATGGACAAAGGGAAGAAACGATGAAACCTTTGTATATCATTGGACCTTATGAAAAGGATCCAGAAGAGTGGACAAAGCGACTCACCACAATCACACGAATGGTGAGCACGTCCCACAAGTCTCATGAGGTTGTCATCATGTGTCCACATCCAATGATCCATCTCAATGGATATGGTGACACCATCAACGCCATCACACAAAGTCTCAATGGATTGATGATGGCGGCTCATTTCGATGGTGGAGAGTTATGGATTGTTTTGGATGATCAAGGTGAGTACACAATGGAGATGGAGTTGAGTGTTGAGATGTGGAGTATTTGGAAGCCCATCGAGTCAATCAATGAGATGAGATATTGTGATTGGATCAAACATTTGGAGAGTGTATGGCACGAATAGACAAAAAAAAACTTAAGTGTAACAAACCACGCAAGTTGAGACCTGGTGAGGATGGCTATGGCAAAAAGAAAATGGTTGTCAAAGGTTGCAAGGGTGGAGAGGAGAAGTTGATCAAGTTTGGCGCGGTTGGATATCGTCACAACTACAGCGCCCGAGCAAATGAAAATTTTAGAGCTAGGATGAGATGTGACAAAGATCCAGCCTCAAGGCTGGAGGCTCGTTATTGGGCTTGTGAGTCATTATGGAAGCGCCGAAAGAACAGGACATCCAAATGATTATCAAAATCCATAACTATGGAAAGATCCCAGCTAAAAAAAATCGAATGAGGATATACAAACAAAGGATGATCAAGGATAAGACCGTAAGAACCTTTGAGGCTATGTTGAAACAAAGAGCGATTGAAATCATGACATTGATTGGACATCCAGTGATTGAGGGGCCGGTCAAACTCCATTTGGATGTCACCTTTGGTGATCGTCGCCGCCGTGATCTTCAAAATCTTTTTGGTTCGGTTTGCGATTCTCTCAATGGTATTGTCTATAATGATGATCATCAAATCCAAAAATTATCAGGTTCCAAAATGTACAAAAAGAATCATTGGGAATATACTATTACCATCACAACTCTCAAAACAAAAGAGGACATGGATGGGAAATAAGAACAGCGGCCGCCGTACTCCACAGATCAAACCGTCACCAGACCAATCGAGTTTTGGGATTTGGTTGACATCGTATCTCTCCAAACACAAACTCTCCATCATGGATTTGTCCAGATCGACGGGTATAACCGATCGAACTATAAGAGATTGGATTGATGGGGTAAACTTTCCAAAGATTGGACCATTGTTGGAAGTCGTTGAGGTCATCTCAAAACTTGAATGTTGTTTTATCGAGACCATATTGATGGAGGCCATCCAAACACACGACAATTTTGTGATGGCTAAACGTCGAGAGGTCAAACACTACAGCACCCACACCGCCTAGGGTATAGGTGTGTGATAATTTTTGGAAAGGGGGGCGAGGTGCCGAC
>Ga0208644_1003872_pt1 | contig 11433 bp, 16 predicted proteins | sample VirMetDEL_Nov_18_FD_184517 | JGI IMG/M metagenome (GOLD analysis project Ga0208644, IMG submission 184517) | Aqueous microbial communities from the Delaware River and Bay under freshwater to marine salinity gradient to study organic matter... | ecosystem: Environmental > Aquatic > Marine >... | reverse complement strand
AAATTGAGTATAAAAACTTATTAGGGCATAAAAAACCCCCAAGAATTACCAAGGGGGTCTTTTCAAAATCGGTTAGATAAGTATATCTTATCCTATATAAGTATTAGCGTAAAGAACTAATCTTTATACTGCCTCCTCGTTTAGGGTTTACTCGTGACCAATTAGCCATTGCAAGGGCATCTACGATATCGTCATGAAAGCCCTGAGGGTGTGTATAACGTATCTTACCACTTGGTAGAACCTCATACTCATAAATCTCTAACTCTTGTATCAATTCAGGCATTAGTTTTTCTGATGGTAGTTCTAATACTTGGTCTTGTATGTCTCCCATTAACCTACGAATAGTATTCTCTTTGGTTTGATTAGTTTGGAAGAATGGTGTAGCCCTTGAGTATTGTTTCTTTATCATTTCAAACACAGGGTCTCCACTACCATTAACTTCACAAAGTAGTTCGTTTACCTTATATTGTTTACAAATCTTTACAACATTACTTACAATATCAGAATAGGAAATGTGATTAGCTCTCCATATATACAAACATCTACCTATCTCATCAAGTATTACAAGTACTGTGTAGTCATCCTTAGAACCAATATCCAATCCGGCATATATTTTACTATTAGTTTTTCTATCAGCCCAATTATCATTTACACAAACACCACCAAGGTTTTGGAATACAGCACCTTCGTTGTCTTGCCACTTTGCTTCAAATTCTTGAGAGAATATCTTAGGTGGTAGGGTTCTCCTCTGCTCTTCAATAAACTCTTTTGATACATAAGGTGAGTCTAATGAACTGCCGTGATAAGATTTGTGATTAGGGTGGTCCTTAGACTTACCTAGCATAAAGATATCATAGAACCACGATTTCCGTTTTGGAGTTCCACTTATGATACACTTCTTACCTGCAGCTGATAGAGTAGGTAGGATAGATTGTTTCCAAGCAATATCCTTACAGTCTTGTGCCTCATCTATAAATGCATAGTTGATAGATAGACCACGAATGGTTTCGGGTCTCTCTGCTGACTTAAAATAGATTGTAGTACCATTTATAAGTTGTATCAAGAAGTCTGCCTTGTTAGCTGACTTTATAAGTCCAGCAGGTTGTAGTGCCTGATAGATTTGTTGGAATACCTTACCACATTGGGAAAATACTGGTGAAATCCAAAGTATCTTAGAGTTGTTATTATTCAACCCATAATACATCAATAGATTTATCGATGTCAAACTTTTCCCCCACTGCCGACCCACGACAAGAACGTGATAAAATTCATCACCTTTGATGATGGAGTCTATCACTCTCTTTTGGTCTTTGTGAGGTTTGAATCCCTTTACTTGCATTTACACTCCTATAATGTCATCAAATACAATATCACTCATTCTTTGACCTTCTTCTACCTTTAGTTCTACAATAGGTTCGTATCCTTCAGGCAATTCTACTTCATCGCACTCTACATACCCTTTACCTAACTTATCTAATAGGAATTCTACTGAGAAGTAGTGAGTCTTACCATAGTCATCTCTAACAAGGTGATAAGGTTTTACTTTATTCTTCTTTCTTTTTGTTAGTGGAGTAAGGATACGTCCATTGTCATTATCAATTAGAAATCCATCTTCTAACACTTGATACCTGTAAAATAATAGCATTTTTTATTCTTTTAGTTTATATTCTTTACTAATATACAAATTATTTCTGAAACCACCAAATCTTTTTACCTATAAGCTTATAAGTCTTTGAGGTTAGTAGGTTTTGTGGGTTTGTTAGGTGTAGAGAGATGCCTGGCCCAAAGAGTCGGTGCCCTCCTAAGTTCAACTGAAGTAAATTGAAAAAGTAATGTTGACTGGTCCAACAGTCTTCCATCTTTATTAGGTTACTGAAGTTTAGTAGGTTTATTGGGTTGATTTCCTACATTCAACTCTTGATATGAATCAAATATACGAAATAATTTCCAAACTTCCAAACTTCTACTCAACTTTTTTACTCATCATCAAATTCAAAGTTAAGATTAATGTTTTGCTTAATCTCTTGTCTCTCAGTATGAAGACCAAGTAACTTATTCTTTTCCTTTACAATGTTGAGCTGAGAATTGAAGTCATAACCACTATCTCGTGCTTGTAAAAAGAGGTCATCTAACCTCAACACAGCCATCATAAGGTTCTCCTCAGTATTTTTACTGAAGTTCTCCTTAATCCGTTCCCATGCCTTTTTCCATACGTTCTGGCATTGTCTTGCAGTTATGTCATACTGAGACTTTCCATACTCAACCCACTTACCATTAGTAATGTTATCTTTTGCAATTTGGTTCATGCAATCCACAACCATAGCTTCATGCCTATCGTTTGTTTGTCCTGCCTTTCTACCCATACTTATCCTTTATCCATTTTGCTGCATTGGTTAAATTTATACTGCCTCTAATATCATGTGGTATATATTCATACGTAAGTTCTATACCCCAACTTTCTCTTACAAGTTTGGTAACTGAGACAGCACCTTTGTTAATATTACCTGCAACAATATTACCTTGCATTGATATTCCTTTGAACCTTTTTCGTTCTATGTTTGCTAATCGACCATATGAGGTGTAGATTATCTTATCACTGTTTTCTACAAAAGACCACTTCTCATCATCTGCCAACCACTCTGAAATCCAATCAATACCATCATCATACCAATTAGGAGTGTTTTCTAATGTAAACTCATCTTCATCGAACTGCATGTTAGACAATGGTTGATTCTCAAAGATAAAATCCCACAAGTCAGCACCACTATTATGAATTATCTGCTTGCTCGTTAGTTTTCCTTCTAGCACTTGTTTTCTTTTTAGTAGTTCTTTTTCTCTTAGGTTTCGGTGCCAACATAGAAGACATATCAACCTTTACATTACTCTCGATTGGTAGTGGTTCTTCTACTTTGTGATGTTTTTCAAGATACATTGCTACCTTTGCATCAGTATCTCTATCCATACACGTACAATCTTTATGAGACCTTTTCTTTTTAGGTTTCATAAGTTCGTTGTAGAGTTTGTAAGTTACTACTCTATCAATCTTAGAACCTTTCTTCTTTAAAGCAAGGTATCTATCCATTAGTTCATTTAATTCTGATTTTTCCATATTTCTATTTTATAAATCAAGTTATCAATAAGGTATGCGGTCAAAGATGTTAGTGCAGCAAGGATGGGGTCTTGGAAGTAAATCAATCCAACCCAAAACCCTGCGCATTTGCTGCATACAAGTAACTTAGCTACCCATAAGGGTAATCTATCAACTACCCATCCTTTTGCTTTCTGAATCGGTGTAAACCAATGCGTTAGCATATTGACCAATACAGCCATACCAAGTATCTCAATCATCTTTTCGTTTCTCTAAGTATTCTTTTAAACAAGGTTTACAAACCGCATTCATACCACGACCAGTAACATAATAGTCGTTAAAGTTCTTATCTCTATTACATTTCTTACACTTAATCATTCTGAAGTTCCTTTAAGTAATTTAGCACAACTTTCTTTATATATCGTTTGATTGGATTTCTAAACTTAATCTTTACAATCATCAAGTAAGTTAGATATCCTAACGTAAACGAGAGAGACAATCCCCCTACAATCATTAGTAATGTTTCCATAATTCTTTTACTTTATCAAATACTTCAGTTTTCACTGGTGTGACAGTTTCACTAATATATTTTCGGTTTATCTTATATTCTCGAGCAATTTCCGAAAAGGATTTACCCTGAAATATATGCTCTCTTGTAAGAGTCCGTTCATATATAGAATATAATTCAAGCTCTTTACTGATAAAGTCAAGGACTTCTTTACCCATATTTTCTACTATTTCATCATCAGTTGTGATGTAATCCTCGTATATAGGGCTAGTTTCTCTTGAAAATTTCTTATATCGGTAATAGAATGGTGATGTCTTAGAATTAAACTGAAGTTTAGCTGAAGACATTATCCAATGTTCAATCTTGCCTTTGTCTAATAAGTCTTTTTGATATTCACTTGGCTTTTCTAATAGATTGGTCACCAAGTCCACGAATAGGTCATCAGAATTTTGATGATTTCTCGTAATCGCTCTTACCTTTTGTTTGAGTCGATTATAGTTTTGTGTAAGATAATCGTTCATGTTCATTTGTTTTTCCTTTTATATAAATAGTGAAATAGATGAAGAAACACTAAATATAAAGCAAAAAGAAACCCCTAGCCAAGATGAACAGTCAGAAGCTAAGGGTCTCAAACCAAAAGTATTTAGGAAAAACAAATGTTTAAAACAAATGTCCTATACTTTATAATATAAATAAAAAGTTATGGTGTTACAATCCGAAGTGAGATTTCTCAGCATTGAAGTTTTGTAGACATTCTGCTTCGGTCATATATTTTGAGTAAATACGATAAGAACCAAACTGAGCATCAATAAAGTATTTTGCACTATTCAGATATGGACCTACCAAGTGAATGTCTTCTGCTCTATCAATAGTTTGGATTGCTGAAGTACTGAAACTTGCTTCTTGTACACCATTTGCTGTGATGTAACCAGTATCCGTTGAACCATCAATAGATAGGTTCATCAATATCCATTCATCATCGTGGACTGTTGGCCCATTCAATGAACCTGCTTCATTACCAACATCATCTGCTAAGGCACAACCAAAGTCAAGTTCATCTCTCATCGCCATAACCAAATAGTTGTTACTAAACGTAGATGTTCTATTACCGAATAATCCAGCATCTGCAGCTGCAATGTCTTGTGCTCTAACCCACATTTCGATAGACCAAGAAGTTGAATCACCAAAGTTTGCTAAACGATAACCAGTGTCTATGTGTTTTGTCCAATCGGTATTTGATGATACATACCACCAACTATTTGTGCCATCCCAAGTCAAACCATTGTTTGTAAGGTTTCTACCATTACCACTTGCATCAGTAAGTGCAGTTGCCTCTGAACCACCTGCTGCTACAACATCCATCCATTGTTCAAGATTAGTGGTGATTATAGGGTCACCTGCGGCTGCTGCATAAAATCCTATTGGTGTAAACATATCTTATCCTTTTTTCTTGAACCTATCGTATATTCTCAACGTATTCAATGTTAAACCTGTTAACAATACTAATATCGTAATCTCTGCTTGAAACTGCATCAAGTATGCGAATAACCCACTTAGGGTTGCTGTATTTGCGATGTGGTCTTTAGTTTCCATACTATATCCGTTTAACCAATCTTATTCTTGCTTCGTCATCTCCAGGATTACCACTATCTGCCCAAGTACCTGTTTGAAATGATAACATACGACCCTTTGAGTTATCTGTTGCTGAAGTAGAGGAGAAATAATAACCTCCATCACCACTTGTGTGGGTATACTTTATAACTTCACTATCATACACCTCTTGTAATTCGTTTTCAGAGGGTGGATACCAACCAGAAGAACCTGAGTATAGTGAGCCAGTTATATACAAATCATCATATATGTCACTTCCAACTTCAAAATTACAACCACCCGTTGATGCATTATATAGTGTTACCATATTCTCAAATCCATTTGAAGAAAGGGCATCTACACCACAACCACTTGTATTCACCCATGCATATAGATTGTTAGCTACTTGGTCTCTATTATAATCGTATTTAGCAACTACCATTGCACTTCCACCACCGAATGACTTGTAAACTATACCATAACCAAGGTCTTGTCCTACTTCAAATCCGTTTATTAGAGCATTAGCTCCCAACATTGTTCTTTCTACCGCGGCACCACCAACATTGGGTGTCGCTGGTATGGGTGTATTTCCTTTGTAAAACGTAGCCATAAATTATCCTTTATTATGAGAAGTCAGCAAGTGCAGCAGCGTATAGTGAACTACCATCTGAAACTGCAGTAATCACATCAGTATTAGCTGATAGTGTTGGTTCAGTTCCACCTGCGAACTTCCAAACAGTTCCATATCCACTAATGTTAGCACCATTCGTTACAATCAATGTATAAGTAGTACCACTCTTCAAGTTTGTTGGATTTGCTAAGAAGGTAGATGACGCACAATTCAATGTAGCGAAGTTACCATTATCAAAGTCAATAGATGAAGTTGATGAAGCAATACCACCTGCAAATGTAGGTGAGTTTACTTGTCCTTGTACTGTAAGATTACCTTGTACATCTAAATCGTTATACCATACGTTAGTATTACCATCAGATACAATGTAATACGTACTATCGTTTATATTACCACTACCACTTAATGCTGTATATTGGTTTTGTGTAAGTGTTACAATATGTTCTATAGCAGCAGAACTACTTGCGATTGCTGGATGAACATTGTCAATCAACGAACCAGTAGCAGATGCCGAAACAGCAACTTTGATTAGACTTGCGTCAAGTGTAATGGTTGATGTACCATCGAATTTGAATCTATTACCAATGTTGATTTCTGCAGCAGCAGTTACCTTTGAACCACTACCGATAGCAATAGCGTTGTTAGCACCAGTAGCACCAGCACCTTGGCCAATTACTACTGCTCTTGTAGATGTAGCAATATCTGCATTTTGACCGAAAGATACAGCACCTTGTGATGAGCCATCTATCGTTGTATCAGTACCGATAGCAATCGCCTGATTAGATGATACGTTTACATCACCACCAACAGCGATACTTGCATCATTGTTTGCTCTTGCGTTATAACCACCAGCGAAACCATAAGAGTTGCCCATAATCGCATTAGCACCAATAGCAACTGAGTTACCTGATGACCTAGCACTCTGACCGATTGCGACAGCACTTGCTTGTTGGGCTTGTGCACCTTCACCAATACCAATAGAATAATCACCTGCGGTAGTTACCGAACGACCAATAAGGACATTACCACCAGTACCAGTGTTTGTAAGGTTGTGGCCAATCGCTGTTGAGTAACCACCTGTGTTGTTGATATCCTTACCAATGTTGATGGTTTGGTCACCTGCTGCAAATGTGTTACTATCATCAAGTGAGATATGTAGAGAAGCAGTACCTGAAACCTTTGCTGCGTTACCAATAGCAATAGATTGTGGACCATTTGCTACTGCTGCGGTGGTTGTAAGTGATGCGGCAGTTTTAATACTATCAGTTCCACTATTACCAGTCTCAAGTCCTCCACCACCACCTGCTGCGTTCAGAGCGTAAGACGCAGTGATTGCAAATGATGCTGATGTAGCAGTTCCATCTAAGTCACCTTGGAAACCACTTGCGGTTAGAGGTGCTGACATACTAACTGATGTTCCAGTATCAGTAATACTTGAGTCAACGATGTGGTGGTCACCAGTTCCTTTTAGTATTTTATTGTTTGATGGGTATACGTGTGAACCTTTCGTGTTGTATCCAGGTCCGAACATCACAACACCAAACTCAGCAGTTACACCACCATCATCGGTGTATTCGTAGAACCAATCGTTGGTTTGACCATCAAACTCAAATGATGCTGTATTGTTAGTTGAACCACTATCTTGAACTACAACCCCTGCGTATCTTTGAGCAGGTGTATCGTTGTTTAGAATAATGTATGAATCACCAATGATTTTAGCAGAACCAGTTACTGATTGAATATAAGCAAATGAACCAGTTCCATTTACTGTAATGTTATTAAAGGTCTGAGTACCTGTAAATGTGTTATCAGAGTTCTTTACTGCGTATGATGATGTAGCGGATACTAAAGAATCTACACGAGATGTTTGTGTAGCAATGTCAGTTGTATTAGTAGATATATTACCTGTATTAGTAGATATATTACCTGTGTTGGTAGATATATCAGATACGTTAGTAGCAATGTTTGCTTTGTTTGTAGCAATATCTGCGGCAAGTGAAGCTGACGTAGAAGTGAATGAACCACTAATGTCACTTGCAAGTTGTGCAGAACCACTCACCAATCCAGCAGGTTTGCCAGTAATCAAATCCCAAGCTGCTGAACCCGAACCTGCTTCCAAAGCATTGATTTGAGTTTGTAGGTCTGCTACGGATGCAGATGTAGATGTTGCAGTTGATGAGGTGTATGCTGTAAATGTTGGATTGGTAACATAGTCCAAAGTATCGACTAAACTACCAGTCCCATCTACGAGAGCAGAACCAGATACTTGAACTAACTGTTCATACGTATCTTTTATTTTTTGTGATGTAAGATTATAATTTGCCATCGTGTATCCCTATTATTGTGGTAAGTATTTGTATCTACTATCAGTTACCTTTATACCCAACTCATCAGCTAATGATGAGTATTTATCTCTTCTCGTAACAAATGGTGTCTTAAACTGAGATGTTTGGTCTGGAAAGATTTCCATTCCATTTTCAGTTCCAAACTCAGGAAACTTAGTAGAGTTGTCAATTAACCAACCTACTAATCTCTCACTATACCACTCTGCTTTGTTTTCTACTGAGGTTCTCTTCTTATCATAAAGTGCAACATCAGCAGCATTTGCTTCTGCACCACCTTGTGGTACAAGTAGACCATTGTTTCTTGGTCTTAAATAAATTGCTTCAAGAGCTTCGTAGTATGCCCAATACAACAATGCATCTTGTATATACTCCATAAGTGTTAGGTAATCACCTGTAACTTGAGAGTTGTTTACCTTAGTAATCATACTTTGGTAAAGTTCATAACCCAACATTCTCTGAATGTTAATGTCTTGTGCTTCTCTTACTGCGTTCTTCAGTAAGTCTGCGTCAAGTGCATTATTTAAGTCAGAGAAGTTCTTGAGTTTGTTTTCTGATATGAACAAAGTTGTTGTCATTCTACTACTCCTTCTGCTTTAGTTTCTAATATTTTATCTTCACCTGCTTCTGCTTCAACTGAGGTTACTACATCAATCTCTTCAGTACCATCATTAAATAGTTTAGTCTGCTCTACACCTAATGTAGTTTCGATACCATTTACTTTGAAGATAGCCTCAAAGGTCTTTAGAATGTCTGACTGCATTGGGTAGATAACTGTGGTCAAGAAGTGAGAGTAAGCGTCTAAGAGTTCTTCTCTACCACCTAACTGACCTGCTGTTTTGATACCAACTAACATAGGGGATGTAATTCTATGTCCTGTAAGTATCTTTTGTGTTACCATATCATTTACAGTCGTATAATAACCATCAGCACCATTCTGAGGTATAGGTACAATCTCTGGCATTTGGTCTCTATTTGCTACATCCATATACATTAGAGAACCTGCGTTATCAGTACCACTATATGCACCACGTAACATTCTTTCGATTTCTTCTCGTTCTTCAACATCAGCATCGGTGAATGTTGTGATTGCAAGTGAAGGAGCTAGACCATTCTTGAGGTTGTTTGTATGGAAATTATCCACCTCAGTATCTAACTCAATAGTTTTTAATGAACCCACATAATCTGGTAGTGGGTAGTAATCCAAACCACTTGTGTAGGGTTTGAAATAAACAAGTTGTGATGGTGATGTTCTATCTACTCTATTAAACTTAGGTAGATATGGGATATCTGATTTGTTTGGTAAGAACCCTTTCATCTTACCGAAGTCTTTCCATACATAATAGCCAGGAACATTTCCTCTATCATCCATCTTCTTGGCTCTAATGTATGAGTAGTCAATGTGGTATACTTCAGCAATCTTGGTTCTATCGTTAGACCAAATCACTTCCAAAGCAAATCCACCATATAGAACTCTATCTAAAGCAACTTTGTTAAAGATATCATTCCAAGACTCACCCTCTTTGTTTGCGTATTCTAAGATACTTTCATCAATGCCTGTAAGACCTTGACCTACGACTGCTTGGTGTTTTGAATTTATAGCAGTTGAATGAACTGATGACCTATGGTATAAATCAATCAATAATTGTGGGAACTTGTTGTCAGTCCCAAAATAAACAATATCACCCTTATCATTCTCAAAGTCCGGCCCTGCTGGGTATGGAATTTCTGAGTACTTAGGGATTATACTAAACTTTTGCTTGTTCTTTTTTTCCATATTATCATCCTTCATACACTACAAATGCTCCGTTCTCATTAGCCGAGGAATACAAAACCCTTCCTATACTCTCTGAGACAAACGCAGTTGTTGTCGTATCATTTAAGTATTGTCCTGGTACAGTACCAACTGACCAAACAACATCCGAAGTAGAATATACTTCTTCTGACGTTCCCCAAATTTGTTCACTTATAGAACCAATCTTTTGAAGAACTAAATCATAACTACCACCCCTGAGGTCTATATCGGTTGGTAGGGTAACACTTGATTTAATCCATCCGTTACCATATGGCGTTACTTGAAGTTGAACTGATGATGTTGCTTCCGTAAATCTATCAGTAAATACCAATCTCACCTCTTCACCACTACTAAATGATTGGGAAGGGATGAGTGAAATATCATTAGATGAGGAAGCGTATAAATAAACCATAGTTCTCCTTGATAAGTAATAAGAGAGGGACACGAAGTCCCTCCCCTATACTATAATATAATTATTATCCTACTGCGATACCCGTAAGTATCCCTGCAAGATTTGAACCCGAAAGTTCACTTGCTGGTTCTGGTTCCTGCCCAGTAAACGTCAATGTATAACCATTGAGGTCACCGAAAGCAGTACCTGTTTGACCTTGCCCAGCACTCAGAGACAATCCTCTCTCTTGACCAAGTAGGAAGAAGTTACCAACACCATCTGAAGAACCATTGTTTGTTTCAACAATCATTTTCAAGTCTGGATTTTTGGCAAGTACTCTAACTTGGTTACGAGTAGTAGACTGCAACTTGTGGAACGGAGCGTTCACAGTTTGTTCGTAGAAAATAGTACCATTCTCTACATTAGCATTAATAGCTTCAGTAAAGTCACCAGTTTGACGCGTTAGCTCAAACTTGAAGAATGTACCTGAACCACTAATGGCATCTAACAAACCTGTTGCACCACCTGTCGAACTAATAGAACCAGACAAGATGTAGATGTTCTTTAGACCGCCGGTGTTATCTCTACAACCTAGCGTAAATCCTGAAGTAATATCACAACTCATAATCTTATCCTTTTCTTTTTATTATTCAACAAATGTTATGCTTGGTCATTTGATACCCAGAACTCTGGATATGCAACGTTTACACCAAGTTTAGTAACTACTCTGTGCTTCAATTGGTCACCATTGATATCATACCAAAGTTGGAACTGACTGAAGTCAGACAACAAATCAGTACCTACAACGATGTGCTTAGCAGGACCCATAACCATACGGTTAGAACCATTAAGACCACTTGTACCTACAACTTTTACGTTAGCGAATGGGTGAGCCATCTCAAGGATAGAACCACGATTCTCTACTGACGCAGGGTCAAAGTAATAGTTGTTTTCGTTTCTCAACCATACGATGTACTTACGGAAGTTAGCGATTGACATAAATACAGTCAAATCTTCTCTATCTTGTACATCATCTGACAAGTTTTCCAACATTACATCAATGCTATCACCGATGTCAGAGTTAGTTG
>Ga0208644_1003871_pt1 | contig 11437 bp, 24 predicted proteins | sample VirMetDEL_Nov_18_FD_184517 | JGI IMG/M metagenome (GOLD analysis project Ga0208644, IMG submission 184517) | Aqueous microbial communities from the Delaware River and Bay under freshwater to marine salinity gradient to study organic matter... | ecosystem: Environmental > Aquatic > Marine >... | reverse complement strand
CTCTCTGCATTGCAGCATGCCGCTGGGGCACCCCTCCGATGGAAAAGCTCACCCCTCCGGTGGAAAAGCTCAGACCGGCATCGACCGGCACCAGGTCGGCATCGACCGGCATCGACCGGCAAAAAAATCAAACAAAATCAATAGATTATCAATTTCGCACCGCAGCATGGCGCTTTCTGCATTGCAGCATGCCGCTGAGGCGCCCCCTCCGGTGGAAAAGCTCACCCCACCGATGGAAAAGCTCACCCCCGCCAGTGGAAAAGCTCACCCCACCGATGGAAAAGCTCAGCGAGCGGAACTCAGCGCCTTTATGATTGCTTTTCGCATGTTCTTAGTCAGCATGGTGTTGGCTGCATTGTTCAGCTTACCGTCGAAGTCGTACCGCTTTTGGTACATTGGCAAAGCGTCGGTGAAGTTCAGCACCTTAGTGACGCGTGAACCTTGGCGCTTCTTTCCAAGAGCGTCTGGCTTGGTTGCATACACGCCAGGTCCGCCTCGCTGTGCCAACGGATGCGATGGCTCAGGCACAAAGTATCTTTGAGCGCGTGAACGTCTTCCGCTCTTTGTGCGCTTTTCGTAGCCAGTGTTCTGTGCAGAATCCTTTTGGATCTGTAGCTGCGACATGACCTTATTGAGGAATGACATCGGCACAACGCCATAGCTGTTGACTGGCGTATTCTCAGTTGGCAGCACTGCTCCGACAATTCCCTTATATGGAAGACGCATCACAAAGTTAGTTTCAAACGCCTTGCGAGGACGCTGGCCACCTTTTGACTGCACCTCTAGGTAATGCCTACCGGCCGCTTTTTCTTTGCGTTGCAGCGAACCAACCTGCGTCTCCTTATTTGCGTAGGTGATATAGAACGCATTCAGAGTGTACGGCACTGGGTTGCTGAACGATTGCTTCATCAACGCTTGGTTGTACCGATATAGCGTTTTCAGGGTGCTGTTGATGGCCAGTGCGGTGGCATATGGCATCTGGCTGGAGACGATATTGCTTAGGCGCCGCTGCAATGCTGCACTCTCAACTTTCGTTTGGATCGTGATCATCCGTAGACCCCTCAAATATCGCCGCACAGAGCCTCTGCGCTTCTTGCATCAAACCATACCATAAAATCACCAACACCGCCACAGGCGCGTTCCTACGCGCTCCTATCACAACTCTGGCATAGGATCGCCAACGGCTGCATCCCAATCTGGGTCAGACCAGATCTCAGTAACCTGCGCGCCTGGGAACGCATCCTTGACTGTCGCGACGATATCCGCAGATGCAGCCAGCGCGATGGCCACTTCACGCATTGTGTAGATCGTCAGTCCTGGACGCTTTGCATATGCCGCCGGCCATTCCTTGCTGTCAGCGATCACCCCAAAGACATGCCCATTGAATTCGTACTCCCAGATTTCTGGGTCTGCAAATTTCCGGCCTGCCTCGATCGCTTCCTTATCCATCGCTGCATAACCACGCAGGCATACCTCGACCCATGCCTTCGTCTTGCTGGCGTCCTGCTCTTTGACAGCCGCCTCCAGCCCGTTCACAGCCTTCGCCCAGCGCGCAGCACTTTCAACCGAAACCAACGTGGGGAGAACATTAACGCCCCAGCGCAGATCCATCTCTTTGCCGACGCGCTCGAGAGGCGCACACAGCAGGTCGCAGGTGATGTCCACAGCCGCCGCCCGAGGGTGAATCATCTTGTCGCTTTTGCGGTTGTATGCTGGCTTCTTTACCATCGTTATCTTCCCCACCTTTTCCCCACCTTGGTTTCATCACTCAAACTTCAGTAATCCACCCCACCCCACCTTCCCACCCTATATATAGGGTGGGGTGGGGAAGTGGGAGCATTGGATTTTTACCACGATTTTCCCCACCTTCCCCACCTTGTCCCCACCTTGAAATCCAAGGTGGGGAAACTGTTTTCCCCACTTCCCCACCTAAGGTGGGGACAAGGTGGGGAAGTGGGGAAACCTCACGAAATGTCTTCATAGGTGACCCATTCTCCGACCAGCACGACGGCAACTTCGCGACCCTTTTTCGAGTCAAATTCTTTGTGAACCCGCAGCACTTTTGTCTTCAGCCACTGCCGCAGGATTGCCTTCACGCGGTTCTTTCCGGTGTCCTCGCTGGCATCAATGTTGAGTGTCTCGCCGATGGCATAGCCCACCCATTCGCGCGACTGCACGTTCTCTCGGTATGGCTTCTCATTGGCTTCGGCACCAGCAACAACGTCCTGCACCTTTCTGGCATCCTTTGCCGAGATCCCCTCGAAGGCATCAGGCATCTCAAATGGCACGCACACGCCAACGTATTCACCGTTCTCGATCTGCACGCCGATCATGCGCCGGTACACTGCAACCTCGGCTGGTGGGGCCAAGTTACTTTTGCCATCGTCGATGCGCATAATGCCCTTGGATGATTCCTCTGGCACACCCAAGCGGATGGCTTCTTCTGGGCTAATACGGTTGATGACCCTCGCTGCCCTAGCTGCACCAATCAAGGCGCCAGCACCTCGCACCGAGTCGATCGACGACTCATCGCCGTTAGATTTGCGCACATGATGGATCAGCGATACGGCGGCATTGCCATCGCGTGCAAGCTTACGCACCATCGCCACAACGGCCTGGATGCTGCTGTTTGCGTTTTCATTGACCATATGGGTCGAGATGAATGGATCGATCATAATGACGCCGATATTGTCTCGACGCACCTTTTCGATCATCAACTCTAAGAGAGCATCATTCTTAAGCACGCCATCTCGGCCCTCGACGGCCAGCGTCATTGACATCGTGTCTTCGCCATCCATGAAGATCTTGCCGCGTACTTCTTCTGGGTCAATTTTGTAATGCTGTAGGACTGCAAGCATCCGCATCTGCAATTCGACAACAGGATCTTCAAGGTTGATGATCCAAACATTGGTCGGCTCATGTACACGGGTACCTAGCAATGGCTTGCCAGTGCAGATAGCGGCGGCTTCGACGCACACCAGGCTAGTCTTACCAATGCCGCCGGCCGAGGCTACAACGCTGACATAGCGACGGATGTAGTCATATCCGTAAACAAACTCTCGCCGCGGCAGCAATGAGCTATCAAACATCGTAAGCGGGGTTGGCCACTCTTTCGGAGGCTCAGGTGGGTCAACATCGATATCTGGGATCGTCTCTGGTGCATCGCTCACATAATCGAAATCATCCAAGCCGCTTTCAGGGATCTTAAACTCTTCCGGCGGTGGCTTGATCTCATCTGCATATGCCTTCAGCGCCTTGTCGAAGTCGCCGATATGCTCAAAGTGAACATAAAGGTCAAAGGCATCACCCCAGCAGTATGATGTGTCACCAAGTGATTTATTGCGACCAAGACCGGCCGAGGCGTCTGACCCAGATAGGCTGACCCAGTGAGTCTCGAAATCCTGCGTGGCATAGCTGCCTGATGATTGATAACGGCTGCGCCAATGTGGCGATGACCCTCGCTGTTCGTACTGATATCGGCTTAGTAGATCAGCAATGCTGTGGGCTGCGTTGAAGTGCCCGATTAGATCAACATCTTCCCTGCCCTGCATCTTTTCACGCCGGCGTGCTTCACGCTCTGTGCGCGCCAACAAAGCACTCTCTGCGGCTTGCCTACGTTGCTCTTTGCGGCGCTCAACCTCAGCATAGACCAGTGATAGGTTCGGCTTCTTCTTCACTCTGACGATTTCAAAGTCATAGAACAGCGGGCTGCCATCTTGGTTGCGCCGCTCCAATGGAATGTTTGGCAGGTAAATGGGTTGTCCACAGCGCGCAAGGGCCGAGTCTGGATGCACGCCAAGAGGGTGCAGAAGCTCAAAGAAAGCTGACTGATATTCCTCATAGACATCACCTGTAAGCGGGTCAGCCAGAGGGATCAGCGCACGCCATTTCTTGTTCTTCTGCTCGGCGCTGGAAGAGCTATAAACGATCATCGTGCATTCGCCGAGGATGCGGTTCACAGCCTCGATCAGCATTGCCTTCGATGGGTTGCCGTGGTCAACGTCTAGGCAAAGCGCGCGGAAAGCACCTCTTGTGCGCTGTGCATCGTGAGATCTCCCATCATGCTCTCTATAGGTTGATGCGACAAAGAAGTCAGCATCACCCTTTGGCTTCGACGACGGCTCTTTAACGCGCTCGACGATCTCTGTCCAAGTTATTCCATCGTAATGTGATCCAACTTGTTTTTTGAGCGTATAAAGCGATCCTGGGCAAAGGAGCATCTTGTTCATAGCAAGAACTCCCTGTTGCAACGCAAAACTTTATATATTATTCTATTCATGGGCCACCCGCCTGTTTGTTTTCTCTCCGCTCCTTTGGCCGCAGCGATCCTCCCCGCTGCGGCCATTCTTTTTTCTTAGAACGGGATTTCGTCGTCTCCCAGATCGGCAGCAGGTGTTTTGTTCTGCGCATTTGCAACCTGGTCGAAGACATCGCCGGTTGCCACCTCATCAAAGTCATCCAAACCAGATCCGCCATATACGGGTGCTGTGACCTGCACTGCGTCTAGGATCATCGAGATGCCGCCCTTGCCGTCTGGGTCAACAGCAGGGTAAGCCCATGCGCGCACGGTACCTTTGCTGCCACCCCAGATAGCTAGATCTGCCAAAGGCGCCTTATCGCCACCGATGACGGTCGGTGCAGTATTTGGCGTGCCGTCGCCTTTTGTACCACTGCGCTTTGCCGAGAAAGTCACGGTCTTGCCATCTTCCATGCGCTTCATGCCAAAGATGGTGGAGAACGCTGGCAGCTTTGGATTGCGCAGCATTGCGGCTTCATAATGCGCCTTAAGCTCAGCGTGCAGCTTGCGAGCGTCATCAGTGGTCATGTCCCATGACACAGACCATGCAGCACCCTGTGCGCCCTGAGCGCAGGCCTCTGAGGCTTTCTTGGCTGTGTTGTACTTATAGGTCTGGTTCAGGCGTGGCCATTGCAGCACAACGTCTTTTACCAATACTTTGAGGAAGTCATTGTTCGTAGCCATGTGTTCTCTCCTTAGGCTCAGTTAAAGTCTTCTTCTTCGTCCTCTGGAATCTCTTCCAGCCACCGCGGCAGACTGATCACGTTAACGTCGGGCCATCCCGTTGTGAAGCGATTTTCAGACTGAGCGCGGCTAATTTGCTCGAGCGTTCGCGTAACTACTTGATCCGCAAGATACAAATATTCTTTTGTCAGGATATGGACCCCGACGGCATAGGGTGGCTCTTTCTCAACTGCAATGAAGTGCATTTGATCGGCTGGCAAGCCAGATGCACGCAGCACCCGAGTATAGAAAGCAGCCTGGATGTGATACCCAAACTTGTGAACCTCGCGTGCAAATCCATCTGGGGATGCGTCTCGCGTGGTCTTCACATCAAGCAGCAGGCCGCTCTTTGTGCATCCATCTGGCCGGCATTTGATCTCGATGCCGGTAACGGGATCGATCGCGAAGAAGCTGGCTTCGCAGATCAGATCTTTGTGCGACAGCAATTCTCGAGCAGTTGCATTCCGCATGGCGGACTCAGACATTGCCTGCGCGATGTCATAGTCGCCGGATGTAAGCAAAAGCTTGCCATCGAGATCTGCGGCCAGTTTAAGGTCTTTCCATTTGTCACCTCGACGATCGATCGGACCGCGGGTGATCAGGTCATCATCTGGCTGCAAGAGCATTGCATGGACGGCTGTGCCCATGTCAAAGGCAGCTTTTTCTTTGCGAACTTGCCCGCGCCAATGCTCCAGAGTTTTCGACGCGACGGCTTTCACGTCGCTGCTGCTGATAGCTGGGTGGTTGTGATACTCAGTGTTCGTCAGATCCGTTCTCATATTCGCTCCTTAGTTGATATGTTTCTTGGCTTGTGTGCAATTGCGACATTGACACTCACCTTCGTCTTCATTGAGGACTTCGATGATCTCAGAGATCACTAGTGAATTCGAGTTACCTTGCCTGACAAGCAATGCCACTATTTGCTCCAATCGATCCAATCGATCCTCATCAGTCATTCATTTTCTCCCGAGCGATGTAGCAAAACGTCTGGAAGTCAACTTCGGTAAGGTATTCATGCGTACATTCGATCAGGTGGCTTAAAGGTAAAACGCATCTGATCTGCCGGCGATCGTATTGATAGATAACGATCGGGATCTTTCCAGCTTTGTCGGCAGCCGTTTTGGCCTGTTTCCACCACGCCGGCTTGCACCCAGTGCCTTCGGCATATCGCTTGCATTCGACAACATATGGCCAATTCTGGCAATCCGTCACCAAGTCTCCGCGGTCTGCCTGCTGATATTGCTGCAAGTCGCGACGAAACTTAATGCCCAGCTCAAGCTCTAAAGCTTTTGCCACGGTGCGCTCAAAGCCGGCGCCCTTTGCCCTGGAATCAGTCATATGTGTTGCCAATCATTTGTTTGCCTGCAAGTACGCAGCAAGGGCTGCGATGGTATCAGGGTCTGATGCGCTACGCTTTGTCAACGTGCGCCACAACTTCATATAGCTAATGTTAAGGCGCTGAGCCACAATCGTTAAATTGCGGTCAGACATACGGCTGATGATCTCTTCCAACGACATGCTGCGCTCCAATTCTGCTGCACCTAACTATCAGTGAAAAATAATTGCAGTCAAGTAAAAAATATTCTTGCACTAGGTTTGATTGCGGGTTAGCGTCTGTCAACACCACCCCAACAAAAAGGAAAAACCAAATGCGCATCCGTGACATTCTATCCGACCTGCTTGGCGTTATCTGCATCTTCGGCACAGGCTACGGCCTGCTGCTGCTCGGCTATGGGGCTGGGTTCTGATATGGCAATTCGTCTAAACACAGCCGACACGCACATCGTCCTGACAGCCTTGCAGATTTACCGCGAACAGGAACTTGAAGGGCCTGAAAACGAGTGGAGGCTGCATCAAATTGAACGCCTCATAAAGTCATATACACGCTCTTTTAAAGCTCTTGCACGATTGGATAGCATCTAATGACAAACGCCCAGAAAGAGCGCGCCGTGATTAACGACGCCAAGCACTTTTACACCGTCAAGACCTGCGCCCTGAAGCGCGGCATCCCAGAATGGGAAGTTGAAGAAATCGCAGCCCGCCTTGGGCTGGATATGAAGCCAACACCGACAGCGAGGAAGAAATGACCATCTATTCACCCAAGAGCAGCATGTATTCGCTTCACACGGTGCAAACGCCAATGGTTGCTAAGGCAAAGCCCGCAAAGAAGCCACCAGCGCGCGCACAGGCCATGCTTGAATTGATCCGCGCCGGATACACACCAGCAGAAGCAATGGCACGCCTAGAGCGCGCTGACGGCCACATCAAGGCATTGCCAGCAATCGTGCCAGAAAACGCAGGATCGGCCACACCGAAGGGCATGGTCAAATATCCGCGCCGCGACATCGGGCGGCATAACACTGGCATCATGCGCAAGATTACGGACAAGTGGATCACGGGGCGCGAGATGGCGGCAATCCTTAAACAGGAAAAAATCCATGTGACCTATGATCTGCTTGCCCTTGCCCGCGACAAGCAAATTGAAATCCGCCGCACCAGCGCAAAAGCACCCTATGAGTTTCGGAGGTTTCCGAAATGACCACATACCTAACCATGCTCTGCATCTCAGTTGCATCAGCCGCGCTTGATGAAGTCTGCCTGCCAATGGAAACACAAGACACCTGCGCCGCCGCGATGGAGCAGGCCGTCGAAGAACTATATCCGACCTATGGCCTAAACCTTTACGTCGGATGCCAGCCAACAAACATCATCACCACATCGCCGCGTCCAAGGAAGAAACCATGAAACGCCCCAGCCCGATCAAAGATCAAATCATTGCGCTCTATAAGGCTGGGTTATCCAACACCCAAATCTGCATCTCGATGGGAAAAGAACCCGGAAACGTCAGCAATGCCTTGAGCGAAGCCCGCCGCGCAGGCCTTATTAGCGGATACAGGCCACGAATTAAAAACCCGATGACGATCTCAGTGGCAAAGCATGTATCACGGCGCGCAAAGGACAAAGGCAAGGAAGTCGGCAGCTTTAAGGAAATCCTTGGCACATTGCCGAAAGAGATTGCAGACTGGCTTATCAAACAAACACCTGACGGCGAAAGCCTTGCCCTGACAATCAAAGCAATCATCATCGACGCCTACCACGACGAAAACAACTAAAGGGAAACACAATGGAAATCGCAAACATCTTTGTCTCGCACATCAGCCAAAAGGGCGCAGCGTTTGGCGTGCGCCTTGACCTAAGCGAGGACGTTTACTTTCACCCACGCTTTGCAAACTCTGGCGTGATCGAGGACGGCAGCACGGTGCGCGCCGAAATGGTGCCAAACACGCCAGACATGCGCGAGCGCACCCCGTGGATGGTCGTGCGCCTTGTCAATGACGTTGCATCAAAATCCACTGCCATACCTGTGCTTGACGATGAGGTTTTGGCTGTGCTGTCAGACTATCAGTTTGCCACAACGCAAGAGATTGCAAATATCATTTCCGCCGATGAGCATGAAGTATCGCTGGCCTTGCATCGCCTATTCGGGCGCGGCCAATGCGTCAGAGCGCCTGTATATACCGCTCCAGATAAAGAGCCTATCTTTGTAGTCTGGGCAGCGGAAGCTGATGATTTGCAAGGCATGATGGAGGACGCGGCATGATCGACGTTGATGGGAATTTGCACGCAATTGAAAAATATCTGGCAGAGCGTGAGGAGCATGAAGAGCGCGATGAGATGCTGCAGGCTGCCATTGATGATGCAAAGGAGGCTGAAGCATTCTCGCGTGAGTTAGAGAATATGCTGACGGTTGCCATTGTTGCGCTTGAAAAGATTGCAGCGTGTGATGAAGGCAACGTGGTGAAGTATATCCAGACCGTTGATGCGCTGGCGCTGGATGCGCTTGATGCGTTGAAGGGGAAGCTGGACGAGCTGATAGGAGAGCGAGCATGACTTGGCACCCAACAACGAACTTAACTCAGACCGACCTGCTCACAGAAGAACAACTGTCTGCGCTTAAAGCATGGCCGCATGGGTATGAACTTTATGCCTCTGGGGTGTGGGTCAGTTGTTTGCCAGTATGGAGCATGAAGGATGCGGTCTACCGAGGCAAGCCATCTCCACTTACGACGAGCGTTTGGATTGTTCGATCATCTCATACCGTTGCAGGGCCATTTACTAGCAAAGAGGATGCAAGTGCGTGTAGCGGATATATCGACTTGATCCGCATCGACACCTGCGACGGCGTATCAACTGCACATTTGGAGGGCTTGAAGGATGAGTGATGATCTGGTGAAACCATGCCCGTTTTGCGGAAGCAACGTCGTTATAGATGTTTCAGATGATTTGACTACTGGCGCTTTTGTTTGTGATCAAAAATCTACCTGCATCGAAAGCGGACTTTTGACTGGATTTAATATGGCGTTTAAAGACAGCGCTATTGCGGCATGGAATACCAGAGCCGACCGCATCGAGGTGCTGGAGAAAGCCCTCACAAACATGCAGCGGGAGTATGACAAGCGCGGAGACCGCATCGAGGAACTGGAGGCGCAACTGTCTAAGAAAATGGATGAAGACGCTTACATTGCAGAATTGGAGTATAAGCTGGATGCAGCAGAAGCCGAGCTGGCGAATGCGGTGGAGGCTGCCTACTGTGAAGGCTTTGCCGAAGGGTATGGAGGCGAATGGATAGAGGGCGACTACAGTAAGCCTTGGAGAAAGAGCGTGGCATTCGCAGAACTGAAAGGAGAGCAGCCATGACAGACCTTGAGCAACGCCTACGCAACGAGACAGGCCGACTGACCAAAGCACTGCAAGACGCCAGCCAGCAACGCAAAGAGATGCAGGCCGATCTGATATGGCAGCGGGACGACATCACCGAGGCTATCGAGTTGCTGCAATTGGGACTGACGCGAGATGCAATCCAAGTGCTGCAAGGCGCACTGGATAGGCGCAACAGAACACGCGAACCACGGAAAGGGAAAGCAAATGAACAGGTCTGAAATTCTAAAAGAAGCCGAGCGTATTATCACAAAGGATCGAGCGGCAACTCACGGCAATGCAGAAGACAGCTTTGCAGCCATTGCCAGTGGCTGGGAATGGTGGCTGTCAATCCGAGAGCATGGACCGCTCAGTGCATTTGATGTCGCTATGATGATGACGATCTTTAAGACAGCGCGCGCTGCATCCAACAAGGCGCACCATGACAACTTTGTGGATGGCGCAGGCTATTACGCAATAGCTGGAGAGTTAGCGACAAGCAGCGTCAATGGAGTTAATAAGCCTAGCGCCAGTGACGACTGATTTATCCCCGCCATCGGCGGCAAGGGCGGCGGCGTGTTCAGTGCGGATCGCAGCAGTCCCGTCGCAAATGGCATTACTGCTGACCGCGTTCACGCAACCAGGCGCGCAAAGTATTGGGATCATCGCCCAGATGTGCAGCTTCATCATCTATCGCCTTTCTGGTTTTGGCGTATGCCTCAGCGGCGTCCAGAGCGGCCTTCTGACGCGCATTGCGTTTACCTGCGGCAAAGACTGCCAAGACAGCTACAGCGCCTGCTACAAGCCACGCCAGCGCGCGGCGGATGCTATCTGGAAGCAAAGCCCACATTATCGGTCACCCGCCGCCCACTTGCGCAGACGCTCGCGCATAATCCAAATGCCTGCGAGCAGCACGATGCCAGCAAAGCAAAGCGCAACGACCTGCGCCGTGCCAGACAGCGAACCAAGCGCCGCAATACCCGCGCCAGCGCCGGATGCGATCTGCAAGGCCGATGCCTGCACGGTGGTGGATTGCGTGGGCGTAACGCGGTCAGGCGCAGTCGTGGTTCCATCCATAAACGCTGGCACATTAAAGCAAGGACAAGCCTTTGCCGCGTATTGATTGTGACCGCTCACCTTCTTGATCGTAGGATATTGCGCCTCAAGATCGGCGATCAGCTTGAGCAGTGCGGCCCGCTGTTGGGTCGTGAAGTGATCCTCGAACTTGTCCTTGGCAGAACCGCCATGACCACCCAAAAGGCTGATACCAACAGTGCCTGTGTTGTGACCCTGAACATGAGCGCCGACTTCAAATAACGGACGACCATTCATTACGGTCCCATCACGCAAGATAACGTAGTGGTATCCGATGTCTTTCCAGCCACGTCCTTTTGGTGGAGGGTCTGTATGCCAGCGACGAATTTCATCGACGACACGCGCAGGTGTCATGTTCTCGCCCCATTCAGGGCGTGTATCGGTGCAGTGGACGATGATCTCATTCAGCTTACGCATTGCCGTTCTCCCGTGCCAATTTAGATTTGAGCGCCCTGATCTGAAGATCGCAGACCGCAGCCTGCCTCAAATAATGATCTCGCATCTTGGTCGCTTCATCTGCCAGCATAAGCATCTCTTCTTTTTCCCGCTCCAGCCGATCAATCTCATCCGTCAATGAGTATGCCATTTTGACCTCTCAGTAACCGCAGGTCATGCCCATTGACA
>Ga0208644_1003869_pt1 | contig 11441 bp, 13 predicted proteins | sample VirMetDEL_Nov_18_FD_184517 | JGI IMG/M metagenome (GOLD analysis project Ga0208644, IMG submission 184517) | Aqueous microbial communities from the Delaware River and Bay under freshwater to marine salinity gradient to study organic matter... | ecosystem: Environmental > Aquatic > Marine >... | reverse complement strand
AGTTATTTTCATATTTTTTATTTATATATATTATCTAGTTGTTGTAGTATTAAAGTTGTAATATTGTTTAGTAAATGAATATGTCAAGTTGTCATTGCGCAAAGTATCTTTGTATGTCATATTGTCATAAATATTTATTATTAATATTCGCATTATATCTTTTATTATTTATTTTCTTATTACATAGATATTATCAACTTATTATAATATTAAGTCTGTAAACTAGTATGTATAAAAATATAAACATAAATAGTAAATTATATATATATAAAAACGTAAAACATTTTTACTAAAAAATAAAATAAGTGGGGCCCCCGGGTAAAATAAAAGCATTTTGTAAACCGTTGATTATCAATCAGTTAGGGGTATAATACAAATACCCACTATATCTTAACTACTATATATATCCTCCTCCCGCCCCTAATGATATTATACTACGTATAATATCTAGATAGGAGTAATATATTATATAATAGATCCTATATTACATAACAATTTTTAAATTTACTTAATTTTTGTAAATTTTTTAAAAAACGTGTAAGTATACTAAATGTACACTTCACACAAAAAACAAGTATTATGAACGGAGCATATACACCGGGGCTAATGAAAAAAATGACGCACCCGATAACAAAAAAATACAAGAGCTGCGCGCTTAAAAAAATGGAACAAGATGTTAAAGTTGTAGGTAATAACCGTGTTGACAACGTATTAACGTCTAATTGTTACAAATAAAAAATTAAAACATGGCAATAATTTATTCATACCCTGGTTCTACACCTGTTAAAGGTACTGACAGAATACTAGCGTCAGATACCACGCAGACTGGAAATCCAACGATTAACATAACTGTTGACGGTATATATCAGTATATCGCAAGTTTATTTGGTATAGGATCTGGTACACCAGGTACGATGCCAGTATGGGTTACATCTACACAATTAGGTAATTCATATGTAGTTCAAGACGCAACACCGGTGCCTACAACTAAAGCTACAGAAAATATAGAGTTTATTAAAACAATGACAGCAATAGGTGATGCTGATATGTTGCAAAGAGTAAACATAGGGACTGCAGGTACGCTAAATGCTAATCCTTTTCAAGTATATAACACAACTCAATTTTACGGAGATATAAGAGATACAGCGGGTAATATCGGTAACAACACACAAGTATTATCCTCCCTTGGTACAGGAAACGGAGTTGAATGGGTAGATCAATTACCATCAGGTTTAAACTTTAAAGGAACATGGGACGCTGATTTGAATATTCCAGCATTGGCATCTGGTGTAGGTGTGAATGGCGATTATTACATTGTAGGAACAGATGGTACTACAAACCTAGACGGAAATAATTCTTGGCAAATAGGTGATTGGGCTATATTTAATGGTACTGTATGGCAAGAAATAGATAACCAAAATATATTCTCAGGTTCAGGTACAGCAAATACTATGACTAAATGGACTGGTGCTAATAGTCTTGGTGATAGTACTTTAACTGACGATGGTGTCACCCTTGCTTCTTCTACAAATGTTTTATTTACAGGAACAACAAATGATTTAGGTGTAGTAGCTGGTACAAATCAGTTTTACGGATTAAACTATTTTTATCAAAACATTAGAGTTGATGGAGAGGTTAGAGACGCTGCAGGCACTGCAGGTACTGCTGGTCAAGTGCTATCATCTACAGGAGCAGGGCAAGTTGCTTGGATTGACGCATCTTCTGCTGCTGGTGTAATTGGTGGTAGTGGTACTTTAAACACAATACCTAAATGGACGCCTAGCGGTACAGAGTTAGGAAACTCAAGAATAACTGATGATGGCTCTGTAATAACTTTAGATAGCGAGGTTGTATTAGGAAACAACGCTGCAGATGTAATTAAAATTATAGGTGAACTTAATGTTAAAGAAAATTTAGTAGATTCAGCAGGTTCATCAGGTTTATCTGGTTACGTGTTAAAAAGTACAGGCTCTCAAGTAGAGTGGGTTAGTCCTTTAGCCGGTACAGATGGGTCTAGAGCTTTAAGTGTAACTGTTGATTTTAATGAGTTAGGTAATTTAGCTACAACTCCAAAAGTACTTATTCCAGCACAAGGAGCGGGAACAGTAATAGAAATACTTGGCGTAGCGTTTAAATATGACTATGCTACAGTAGTATATGACTTTACAGCAGATCTAATAGTTTGTCCAGATGGTTTTATTGGTAACACAGATACTTATCAAGCGGTATTTAAGCAATCGCTTATAAATGGCGCAGGTGATATTTACCAAGGAAATGAATTAGGTGCTTTAACATATGCTGGAAAATTAATGAAACCAAACACAGCAATGGTACTTACTACACCAGGAATAGATCCAACTCAAGGAGATGGAGGCATGAGATTAAATATAAGATACAGAGTCCTAGACGTAAGTACTTGGACTGTTATAACAACATAAATAAAAATAAAAATGGCAATTATACCAAGCTCAAGAGGTACTATGTTTTATGATCCACAACATAGATTATACCAAACTTCTAATCAATCAAACATGAATGATACGGATCAAATATATACCATGCAGGATATTAAAGACACTGTTGCTGAAGTTTCAAGTAACTCAACTGTTATAGTAAGTTCTAATGGTACAAGCGATGAAAATGGAGTAGCTTTGCTAGCAGCTTATGATGAAGCTAAAGCAAAAATAACAACAGCTGAAAATATACAAGCTTACACAACATACCCGTTTGAAAGTTGGATGAATCAAGGAAACGGTATTTATCAATTTTTGTTTACTCCTAATCCAGGCCTTGGAGATACACCTTTAAATGTTCCTTATGAATGGACAGCTGATTTCGGTGATGGAGTTAAAACATATACTATTATAGTAACTCAAAGGTTGAGTAACCAAAACTTTAAATTTCGCGTTAGTTTAAATGGAGTTTATCAAACCAGCTTAACGTTTCCTAATATTAATACTCAAGGATTTCCAGTAAGAGAAGTACTAACAAATGTAACAACTTTAATTATTGGACCTGGTACATACAACATAGCTTCTGACTTAGAACTTGATGGTTTGGTAAATGTAGTAGGTATAGCTAAACAAGAAGAAATTGTTAAAATTACTGGAAATGGAGTACATGTAAAATCAGGAGCGAACAACTCAATATATCCTATAGTTGTAGGAGGTTTTACAACAGATGGTATTTGGATGGAAAGCAACTTGCCTTATATTACATATAGAGAAATAAGATCTACTCAAGCGGGAAGTTTTCAAATGAAAAATTATGGAGCAGGATCAGTAGATGGAACTTTTATAAGATGTGTGTCTAGTTTTGAATCTTTTGGATCTGGAGATGAAGACACAGTGCCCACAGGTGTATCAGCAGATGGAACATTTGTAGAGTGCCAAGCGCGTTCAAGTTTTGGCTGTAAACAAGCTGATTCATCTGGTTTATATATTAGATGTAACAATCCTGGAAGTTATATAGGAAATACTGATGATAGTAGATTTCATCAACTTAGTTATACTTTTGGATATTACGCGGATATATTTAATGGTTATTTAATTGATTGTGGTGGAGACTACCAGGTTTTTGGTGCTCTTGCAAATGATATTGGAGCTAATTTTATTAATTGTACAGGAGGTCAAAGAGCTTTTGCGTACAAAGCAGTTACAAATGATGGTCAATATGTTAATTGTACAGCAACATCGAGTTACGGTTTTAGTGGAGTTGCGAAAGGTGATCATTCAGGCGCGTTGTATGTAAATTGTACAGCATTACAACCTTCGGGTGCTTTTGCTTTTGGAGCTCCTGATCAATACGGAATGTCTACCCCGTGTGAAGCTACTTTTATTAATTGTACTTCAACTGGAGCGTATCCTTTTGGCGGCGGACCATCTTATTATTCATTAAAAGAATGCCATGCGAAAGTATTAAATTGTTTTGCAATAGGACAAACCAATGGTGATTTCCCCGCTGTTGCTGGTAATGGAAAAATTAGAAACTCAATAGACCCTACATATACTGTAGTAAATTATGGATAACATGGAAAAAGAATACTCATTAAGAAAAAACACTTGGCAAATATTTGATAAAGATCAAAAAGCGTGGATAGACGTATCAGATACATCTAATCTAGTTAGTATATACGAAGCACTTTTAGACGCTCGTGAAATAAATAAAGACGAAATTCAAGTACAAGGTTGTAGATTTACAGAGGACCAAAATGGTTCTTATAGAGGTTTTATAAACTTTATAGACGAAAAAGGTTGGAACAAAATAACATTATAAAAAAAATAAACAAATGGCAAATATCCCTTTAAATTATAAACTTTCGTGGTACGATCCTTCTCAACCAGGAGGAGTTGTTACAACACAGAACGACAATGTCAACACGGCTACAACAGCTGCGACACAATATACAATGCAAGACATAATTGATACAGTAGCATTTGACGCTGGATCAGTAGAAAAATCAGGAACACCTGCGGACGGATGGAACACCAGATGGACTTCTTCAGATAAGATAGGAGGAGAATGGAGTATTGATTCTGGTCCTCTTGGTGGTTTTCCTGGAAACCCAATTGTTAAAGGTTATAGATCAACTATTCAATGGCCTACAGATAGAGGGTTTTTTAGTAAAGGTGCAGTTTGGATGACAGGCTATCCAATAGGTGATATGGATCCTTGGTTAGCTAAAAACCCAGATGATTGTAGAGATTTTTTAGCACTAGAACTTTGTGGTGCTGGTCCTGGTGCTGATGTACCATTTGATTTTACGACAGTAGCTAACAGATTTGCTGATAATGTAGTAATAGCAAGTAAGTTTGTACAACAAGGTTTAACAGACACAGGTACATTTAATAGAGAAAACGTAATTATTGGAGCAGGAACAACTGGTGAGGCTATTAAAGGTAACAATTGCCAAGAAAATGTATGGATAGGTTATTCTATGTGGGATGATGGTTCTGCCCCAGATGGATTAGATAGAGCTCAGAGTTCTACAGTTATAATAGGTTCTAACGCTTTTGGTAAAGGAGCAGAAGGTAATGGTCAATTACAATACGGTGTTTATTTAGGAAGAGAAATTGGATCTGAAAACACTGTGGATTTAGATTCTAAGTTTAATGTTCACATTGGATATAGAGCTTCAGGTGGACATGTGTATGGTGGTAGTAATGTTTGTATTGGGTATGCTAGTGGTAATGATCTTGATGGAACTTTACAACAATATAACACAATGGTAGGAACTTCAGCGGGTCTTGAGCATACTAGTGGAGATAATAATACATTTATAGGTTACCGTAGTGGACCGGCTAATAACGCTGCTTCTGGTGGTAACAACAATACTTGTTTAGGTAATGGCGCTCAAATATCTGGAACCGCTGTTAGTAATGAAATTGTTTTAGGTGACGCTAGTGTAAGTGTTTTAAGATGTGCTCAAAGTTCTATATCTGCATTATCTGACCGAAGAGATAAAAAAGACATAGTAGAATTAGATGAAGGTCTACAAACAATAATGTCTTTAAAACCTAAAAAATTCGTTTGGGATCCTAGAGAAGTAGAAGTAAAAAAACAAGTTATAATAAAAGACGACGGTAGAGAAAAAGAAGAAGAAAGAGTAACAGAACTTGTAAAACCAGCTAGCGCAGGAGTTAAAGACATAGGTTTTATAGCGCAAGATCTTCAAGAAGTAGATAATGATTTCTTAAGATTAGTATATGATGCTAATCCTGATAAATTAGAAGCTAGCTATGGTAGATTAATTCCTGTATTAGTAAAAGCCGTACAAGAATTATCTGCTAAAGTTACAGCATTAGAAAATGCATAGTAAAATAACACTTTTACAAGTGATTATATAAATATACCTGCTCGGTGAGAGCAAAACCAATTATTAATTAAAACCAAAACCAATGACGTTTTATTATTCGACTAGAACGTGGAATAGTCAACCACAAGTATCCGAAGACCAAATCAAACTTTGGAAACATCTTTCAGAAAAGAAAAACTGGAGGATAACACAATTACCTAACGGTTTTTATCAAACGGAATATAAAGACATTGATTGTCCTTGTAATCCAAATGAAGATCATTGCTGTGAAAAATGGCATGATGTCACAAGAAGAGAAACATTAGAAGGAGCTGAACAAGCTATAGATGCTTCAATAGCACATTATAGCAAAAAGCTTGAGTTCGTAAACGGACCAAAAGTTGTAAAAACCTTTAAATAATTAAATAAAATTTAATTCAATCAAATGATAGTAAAAAATCTAAATTTTGGCAACGAAGCCAAAGATCAGGTATTTAAAGGAATTGAAAAACTCACAAATGCTGTTAGCTCCACACTTGGAGCTAGCGGTAAATGTGTAATACTTGAAGATGCAAGTGGTAATCCAATCATTACAAAAGATGGTGTAACTGTAGCAGATTCAATAATTCTTTTAGATCCTGTAGAAAACATGGGTGCAACATTAATAAAAGAAGCTGCACGTAAAACTGTAAAAGAAGCAGGTGATGGTACAACTACTGCTACCGTACTTGCTCATGCTATTTTAAAAGAAGCATATAAAAAGTTAGATAAAACTAACATAAGAGATATTAAAAATGGTATTTTATTAGGTGTTGATAAAGTTATTAAGTATATAACTAAAAAATCAGTGCCTATAAAAGATAAAATACAACAAATTGCAACTATATCTACAAATAACGATACTGAGCTTGGTAATTTAATTTATGAAGCATTTACAGCTGTAGAAAACACAGGTGTTGTTATTATGGAACCATCAAGCGCTGGTGAAACAAAAGTAGATATTGTTGAAGGTATAGAATACGATAAAGGATTATTAAACCAAAACTTTATAACAAATACTGAAAAAGGTGTTGCAGAACTAGATAATCCTCTAGTAATGATAGTTGATTCTAAAATAGATTCAATAAGACAGATTCAAAATGTATTAGAGCATGTTATAAAGAAAAACAAATCATTATTCATAATTGGTCAAGTTGAACCAACAGTGTTATCAGCACTTGTAATGAATAAGATTAAAGGTAATATAAAAGTAAATGTAGTTGATCCTCCAGTTTTTGGACTTAGAAGAAAACAAATACTTGAGGATTTAGCATTGCTCACAAATTCTCAGATAATCAATGAAGATTTAGGTGATGATCTAAATACAATAGAACTAGACTATTTAGGTGCTTGTTTAAGAACTACAACAAACAATGATCAAACTATAATTCAAATTGAAGATACTTCTGATGAGGTTAAAGAAATAATAGAACAAGTTAAAAAAGATTTAACTAAAAAGTTAAAACCCCACGAAGTTATAGGATTAGAACAAAGACTTGCTAGATTAAGTGCTAAAGTAGCAATTGTAAAAGTGGGTGCTAATTCTGATATAGAATTAAAAGAAAAACAAGATAGAATTGAAGATGCTATCTGTGCTACAAAAGCTGCAATAAAAGAAGGTGTTGTAGCTGGTGGCGGTGTTGCTTTGCTTAACGCTTCAAAAACGTTAAACCAAAATAATATAGGAGAAAATATATTATACGAAGCTATTAAAGCTCCTTATTATACAATATTGCATAACGCGGGTATGGATGTTGTGGAGTCTGAAACCGATGGCGAAGGTTTAAATGTGGTTACAGGAGATATGGTACAAATGGTTAAGGAAGGTATAATAGATCCACTATTAGTTACTAAAAGCGCTTTAACTAATGCAGCTTCTGTAGCAACAACTATATTGTCAACTGATTGTGTAATTAATAATATTAGAGTTAATGAAAGCAATAGGTAGAAATTTAATTATACAAAAAGTTGAAGAAAACATAACTAAATCAGAAGGTGGTTTATTACTTACTAAAAACGATAGAAATGATATTAGATACATCGAAGCTAAAGTAATTTCTATTGGTGATGAAGTTGTAGGTATAAAAGAAAATGATACTATATTCTATGATAGACATGCTGGTCACATGATAGAACTAAATAAAGACACATATCAAGTTATAAAAGTACAAGATGTTGTCGTTGTTTTATGAAAAGGCTAGAAGCAAATGATCTTAAAGATCTTAATTTGTTAAAACATTACCGTATAATACGCAAATGGGCTTGTAAAAACAACGGCTTGAATGACGCTGATCTTGAGTTATTAATTTATTTAGACTGCATAGATTTTTTTACAATAGATGATTTTAAAATGGGTACTTATTCCTATAGTTGGGATAACAGAAGATGGAATCGTTTAATACAAGGTGACTGGATAGTTGTTTGGAGACATAGAAATAGAACTACACAGAAATATAATATATACAAAGTTTCTTTTAAAGGTAAACAATTAATAAAAAGAATTTACCGTATAATGCTTGGTGAAGAAGATATACCAACCAGTGATAGAAGAAACAGTATAATGAAAGGTAAAACGTATATGGATAAAGTATTACAAACATCTATATACAATGTAAACAAAGATAAAAACAGATAATATGGGTGTAACATCAGCAGCAAGCGCGGCAGCAGGACAAGCAATGCAGCAACCGAGTGGATTAGTAGAAGCAATGGTTCCTGGAATATTTAGTTCAGTTCAGCAGGCAATGCAACAGCCAGGTGGATTAGCAGGAGCAATTACAGGTATGCAACCACAACAGCAACAAAATCAACAAGCTACTGCAGCGACACCGGAACAAATAGCAGCTGGTAATGCTAATTTAGCAAATGTTGATTATGGAGCAGAAGCAAATCCAACTATGGATCAAGCTGTAGCTATTGATCAAACTGCTTTTGGAGCAGTACCAACAGTTGCTACAGGTGGTTTTGCACCAGGTGCTCAACAAGCAGCAGCTGGAGTGTTTGGAACAGAAGCTGAAAGACAAGCAGCAATGCAACAAGCAGCTGATGTTTCAGAAGCAACTTATACACCTGTAGGAGGAAATGTTTTAAGACCAAAAAGATTAAAAGGACTAAGATTTTAACAATATAAAAAAAACAAATATGGATCATTTTAAAATAGACCCAGAACACACAAAAGCAATGGGTGGCAAAAGAGGCGGTATTGTAGGAGAAAATGCAATATGGGACGGACCATTGAGTCAAGTAGGTAGACCTCATGCAGATGGCGCTAGTAATGGTATCACAGGTATGCGTTTAAAGCACTCTGGTGTTCCTTTCTCTGGTATGGCACCTATTACAAGAAAAGCAAAAGGATAAGTAAAAACAATTCATGGACATGGCAAGAAATCAATCAATAAGATCAGTAGATGTTATACCAAGTGACACTATAAATATTCCAAAACCTGGAATAATAACTTCTGGAACAAACACGTCTGGTGTGGCAACCACACTTACAGACGCTGGTCAAAACTTTTTAAACTCTGTAACTAACGCAAATGGTTACAATATAAAAGGTGGTGACGTAGTTTATTCTGCAGCAGGAGTTATAGTAGAAATAGAATCAGTTGACAGCGCTACTCAGCTAACATTAAAAGCACCTGGAATAGCTGCAGGTACTTATGAAATTTATAAAGGTAACGTAGCTGATGGAGATTCACCAGGATACAGTTTATTTGTTGGTGCCGCTGGAGATGTTGCTATTGTAACGCCAGGCGGTGATGATGTAGTTATGAAAAACGTAGGTAACGCATCATTTATACCTCAACAAGTAATTAGAGTAAAAGCAGCTGGAACAACTGCAACAGATATTTTAGCACTAGAATAGCATGTCATCAATATTAGGTAATGCAAATGCAATACTCGGACTTCCTGTAGATCCAGGAACCGGTAGTTCACCTAGTGTAGACTTTATTATAGCTGAAAATGGTGTTGATTTTTTTATTGCAGAGAACACAACCCCTTCTTTAAAATTCATGATAAAAAATCCATAATAAATGGCAAATATAAAATTCTCCCAATTTACAGTCGGTAATGTAGAATCAGATATAGACTTTGTAGTAGGTTACAAGGGAGCTAATAATATTCAAATATCCCCAGCTAATTTATTATCATCAACATTATCAGGTTATTTACCACTTACTGGTGGTACAATGAGTGGTAATATAGTTTTTACAGATAATGTGCAAGCGCGGTTTGGAATAAATAATGATTTAATAATACAACACAATTCAGGCGCTTCATTAAATCAAATAGATAATAATAATGGTGATTTATATATTCAACAAAACGCTAACGACAAAGATATTATATTTAGATCAGATGATGGTAGTGGTGGAGTTACTGAATACTTTAGGTTAGATGGTACTAACCAAAGAAATATTTTTTCTAAAAATGTAGGATTAGGAGATAATGTTCTAGCGTTATTTGGAAGCGGAAATGATATGCAACTATTTCACGACAGCGTTCAAAGTCAGATACTTAACCTTACTGGTAATTTAAGAATAAGAAACTTTTCTGATGATTCTGATATTACTTTTGAATCAGATGATGGATCTGGCGGTATTGCTACATATTTTCGATTAGATGGTTCTGCTGCTTCTGGAGGTTATTTATATACTAGTTTTCCTGATCAGTCAACGTTGAGTTTTGGAAGTAGTTTAGATTTTAATATATTTCATTTTGGTAACACATTTTTAAACAATGAAACAGGAGATTTATATATTACAAATTCTGCAGATGATAAAGACATTTTATTTAGATGTGATGACGGTGCGGGTGGTGTTGCTACATATTTCTATTTAGATGGAAGTGATGTTATGACTAGGGTTGACAAAAGACTTAGAATCCAGGATAATATTCAATTTCAAGTAGGTTCAGATGGAGATTTTGAAATATATCATAATGGTACAAATACAACTATACAAAATTATACAGGCAACTTAACATTAAGAAATGATGCAAATGATAAAGATATTGAATTTGCTTGTGATGATGGTTCTGGTGGTGTTACACCATATTTTCAATTAGATGGTAGTAATACTAATATTAAATTTAGTAAAGATTTATATTTATTAGATAATGTAAAAGCTAGAATTGGTACAGGAAGTGATTTACAAATATATCACGAAGGCACAGATTCTATAATACAAAATTATACAGGAAGTATTTATATTGATAATAATGCTGATAACCAAGATATAGTATTTAGATGTGATGATGGAAGTGGTGGTTTAGTTGAATACTTTAAATTAGATGGGAGTTTAGCCGATGGAACTAATGTATTTACAAAATTTGTTGATAATTCGTGGATTACAATGGGTAATGGTGGTGATTTATTAATTGGTCATCAAGTAACAAGTTCTAAAATAGAAAACTACACAGGCCCCCTATATATAGTTAATAAAGCAGATGACCAAGACATTATCTTTCAATCTGACGATGGTTCTGGTGGTGTTACTGAATATTTTAGGTTAGATGGTAGTGCTGGGGTAGTAGTTGCAAGTAAAGAATTTAGGTTTGCAGACAATGTACCCATAAAACTTGGTACAGGACCAGATTTTCAAATGCT
>Ga0208644_1003868_pt1 | contig 11442 bp, 19 predicted proteins | sample VirMetDEL_Nov_18_FD_184517 | JGI IMG/M metagenome (GOLD analysis project Ga0208644, IMG submission 184517) | Aqueous microbial communities from the Delaware River and Bay under freshwater to marine salinity gradient to study organic matter... | ecosystem: Environmental > Aquatic > Marine >... | reverse complement strand
ATATGATGCCCAAGTAGCTGGGATTGAAATACCAGCATCTTCTAAGTTTTGTGGACCTACACCAATGTGAATCAATCGTGTAGAACCATCTTGTGAATCATAAGCACCATTATCAAACCAATAAACGTTATCAGCGGTTCTTGGTCCACCACCATTTGTTGTAATGTTGGTAAAATCATTTGTTTGAATACTACTACCAGCAGCATTATACCACGTTACTTGAACCCAAAATACATCTTGTGCTGTTATATCATTGTTGTCAAAGTTACCATTGTATAGTGAAATAGTAGCATATTCATTTTCTTGAATACTCTGTGTAGTAGCACTATTTGATAACACGTGTTGATGATTGAATGTATTATATACACTCGCTGATTCTGCGGTATAATAAGATGCTGATGGGAAGTTCCAATTTACCGCATCATAAGGGTCAACTAAACCATTAGTAAAGGTATAGAATGCTGAACCACTTTTTGCTGGGTCGCCCTCGGTAGCAGAAATACCATTATACATTGTAATAGACGATGATAATGATGTTCCATACTCTTCACCAAACAACACAATAAAATCCTTATTAGCAAAAGATGATGTAGCAAACTTTTGTGTTTTCCATACATCATCAGCTGTTAAATATGATTTTAGGATTTGACCAACATTAAATACACCCTTAGCATTAGGGTTAGGTTGTTGTTTAATGCGTTGTAAACGTGTCGCTGAACCACTTTCATAAATGTCCATCACAAATTGGAATTGTGGCTGTGATGATTGGTTTGAATTGACATTGAATAGCACATCGCTATTCGCCATTCCAGGTGATGTAGGTTCTTGTGTAATTCCTATTGCCATCTTATAGATTTATTGTAATTGTTTTACCATTTAATTGTTTAGCAATACCATCAGCTATGTCTTGTGCTGCAGCGTTAGCTACATTTTGCGTATTTCTATTTAGGGCTTCTTGTAGTGATACACCAATGAATGGTTTTGGTTTTTTGAATCGTTGTCCTCGTTTTTCAATTGATTTAGCTACAGCCCAAGCAAATTGTTGTGGAGTCATTGCTGTTGGAACATTGATGCGTTTTAATTTAATCCAATCAGCTATTGCTTCAACAGGCGGCATTCCACCCTTACCTCGTTCAGCACCATCATCAACATAATTACCATATTTTTTATATGATATAGGATATGTAATGTTTCCTTTTTCATCTTGTGCTTGTAGAACTTTAATACTATTAACTAAATTACCTGTAACAACAGAATTATTAGAATATAGCCTATCAACCATCTCTTGTGCTACAATGATGGCTGTATCTCTTATTTCAAGTTCTAACGAGGGTAGTTCCATTATCCTGGGAAGTTACAATAGTTATATACTCCGTCTTCTGTTACATCAATTTGGGCAACCCATCCGTATACTCTATCATTGAATGCTTCGTTTACAGGGGTCATTGTTACCAAATTACAAGCAATATTTCTATCACTTGTAGGACCATAGTTTAAGTATGAAATAATATCATACAACCATAATTCGGTATTTGATTTAACTAACAATGGTGATTGGTCACTTAGTTTAGGAACATCTAACGAATATAATTCAAATGTTAAGGTGCGTGTTTGATTTTGTAAACCAGCTGACGCTAATGGACGTAGAAACATAAATGGATATTTGATGTTCTGGGAATTAGCATCCAAATAATCAATAGCACCTTCAGCAAACATCTTTGTTGGGATATGTGCTGTAGCTGCTGCGTCGAATATTTCTACTATTTGTTTATACGTTTTCATTGACTAACTTTTCTACATATTGTCTATTAACCATATATTGGGCACAAATGCGGTCCATTGGACGTCCGTTCTTTACATCATTCAAAATACGCTTATCCATTGGAGATAAGGGTGATACTGATGTTACTTTAGTCGCCTTTAATTTTTTATATTCTGTTTTTGCTTCCATATTTTGTGAACCGACTTTACCTAATTCGTTTGTATTGTCGTTCGTTTGCTTTTCTAATTCGTTCATCTCTTGCATTTTTATCTTGTTCATATGCTAAATAGTTCAAAACAAAGACGAAGTTTAATTCAGGAATTGAAGTATCGCCTGTGATTGAAAGGATGGATGTTGTAGCGAGGTAATGAATTGTGCCAAACCACCCCCAATGTTCATTGAAGCCATCCGTTGGTTCATCTCCTTCATCTTCTCCTTCTGTTGTTTGGGGTCCATTGAAGAGAGACTCGAACTTAAAGAGGAGTTGCTTGCGAGAACTAAAAAAAAACTTAACGCACCTAATGCTATGCTGGCTGGGATTATTCCTAATAATTCAGCTTGTTCACCTCGTTTACTACTATCGTATTTTTCTAATTCATAGTATTTGAATAGATTTTCTGCTTCACCCATCTTAACCTTGAATGTATTTTTGAACGCCCATTTTACACCTCCAAACTTATGTTTAGTGATGGGGCGATATAAAATAGCCATTATTTCTTCGAGGTTTTCAAGCGGTTTTTTTGACAGCCTCTCTAAGTCCACATATTCACCCAATGTCATTTTTGATATCGATGAATAGCCGTATAATTGTCCATCTAATTCAAATACAGGATAGAATGATGGTTGTAAATCTGTAAATGCTTCTAACACTTCAGAATATACTTGTTTTAATTCCATTGGTTTCCATTCCATAATTTCATCCTTAGTTTTATCACTAAGAATAGAAATCATATAAACCATTTTTTCACTTTCACTTAGGTGTTCAAGCGAATTAAATTGTTTCCAATGTTTAACAGATAGATACTCTGGAATGTTTAGTTGTATTTCCATATAAATAAATATTGTGGTGGGTTAAAATCTCCTCGATAAGGTTATTCTAAGATTTCACCTCCATTTTTTACTATCCATTTGTTAAGAACATTTTGAAATTCTTTATTCATAGCTTCCTTTTCCTCTAATGATATAGATTCGTGATTAAGGAATTGTTCTTTAGAGATTTCTTCTCCCTTATTATTATATACTTTGAAATTATTTTTTTTCATTATTATAGATTATTAAAATCGGTTCTTACTCTATCTTCATCATCAGCATAAACACTTTTTGTTATATTGTGTCTACTATTACTTTTATTACGAGGAACAGCTGTAGCAATAGCATCTTGTTCAGCCCAAAACTCGATTGTAACTATTGGGTTATTTTCAAATTCCTCTATACTACTACAATCTACAGAACATAATATACCTCCATTTGCATTGTGTTTTTTGAATACACTTTGGTATTGGTCATCATTCAAATCAAATGATAGTAAAGGATATTTTCTATTACGTTTGTTTTGGGTTTTAATCTCGTATAGTTTATTTGTTTGTGATACCCAATCACCTCTATGTTCTATAGATTCATCTACTAATGAACCACAAAATGCTGATAATACAGCTATTTCACCACAATATCCTAAGAATGTCCTTAGTTCACTATCTTGGGGTGTTGCTGCGTTTTCTTTTTTGAATTCAGGACCAAAGTAAGTATCAGCTTTAGCCCATTGAATTTGTCTATGTGTTAATTTGATTTCCATTACGTTTTGTTTTTATATTTGTGACGGATATAAATATGTGGGTTTTTTTTTAAGATTAAAGAATGCCCTATAAAAGGGCATCCCTAAGAAATGAAATGTTACAAAACCTTTATTCATCATTAGAGTTTAAGGCTACACTCCAAATCTCTGTTAATTTATCATCACCATCTGTATAATAGGAATCATACCAAAATTCGAATAATTTTTCTTTTTGTTGTTTTTCTTGCTTTGTCATAGTTTAATGTGTTAACGTTATTACGCTGGGTAATATCAAAAATGTGGTTTTATTCTTGATTAGTTAACTTCTTCTCTACTTTTTCAGCAATATCAAAATCTCCATCTTCAGCATATTGACTAAATGCCATTGCTACACCAATTACTTCGGTTAATAAAGCATCATTGCGATTTGTAAGCGACATATATTCTAATGCTGCCTTCAAACTTGATTGTCGAATGATAGAGGAGTGGTTGTTGTTGTTGTTGTAAGCCATTATTATTTGTTTTTTACAATTTTATAGATTAAATAAGAAATAACTACCAATACTACAATGGTAATTCGGTTTTCAGGCTGTGATAAAAATTCAATCATTTGTGACATTTTTTTATTATACCCTAATATACGAACCCTATTTTAGGGAATCACGTTTAAGCAAAAGAAGTGCCGAGGTAATGTCACAAACCTCGGCACGTAAATAGAAGGGTAAAAAACACTCGTATAGATTCACAATGGCGTATGGAAAATAAAACCCCCTCTATCTTTTATACATATTGATTTTGCTTTACGTTACCACCAATGTATATCTTACTTTTACCAAATCCAAGGTCATTACGAGATAGATTTGCTAACCATAAACTATCTACAATATCGTCGTGGTATCCATTTGGATGGCTGAATGATAATTTACCATTGGTATTTACTCTATAGGTGTATGCTGATAATTCATCGTAGCATTCACCCATCAATTTTTTACTTGGAAGCATTACTACCCCCTGTTCTATATCATCAATTAACTTACGAACACCCGTAGTTTTACTATCTTGGGTAGTTACAAATCCCTTACATTTGATATTTTCACTCCGTATAAGTTCATACAAAGCTTGTCCAATGCTGTTTGTTTCAATATAGCCTCCTCTGACATTGTATCTTCTAAGAGTAGTGACGATATCCTTTCCAGCATCTGCAATCGATTTCCCGTTGAATCTAAGAATCTTTGCTGCACGTCCCGATTCATCAAGTATGGTGCATACTGTATAGTCATTAGACAATCCAGTGTCAAGTCCAAAATAATATTGTTTATTTCGTTGCGGTTCTTCCCATTCATTTAATATACATACACTATCTAAACCCCTAAATACGTCATTGGTTGCTTCACTAAATTCAGCTAAGTATTCTTGTTTGAATATGTCTGTTGGAAGTGATTTATATTGTTCGTCAATAAATGTTTGGGAAATATGTGGATTATCCGTGGATATACCGCGAAACGAAATGTGTTCACCGCCCTCGTTGCTTCCCTTTAGAAACGTTGTATAAAACCAATTTTTAGATTTAGGTGTAGATATGATTAAACATTTTTTACCAATGGCTGATAGCGTAGGATATATCGCTTCATTCATTGCTTCCTCCCTAATAAAAGCAGCCTCGTCTACAACGATGTAATTAAAACTGAAACCTCGTATTGAATCATAACGTTCCGCTGATAGGAATTGTAATGTAGAACCATTCACAAACGTCATAGTAAGGTCTGCCTTATTAGAGTGAACTATTAGTTGATGTGCCGCATCACTTAGTTCTTGGAATACTTTTTTTGCTTGGTTATAGATGGGGCTTACCCATCCACCTTTTTGATTTTTGGTTTTTAGTAACCAAAATAACATTAAATTCTGTCCAAGTAATGACTTGCCAAACTGACGACCGCAGCTAACCACACCAAACTTATGGTTACTATCAGCAAAGCCGTCAATAATTTTTTTCTGTCCACTATGCGGAGAGAATAATGTTACTTTCATTCTGGTTGTTCATCACCTGGGTCATTGCCCCAATTTAGTTCAATATGTCCCTCGATTTTAGCCTCGATTTTTTCAACATCATTACCTGTATACTTCATAATTTGGTCTACAGCACGTTGTCTAATTTTTTCATCATCGCTTGCTAATAGGGAGATTAGTTCATTTACAGCTGGGTCTAATTGTCTTTGTAATTTCTCTCTCCAAGTTTCTTGGTAATGTTCTGTAGATGAAGCCCAATACGCTGAATATTGCTGTTCTGATTTATCCTTATATGTTTCGTGACAATAAGCAATCCACTCCCTAAACATAATAGGGCGTTCACTTTCATACCTAAGTTTATAGCATTTAGCTACACGTAGGTCGGTTTCTGCTTTAGTTAATTTATGTCCTGGCATCTTATATTTAACTTATAGGTTTTTCCATTTATTTAAGTTAGGTTTCAATTCCTGAATCCAATGTGTTTCACGTTCAAATATCATTTCCTTATCACACGTCTCCAATACATCAAAGCTAAATGCCTCCCATCCATACTCCTTTATCAATTTAGATAGACGTTGTTGCTTACTTACACCTACGTTTCTACTATGTTTATATTTTCTTTGACGCAAGTTAGATGAACAACCAATATACTTGTCATCTGTTAAGAGACATTCGATTATATACACTCCACTAACAGGTGGTATTTTTTTATTTTTATGATTACCAGGGTATTTTTCTGGGTTTTCATTGTAGTATCGTTTCATATAATATTGATATGCTATAGGGTCCTTAGCAATATGTTCTTGCACCCTATTATAGCTACAATCTCTACAATATGATTTTTTAATACCATTTTTTTTATCGCTGTAATGGAAATCCTCTATTGGTAATTCCTTATTACAATCTTTACATATCTTCGTTTCCATTTGTGACATTTTTGCGTTTATATTTGTTATCCAATTTACTATATAAATCATCAATAGGCAAGTTATTTTCAATCCTATATATAACTTCTTCTTGATTTAACGTTTGTCCTCTATATCTGGTATCCCACGTTTTAGTTAAGAAATATTTTTTAATCGTTCCACTCCTACCACTTGTTTTTTTTCTATCTGTTTTACGCATTAGCTACCTCCTCGATTTCAGCTTTATATTGTGAATACAATGATTCACTTACTTTAGATGCTGATACCCATTGACAACTACAGCTGGGGATACCTTCGTTACTACCTTTAATTAAATTAAATAGTTTTAGGTGCTGTTGTATGCTTGCCCTATCAACACGTTTACCTATCCACTTTGGATATTCATTGATTATCCATTGGGCATCTTGTTTACTTAAATTATTGTTCGGCAACATATCGTAACATTTTATGTATTAGTAACGCTAAAATACTTGCTATAATCGCGTCAATTAGGTTTTGCGTATAAGCTAATGTTCCCCAAAAGGCAAGGCATTTAGGACACGTAAGTAACAATGATGCCTTAGTTGCCCAAAACATATTGTATTTAACACACCAACGTATATACATATCTACAATCCATTCACGAATAGTAGTTAATGGTTCAAAATACCAAGTAATAAAATTACTTAATAGTGCTATCGATATCAATGTCTCCGTTACCATTACTGAATAGTTTTTTATTTAATATTTCATTCTCCCAAATAATAAATTCAAACATATAGTTATCCTCTACAAATTGTTTATATTTCTCGCAATCAGTCATTCTTCAATTCTTCTAAGTATTCTCTAACATAACGACGAATATTGCCTTTAAGGTGCTTTTCTCTTGTAACTAATCTTTCAGCAATATTGTTTACTTCTTTCTTCAAATCATCAATCTTGTCTTGTAAATCTAAATCTATTTTACGTATTTGTTCTACATAATGTGGGTGTGGTTCCATTTTAGGCGTAAATACGCGTTTAATACGCGTTTTAATCGCATACCAATACTTAGGCATATAAGGTAGTGATGTTGTAACAATACTGCTTAATATCGCAGTAAATACAATAATAAATACCATAAAAGGAAAATACATTATTTCTATCATTTTAGTGTTTTTTTAGTTTAACATTCCTTACAATACTCTCTTACATAATCTAAACCATAGTTTATATCCTTCACAATATGGGTTTTAGAGATTTGATAAAACTTATGGATACGTTGTATAGACCATTTTTCAATAAAATGTTTTTCCAACAACGTTCTATGATAAAATCCTAACTCCACCATACTATCCTGAAGACATTTAGATAATCTCTCTATCATATCATCATATGGTTCCTCTACTCTCTCTAAGATACCTATACCACTAAATGAACCATTGAACTCGTGTTCGCTATTATGGGTATAGTTTTCTCGTGCTTGCATCCTCTCGCGACGATGGAGACGATAGAATGGTGATGTAGAGGAACGTAGTTGCATCCCACACCCAGTTAACACATACCATCTTAACTTATCATCGTCTACCATTTGGGTGATTTTGGGGGCTGGGAGATTATAGAGGTCGAGGAGGCAATGGTGGAGTAAATCTTCAGCATAATCTTTCATCCCATCCTTAGCGATATTTTGTTTCACTTCACCCAGCAACCACCCATACCACTCTTCCACATACTTATTTATTTTATCTTCTTTACTTTTCATAGTATTTTATTTACCTATATCTCCAAGGTTTACGGAAGTCGATATGCCGAATAATCTTAGAGATGTAGGGGTGATTGGGGGTGCTATTTTATTTAGAATCCTAACCCATCCAAATCTCCATTATCTGTTGGTTAGTCGAACAGATACCCTTGATTTAGATTGGAATGTTTAGCTACATTCCCCGCTACCTAAGGCCCATCACCCCCTTAGTTTACGTTGTGCATTTCAGCACTATATGGGAAGGTTATGAATCATTCGTTCACTCTCTTCATATGGCTAAGCCCTTGTAATACTTGCCATACGTCCATAATTATATGAATTTTTCCTTAAAGTCGCACGTTTAAGTGAAAGAAATATAAAAGAAGGATTAAATGCCGCATTTATGGAGTTAAATGCCGTTATTATTTAGCTAACAAAAGTGAAAGCCCCTTCTTTCGAAGGGACCCACACGTTACACATAGGCGGTTGCCTACGTTATCTAAATATGTTTTTAATGTTTCTTTACGCGGGATTTTTCGCGGGCTATCCACCAATCATATAATCGCGTTAGATTTAGAACTACGCCTGTTAAAACGAGGAAAAACGTTACTATATTAGTGTAATCCATTATTACAGCACCTAACGCTGTTATAGTTGTAAAGTTAGCTAATGTGTCTTTTATTGGTTCCATCTTAGTAGTGTCCGTATTTGTCTTGTAAATATGTTTCTAATAAAGCACAATCACCATCACTTAACATACTATCATAAATGATAAGTTCAGCAATATCAGCAGCAATATAAGCATCATTTTGCCCAATATCAACAAACAATGACATACGTGGATTAGCTGTTGTAGGTGTGTTAGGTGCTGAACCCCAACTTGTTGCTGTTTTGGCAGAACCATTTACTCTTAGTTTAGCATATGTTGCTGGAGTAGCTTGGGCATTCTGCCAATCACTCCATCCACTAATAGCTGTATAGAATGTGTTATTTGAATAGACATTTGAAGTATCCTTAAATCCACCATTTGCGTAGTTGTCTGTAGCAAAGTTGATGTAACCATCTGGGTATTGTTGGAAGTTAAATGATACAGATGTTTTACCACCTCCACCTTGTGTAATCCAAGCACCCCAAGTTCCACCTTGAATAGTAGTAGTTCTACCTACCGTAACAATCGTTCTTGTATTGTTGATATTTGCTGGAACCCAAGCTTTATCACTACCAACACCAAATCCAGCTGCGTCTTGAATCTGTAAGTATGCGTTATTAGCTGCTGCTCCTGTTCTTGTAAATGATACAGCCTTTAAGTTATTGATAGCTGCGATGTTAGATGTTAATGTAGGTTCTCTACCTGTATCAGCATTGGCATAATAACCATTGCCTGATTGGTCAGCCCATACTTCAATATCTGTTCCTGTAGCTGTAATACCTGTTTGGGCATCCCACCAAGCAACCATTCCAGCAATATCTGATGGAGAAAATGGGATTGCTGATACAGCTTGTTTAGCAAAAATAGCTGTTGGTGTAAACATATTATACTAAGTTTTCGATTTGGTTTGCGTAAAGTTTACTTGAATCAAATGAAATCATTGATACAATATCTACAGCATTAGAAGCTGCTGAACCTGTGTATGATGAACCACTTGGGAAGGCAAAATCACTACTAAATGAAATCGTGCCATATCCTGTTCCTGGCTGTAATACTTTAAGGTTGATTGTTTGACCTGCTTGTAGGTTAGTTGCTGTGATGTGTGTATCACTTCCACTTACAAGTGTAATGTCAAAGAAGTTAGCAGCACTACAATCGATTGAACCTGTATTAGAACCAATCAATAATGAACTAACATTACCATTTACACTACCTGTGATGTGTAAATCACCATTAAATGAAGATTCACCATTTGTATTTACACCACCAGCAAATGTTATATCTTGTGACGCTGTAGTAGCTGTCATAGCAGATGTTCCATTGAAACGTAGGTCAAATGCGTATGAACCTGTAGCACGTGCTAATCTACCAATAGCTAAGCTGGAATCGGTTTGTGCTGATGCTTGTGAACCAATAGCAATAGCGTATGTTCCTCCTGTATTAGTGTCTCCACCTAAAGCAAGAGTTTCACTACCACCTGATGATTGTGCGGCACGTCCTAATATAGTTCCACCATTTGTAGAAGTAGCACCAAATCCTATACTTGTTCCATAGTTAGTTGAAGAAGCACCTCTACCAATAGCTATTTCTTGAATACCATTGGTTTGTGCACTTTGACCAATAGCAACACTCCAATAAGTTGCTGTAGCACTTTTACCGATTGCAATAGCATCATCGTTACCTGCTGATACAGAAGCACCATCACCTAATACGATTGAACCTGAAGCGGCTGCTGTAGCTGGGTTTGTAACTAAGCTATCAGAGTTTTTCATTGAATCAGGGGCACTACCTGCTACTAAACCAGCAGCACCTCCTATTAAATAAGAAGCTGTTACCGCAAAAGAAGCTGTTGTTGCAGTATCTGCATTACCTTGTAGATTAGCGATTACATCTCCAGCAAACGTAACATCCTGTGATGCTGTTGTAGCCGTCATTATAGACGCGTTATTTACGCGAATATCCATAGCATAGCTACCTGTTGCGAGGGCACCTCTACCAATTGCTAATGTGTAGTTACTTGTTCCAGCATCAGCACCAGCACCTATAGCTATTTGGTTAGCACCATTAGCCCTCGCACTTCTACCTACAGCTAAACTAAATGTTCCACTACCTGTTGCTTGGGCATCGTATCCAAAAACATCATTTAAGAATCCAGCTTTAGAATCTCTACCAACGGTTGTTCCATTACCACTTTGAACGGCACCATTACCAATAGCTACACCAAAATCACTCGCATTAGCACTTTTACCAACAGCTGTAGCGGAACCTCCTGCTTGGGAACTTTCACCTACAGCAGTTCCGTATTGATTAGTTGAAGTTACATCAGCATTGTAACCAATAGCTACGTTACCATAACCAGCACTATTAGCATTTTGACCAATAACAACACTCGCATCATAAGAACCTAATGTTTGGTCTGTAGCATAATATGTTGAACCACTAAGTTTAAGATGTCCTGCGTTTGCATCAACAAATGAAGCAGTTAATGCGTATGAAGCTGTAGTAGCTGTATCAGCGTTACCTTGTAAAGCACCAATAAATGTAGGGGCTGTAATATTATCTTGTGAATCAATAGAACCTGTTAAAATAATGTCTCCACCAGCAGAGGTTAAGAGAATATCACCTGTT
>Ga0208644_1003865_pt1 | contig 11444 bp, 14 predicted proteins | sample VirMetDEL_Nov_18_FD_184517 | JGI IMG/M metagenome (GOLD analysis project Ga0208644, IMG submission 184517) | Aqueous microbial communities from the Delaware River and Bay under freshwater to marine salinity gradient to study organic matter... | ecosystem: Environmental > Aquatic > Marine >... | reverse complement strand
CCATCAAACCACATCCGCTGATTCGCGTTTTGCCCTGCGGTTTGCAGGATGTCTATTTCACCACTGCCACCGGCACAGTCGATATGTTTGCCATGATAGCCGTTGCCGGAACTATCCGCAACAAACTTGCCATCCAGATCACTGGCCCCGGAATCATTGCCTTGCCAGCGAGCGACCGTGCTGCCGTCCGAAGTGTCGATAAGTTGGATATCGCTCCAATCGCAGGCTGAAAAGTTGCTGCCACCGTCCCAACCACAGACTACATTACTAGGCGTGCCGGTAAATGTGCTGCTCTCAAAATCTTCCCACACATCAGCAGTGTTGACGGTCAGGGTGTCTCCTGTTGCGCCGTCCATTGTAACATATTTCGTGCCTGTGCTGCTAGAACGTACCTTGCCGGTCAGCTTGTAGGTGCCGCTGCCTGCTGCCGAGCAATCGGCATTAATTCCCTTGTCGGTCAGGCCGTTGGTGGGGAAGTAGACGCCCGTATTCAGGATCGCGTTGTTCCCGTAGCGGCTACGGTCCGTGAGGCGCTGCGCTCCCACCCGCGTATCCAGATCCAGTACACGGCCACGGTTAAGCCGCTGCAAGCTAAGCAAATTAATCGCCTCTTGCCGCCTACGTTTTAAAAAAGGAATCATTCTAAATGAACTTAAACTCTTTAGGGATTATCCAGACGGATGTACAATTCGACGCGCAGATCCGAGGCTGCGTAAGTATTGCCACCGGTGCGATCGACCAGTGCCAGATAGAGCTTCCCTTCGAGGGGCTGCTTAAAGGGCACCACACAGGGCACGCTGGCCCGCTGGCTATTCACCAGGTTGATATAGTTATCCGTCGGCACCTGCTGGGTGAGCACGATCTTTTCCGCATCTGCATCGGAGATGGAGATGGCCGCACCCGCCGTGCCGAGATCGGTAGCGCTTGAGAGTAAAAACACATCCAGCGCCGCCGCATTGCCAGACTTATCCAGCACATTGATATGCAACAGGTCGCCATAAGCGGGATACGAAAACGCCCCGCCCGATAGCTCAATCGTGGGCGCCAGTACATCACCCGCAGTCGTCGCACCCGTATCCAGCACCGGCGTAGCACTCAGGTATAAATATTTAAAGTTTGAATTATTAGGCATAACAAGTTAAGTTGTAGGGGGTAGGGAAGAAGGGGCCGAGCGCTGCCGCTTAGCCGCCTCAAAATTTGCTTTAGTCGGCATCACAAGCCCATCCATATGTAGCGGCTTGTTACGCTCATGTAGTACCGGGCGCAGCGCGGCATTGCGCTTTAGCTCCCAGTCCAGAAACTCTGGATCTTTCCAAATGTTTTCACCACTTGCCATGCGCTCAGGATTGGCCTCACGCTCCTCATTCATACGCATATTGTAGTAATGGGCATCGATCGTCGCTTTAGGCTGCATGAGCAGCTCACCCTGCCGGCCACGGTGAGGCACCTGGCCGCCCATCTCACGCGCCAGCCGCGCCAGCCGCCGCTGCCGCACGATCGCTTGCGCACGCTGCATCAATACACGATCATTGATATTTTCGACAAAAAGCTGCCATGCCTGCGCATTGACATTATGGAGTTGAACATTCATCGGGGTAAATGTGGTGGGGCGCGTGGGAAAGGACAAAACCCACGCGCCCCGGTTGGTGTAGCGCCGCGCCGTATTAGGGCCAGCCCGGCGCTATCGGGGGTTTAGCTAGGGTTGGTGGGAGTGAACCAACACGGAGAAAACGATGGATTAATAATCGCCATAATCATTTAGATCGAGCTTTTGCACGAAGAAGAGCGCAATGCCCTTGTCCAGATTACTTAGGCTCTTGCCCACCATCGATTCGACCAGGATGTCGATCGTATCGGTAGTGGTGTAGATATAGGGATCTGCCAGAGCGCCCGACTTATACAGTACCTCAGTGCCATTTTCATTGACCTGAGTGACGGTAAAAAACCGGTCCGGATCGCCGCCATCACCAATCGTGATTTTGGTATCGTTTAAAGCAGCATCACTTTGATCCTCGAAGGTTTCAACCAAGCGATAGGCGACCACACGGAACGCCTCACCAGCAGTGAGCGAGATGGTTAGCGTCTGGTCCGTATCGGCCACCGCCTCGGTAAGATCCTCATGTGTGACACGTACTACGTGAGTCGCACCCAAGAACAGTTGATCATTGTGGGGTAATTGAGAGATTAGCATAGTTATAATTATTCAGGGTTTACAGGGTAAGCTTCAGTACACGCACTGGATTAGGTAAGCGCAGTTGGCTGATACTTGATTAACTTCGTTGGATCCGCGCACAGCGCGGTACAGAGCGAGATGTAGCCCTCTTTCGACGCGCCACGCTTGCCCAGCTTTTCGTGCTGCGGCGCCCAGCCATCACGGAACTGTACAGCGCCCTCGTGCCAGCCGATGATCGACCAGCTTGAAAACGCATCCCGCACATTGGTGCGGCGATCCCAGCGCAAATTGCGCGAATTGTGCATCTCGGCGCGGCCGCCCACACATTCAAGCACGCTTACCACCGCACTGAGCGCCTTGCGCTTATCACTCGCATCGCCGTGGTAGCGGCGGATGTAGTTATTCGTGGCACTCGCTTCGGCAAAGATCGACCAGTTAGACACCTGCTGAGAGATGTCCGTTCCCGCCAGCAAGTTGAAGTTGCCCATATAGCCCGTATTATCAAAAAACGAGTTTATTAGGCCCTGCACTACCGTTTCGGTAAACTCATCGACCGGCACTGTACTGATCTGATCCGCCGGGGTGCGGTAGCGCTCCGGCACCGGATCGTAGCTTTGAGCAGTATTTTTACACCACTCAAACAAGCCGCGAAACTCCGAGCCCTTACCATCGGTGCCCTCGGCCCGCGCATCGGAATCGTCACAGGTGACTTGATCCAGCGCCACTTTCAGCGCCGACATACTACGATCGATCTCATCCTTGTACTGATTGCCCAGACCGATACCCGCCTGATCGACAAAGGTTTCGGCCTTTATGCCGACCTTCACCGTATCGTCGAGCATATAGTTCTCGCTCTTGATGATTTTGACAGTGTCCTGGTAGCTAGCTCCCTTTGCATCGTCGCCATCGGCCACGCCCTGCTTAGAGAGTACCTTGCGGTCGCGGAATGGATGCTGCGCCTGGGGATTTTTCAGCGGATCGCCCTTAGGGATTAAGCCGACTGCAGGCGTTTCGGAAGCCTGTAGCTCGACGAATCGATTAACGAAATGCGGATTTACACCGGTAGTGATTTGTTGTTGAGTTACGCTCATAAATAATAGAATTAAGTGTTAAAAAAAGAAGGAGTGTTGGCACGCCCCACATCGAAAACACCACATGATCAAAGCCCTAAATACGCATCGTATTGTGTCTGGCTAAACTCTCCAACCGGGTCCGCTTGAGTGGCCCTTCGGGGAGCTGCCCGGGTACGCACCGGCGGCGGTGGTTTAGGCTCAGTCTTAGCCTTGACCGTTTTCGATACCGTCGCTGCCGGAGGGGCTGCCTTGCCGGTGGCATATAACCACGCCGCCTTGCCATGCGCTCGGAGCATGCGCTCGCCAATGGCCTGCGCCAGAGCCGTGCCCGGATAATCCGCGCTTGCTTTAAGCTCAGGATTGGCCGCGATCACCCGGTCGACGCTGCGCTGCAGCTCAGTGCCCCGCTTAGCATAGTCCGGGAACTCATTGATCAGGGCCGTACGGTTGCTCGCTTGCTGTTTAAGCAATTCGCGCTGACGCGGTAAAAAACGGTTCAAACGCTCATCGATAAACGCAATCCGCTGGACGGCCTCGTCCACTTGGAGGAAGCGCTTGCCCCCCTGGTCATCGTCAACCTGTACATTGGTCGGGTCGCTCACCAATTTGTTACGCATACTCCAGAGCGCTTCTTCCGCACTGTCCAGATCCGCCAGCGACGTTACCGCAGCCAGCGGATTACGCGCCGTAGGGGCCGGGGCCGCACGCGCCGCACGCAGCTCGTCAAGGCTGCCCCGTAGCTCATCGCGCTCCTGCTCCAGAGTCGGCAAGCGCTCCGATAGCTCAGTAGCCCGCTGTTCAGCAGCCGTCAACTTTTCCGCACTCTTCGCACGGGTGCGCTCACGCATCTCTTTAAGCAAGCTGCCAACTTTCGGTTGCAGCTCCTCGGGTATCGCCGCTAAAGCCGCACGATCCGTATCCGCCTCATCCTCAGACGATGGCGGCAGCTCTTCAGCCGCCGCATCCTCAGATGATGGCTCAGCAGGATCAGCCGCCGCACTTTCATCAGCAATTGTCGTGGTATCGTCAGCGGTCGCCGCCTCAGACTTATCAAGGTTCACGTCCTGGAGGTCCGGGTCAGGGGCATCCGAAATCGGTGCCAATCCCAACTCTTGATCCAGAGCGGTTTCGATTGCAGAGTCACTTAACGCGGCTTCATCAAATTGACTGGGGGTATCCGCGACCCCGGTTGAATCTGCTGGTGGGTTGTCTAATATGTCGGTTTGCATGGTAATACTCTCCAAGTAGAGTACCCACAACCAACGCCAGCCTTCACCTATACGCAAGCTAGCGCCCGCTCAAGCAACACCAAGCAACATGAAACCACACGAAAAAGCTATAACCAGACATCCATGACTGATAAATATTGGTAGCTGGATATGTTGAAAATTAAAGAAACACCCCGACGGAGGCCATCCCGTCGCTCCCTGTTGTATCTCGCAAGATTGTTTCAGGAAGTAACCGTCACCGATCTTCTTTGGCAGAGGCGCACCGAGTCTCGACAAGGTGAATTACGCATAATCCGAAGGGCTTCGGGAGAGGATATAGGGCAAGGTAAATACATGACCAACCAGAGGTCTCAATGAAGCGGCGAGCCCTGTTCTAGGATTTCATCAACGCCCATCTGTATAATTTCTGCTTTTGTTTTTATAGTTTTAGGTTTTAGGTTTTAGGTTTTAGGTTTTAGGTTTTAAGTTTTAAGTTTTAGGTTTTAGGTGGTCGTCATAGTTGGATGGAGAATTACGCTTTCGAGCCGCTTGCATCTTCGCTTGCTGTTCTGGTGTGATTGACCGCTTAGACTTCTGACCGCCTGACGCTCCGCATATCTGAGCTATCGTCATGTTCCCTTCGGAACGAAACACAAATTGCGATGATTGAATTTCTAGCTTCGAGCTTTCTAATCTCGCATTGACTTTTTTATCAGCTTCTTCCCGCGAATTTGCGCGAACCGAAGTCAATGTATTGTTTAAGATACCTTTGCATTTTAGTGTGTAGTTGTATGTTTTCATTGCGGATAATTTACTTAACCCCCTTACGTTGTCAAGCCCTATTAAAAAAAAGATCCAACCAAGCGTATGAGCCAACGCATACGGCGCGGCTCTACTTGTCGTTAGGCAAATAAAGTTTGTTGCCGTGTTTCACGTTCTATCCGCTCGCAAGCGGCGTTGAAATAGTCTTCGTCTAGCTCAGTGGCGGTGAGATACGCCCCGAAGTAGTGACAAGCAATGGCGATGCTTCCACTGCCCATGTGAGTGTCGAGGATGCGCTGTCCGGGTTTGGCGTAGTTCGCCAGCAACCAGTTGTAGAGCTTTACAGGCTTTTGCGTTGGGTGGATGCGGTGTTCTTTGTTTTTCATGTCACCTTGCAACATGCCGTTCCACCGATATTCAAATTTTCTTACTGTCTTATTAAAACTTGCCCAAGCTAATTCGCAATCAGCAAAGCCAGTATTTTCATTCCGCTTATCCCACACAATCCAGCAAGATGATTTTGGCATGTTACCAAAATGGTTTGCGCCCCATATTATTTGATTTTTTGACACGCGAAAAAGCTCTAGGAAATAAGATGATTCGGGAGCAAAACATGACCATACAGATTGACTGTATTTTTTTTGATCTGCTGCACCTTGACCGCCGATCCCTAAAGCATAACCACCTTGTATATTCTTTGAAGCATAAGGCGGATCAACAATCGCCAGGTCGAAGTGATTGTCCGGGTACTCAGCCATGAGATCCATGCAGTCCATGCGGTGTAAATCTAAGTATTCAGTCTTCATAATAAAAAGCCTAACAAGTCGATACACTCAACGGCTACCGCCGCGAGTGATCTCAGCGATGGACATTTTCTATCTATTCATAATCTACCCTTGTTCGGATAAATCGGGTATCACCCTCAAGAGTTCGAGTCTCCCTTCTGCCACCCGTAAGTTCCTCAAGTTTCGCAAATATATTCCGTTTTTCTTTTTGGTTTTTTGCGGCGCGAGCAAGCCTTTGTAATCGCTCAATCTCGGCCAAACCAGGCGGTTGATTCAATTCGCTATTGCACATGACTTACCTCCATCGACCTAAAACCTAAAACCTAAAACCATTTCCCTTAATCATCCAGGCCCCATTCTTTCCGGCTTTGGTTGTAGCGCTCCCGGATGCTCTGCTGCACCCGAGCAACACTTTGCGCCGCCAGCATGAGCGCGGAGACTTGTGCATCCGGTAACCCACCCGCGCCCAACTCGGCTTGATCGACCAGATCACGATGCGCACGCTCTAAGAGCACCAGGACCGCGCCAAACGGCCCATCACTTGGATCTCCTAGGCGCAGCGCCGAGCTTAGCCGCTGTTCGGACCAATCCGGATTACAGCCGGCACTAAATAAGCTCAGCCGCGTCGATAAGCGCGTGCTCTCTTCACGGCTCGCCTTTAAATCACTCTCCAGCGCACTGATTCGGGTCCGGGCTACGGCCAACTGCGCTTGCTGCTCTTTCTGCAAAGCCTCTTGAATCGGCGTATCCGCTTCGACCGGAGCCGGGGCACTTGCCACACGCCGGGGCACCGGTGGTTTAGCCGCACGGGTTGGTTCTGGCGGCACGTCATAGTCGATATTCTCACTCATGATAGATGGTTTTAGGTTTTAGGTTTTAAGAACATGGTTTTAGGTTTTAAGTTTTAAGTTTTAGGTGTGTTTAGGAAACAGTCAGATATACGGCCCAAGTCAGGATCCCGGCCAAAAGTAATGTTGCTCCCACAATTCCAAGGGCAATTAAAAGCCCCGATTGAAGTGCCATTGCCGCCACAATACCGCCCAAAAAAAGCAGTATAATAATCCATCCTATTATTTTTTTTAGCATCTCATCCTCCTAAAACCTAAAACCTAAAACCTAAAACCATTCCCCTAAAACCTAAAACCATCCCCCTAAAACCTAAAACCTAAAACCATCTACTGTAACTTCACGCCCAGCGCACCCTCTGCCGGCGCTACATGCTGGTTGTGATAAATGTGCTGCAAGTGTTGTCGATATTGCAGGAGCATTTCTAAGCGCGGATCATCCGGGCTTTGTTGCAACGCTACCAGCATCGGGTTCAACTGTAGTTGCTCTTCAAAATATTGCTGGCGCAGGGCAGCATTAATCCCCTCACGCATCAGCGGTTCCTGCCCGGCCAAAATATCGTTGATCGCATCCCGCGTTTCGCGGATCTCCCGCTCATCCGCCACCCGCTCATCTTGAATGACCGCCTCGGCAATATCTGGATCAACCATATCATAGGCGCTCGCTACCACCTGATTAATATCGCCGATGCGATTCACATCCATCCGGGTAACTTCCTGGAGCACCCGGATTTTTTGCAGCGCATAGTCCAGATCCAGCGTGCGCGGATCAAACTCGATACGCACATCGAATTGACCCTGGATCTCTTCACGACTGACCCGGAAAGGCTCCCGCAACGCGCCCGTGACACGTGTTACCGTGACCTCCGGCAGCCATTTTTGATTCAGTTGCCAGGTGCGTGTCAAGATGCGCTCATACGCATCGATGGCTTGGTCGGCAATTAATTCCTGCAAGGCACCACTCAACGCCGTCGGCACCCGCTCATCCCAATTGCCCAGCAAGCGATTAACCTCCTCATCGATCACCTCTTCCAGCTCACGCGCCATGCCCGTGCGATTTTCGGGCGGCGGCATAAATTTGGTACCGCCCGGCACATTCTCCAACACTTGGCGATCCGGCCCCATCCGCCAGGGCTGTGTACGATCCGCAGGATGGCGCACAAACATGGGAGTGACCGACAGGTCTGTTACGTCGAGGCGTGCATCTCTAAGCGTTTTCTTTTCTTGTTGGTGTGTGTACGTGAGATACGGAATACCGCGGCAGTCTAACAAAGCCCGTTGGTCATCCCAAATCGTATAGGCATCGAAGGGCATGGTGCCCGTGCCATCGTCGTAAATACTTTGCTCGGCTACAATGTAGCCACCATCCGCGCCCGTCACATGCGGCGAGCATACCGTGCGATACAGCGCAGTCACCCCATCCGCATCCACACTGCGATGATAAAATGTAAACACCTCATAGCGATTGACCGTATCGATCTGCTCGGTAAACACCCCGCGCCGGTGACTCCTGCCCATGCCCCAGCGCTTACGGCCAGGCTCACCCACCGGGTAAGTTTCCATGCCCATCGTCGAGCATTTACCCGGATGCTTTTTAAGCTCCTCAATAAACGCCTTATCCCACACATCACGCTGGTTCTCAATCTCACTTAGGGTAAACCAATCGCGTGTAGCAATCCAGGGCGCATTCGGCAAATCATCCGTCAATACCGGAAAAAACACATCCCGCATCGGCAGCAAGGCACGCCGCTCCGGGCCCTCCTGCATGATACGCTTCTGCGGCATATCCGCCTCACCCTCATCGCGTAGCTGCTTGGCACCCTCCCGCACCCGCTTACTTGACGCCGTCGGAAATAAATACCGCAGCCACTGCTCCAGCCACTCCAGCGACTCTTCCGGATCGCTCAGCACCAGCGCCAGGGCCTCCAAGTGCGCCATCGCTTGTGGCGGCCACGCTTCCGGCGCAGTCTCCGGCGCAATGCCCAAAGCCGCCAAAAAAGCCTGTTCTAAATCAGCCACCGTCACCCGCCGCAGGCCCATTTCCTCACGCCGCTGCCAGCCCTGGCCCATCACTACGCAGCCATACACCGCGCCCCAGCGTAAAAATAAATTGCGCTCACGCCGCGCCGCCGGAATCTGCCGCGCCTCCTGCCACTTTAAAAGCTGAGTATTGCGCCTCGCCTCGGTAAAATCCCCACCCGAAAACTTCCACTTACCCCGCTTGACCGACAGTTGCGCCACACTGCAATGTTCCCGCACCAATCTTTCCGTCAAGCGGATGCGGGTATCATGCGCCCCATCCCACGGCGCAGGCGGCAACTCGTCACCCGTAAAAGCATGTTTAAGCCCATCGTCGCTTTGGTTGGCCCAGATACAGGCCACCGTATCTTCCGCCAATTGACAATTAGCCGCCCAATCAGACGCCTCATTCACCGCATCCTTTAAGCCCTTCAACAACACCTCAGCGCTCACGCGCCCCTGGTGCAATTGATCAATGGTTTCATCCGCATCTGTTGCCATAAATCACCACTTACACAGTATTTATACACCCGCAAGCAAGCGCCTGCCCAAACCACACCAAACCACATGAAACCACACAAAAAAGGCACAACCAGACAGTCTTTCCAGCTATTCAACTGTTCTCCAAAATACGTTCAGCCTTTTCGACGATCTCTCGGCAGTCGAAGGCGTTGTGAATTACGAGAGCCTCAGAGTAGGCTTCCCCCGTTTCGGGGTCATTCCATTCTACTCGGGGCCCACAAGAACACATCGTCCCTTCAAGGTCGTGTGGCTTTTCGTCATTGGTTGGATAAACGTGCAACATGGAGAATAAGTCAGTGCAGGCAATGGCGGTTTGCGCTGCGGGTTTATTTGGTATCGTCAGGCCCGCCATGCCTGACTTCGGCGTTATACAAAAGAAACTTTTTCCTTCGTGTATTCGATTATTACGTTAAGGCATTTCACTTCTCTTGCAGGTTTTGGCCGTGGGTCGAGCAATCGGTTAAAAGCTTTCATTTGCCAGTCTTGCAGCATTTCCAGTTTGTCGTCAGTGGTTAGCTCACTGTCGGCTACCATCTTGTCTATTAGGCGTTTTGCCTCGTTCTCTCTTTCTGTGAAGTCCATAGTCTAACCAGTCAGTGCGGGCAATGCCATTCCGCGTTTAGTGTTGTTCGTTACCGTCGGGCTGGCATCGCCCGACTTCAGTGTTTGCGTCAAGAAACCCTTCGAGAGTCGCCACGATGTCGGCGTAGTCGAAGCCAATCGCTTCGGCCCAGTCCCAGAAGGTGTCCCGCTGTTTCTGTGAGAGTGGTTTCGAGCAGCTTTCGCCGTAGGTGGAGATCCGAAGCCACCCCATCCGCTCGGCGCGGTATTCGGCATTTTCGCCGCCCAATGCGAGCCACGCGACATGACCGTGCAGCCATTCCCGGTCGCACGGGAGGAACTTCCCATCCCGTGTGATCCATCCTTCACGGCAGAATGGTCCGGTCCAATCGTCCACCGAGCAACGCGAACAAGCCGCTGATGGCAAGCGCCGATGGCGCTTGCTCTTAGATTCGGTGCGTTTTTTCGGCGCTGCCATAGCTCAATCGTTGGGGAGAACTTCCCATTCGTCGGCATTTAGCGTTGGCTTCTCCCATCCTTCGATCATTCCGTTTTCGTCCACGTCGAAAATAATGTAATCGCCATAACCTCTATCACCCCAGCAAAGCAGCGCATCTGGCACGTAGTCGCCTTTCCATTTGCGGAGCTTTTTACATGTCTCGTCGGTCAGCCAGTATTCACCATCGTCGCAAACCTTGTAATGTATAGATGCAGTTTTTCCGAAAGGCCATCCGATTATCATGCCGTGAAATAAATCAATCCACGGCTCCCAATAGTTGCCTTCTCTCATTGGGATTTGATCGCCGTTTACATCGTCCTGACCATTGACAGCAGCATCCTCCCAGTATCTCACCCCAGCCTTCACTTCGAGAGCGCAAGCCCCTAACCAGTCAGCATAGTCAATGCCTGAGCCGCCCTCGGTGTTTGTTGTATCAGTTGGTTTTTCCATAGTCTTTGTCCTCTCGGCAGTTGGTTGGTTTTCTGGCTCAGCCATCGCTCACCTCCACGTTATCAAAAGAAGTTTGTAGCTGTTGCGCTTTGCGGAGTGCCTCAGTGTGAACTTGGTGGCATCCGTAAGGCCATTTAGCGGGGAAGGTTTCTGGCAAGAACCCGCGTTGTTTCAGATCGGCGACGCTACCTTGAGCGCCTACCGCGATCACTTGATGTCCGTTTTTGTGTTTTCTGTATTTCATAATAAAAATTAAGACTCCCTAAGCTCGCCTACATTTTGAGGGCGATTCAGGGCATAACCAGTCGAGATATCCAACGCCTTTGTCGCGCCAGATTTGTTATTTTCAGTGTTTGTTGTATTCATCTCGATGGTTCAGATTGGTCGTTATGTTCCGTAAACAAACGCCCTAATCTTCTCTATTTCGCTGTTGATTGGTGCTGCCGCGTCAAACTCAGGCATAAGCCGTTCAGCGAGATTCAGTAGATTGTTGAGCGGGTCACCAGATGGAAATTTTCCAATCAACTCGCGCTTGGTCGCCCTGTCC
>Ga0208644_1003862_pt1 | contig 11457 bp, 19 predicted proteins | sample VirMetDEL_Nov_18_FD_184517 | JGI IMG/M metagenome (GOLD analysis project Ga0208644, IMG submission 184517) | Aqueous microbial communities from the Delaware River and Bay under freshwater to marine salinity gradient to study organic matter... | ecosystem: Environmental > Aquatic > Marine >... | reverse complement strand
CATTTTTGATAGTGCCATGAGACATATGGGTTGGCCAAATAATACTGACAACTATAAGTTTGTTCTATCTAAAGATAGGGGAACATACTTAAATGATTATCTTGCAAATGTCATGGAACTATTGGAGATGTTTTGGGACACGGATTATGCTCCTGATTATAACTTATCTGATGATGAAAAAAGATTTGAGTTGGGTAGTGTAAATTACTATAATTTTAAATCGAGTAGTTTAGATGACGAATACGAAAATATTATAGTGACCATTTTATCAGGAAAAAGGAATTTAAATTTTTTGGAACCTGAGATTATGGATTATTTATCCAATAATATGGAATTGGACCCTCAAATTGAGATATCAATTTTATGAGAAAAATTCATTTACAGATACAAATAATGAACTAAATTAAAAACTGAGATATTTATAAATAAAATATTAAGAATTATGAAAAAAGTTATTAGATTAACCGAAAAACAATTAGAAGATATTGTTCGTAGAGTTATTGCCGAGCAAGATGGTCAAGAAGGTGCACAGTACACTGACGAGTCTGGTGTTACATATAAATTACCAGGTATTACAGATTCAGAAAAATGGGGTACGTTCGTAAACTGGGCACTTAATGGTAGTATAGCAGAAGCTATGGATTTATTGAGAAAATATGGTCTTAAACCAGGTAATAGAAGGATGGACCCAAATCCAATGGATGTTAATATTAAATGGGATACAATTACAAGTTTGAATGACCCAAGACAAGTGAATGCAGATAGATTGATTTCTATGTTTACCAATGCATTGATTGCGGTGGGAAAAACAGGTTATACAGATAAGAGATACTGGCAAACCCCACAATTTACTAATGTAATGACAAAGGAGGGTACGAAACCTGCTGATGCAGTTGCATTATACCCTAACTTTTGGGATGTGTTAGAGAATATTCTTAAATTACAATTACCAAAAATAGCTTAATATAATTTTTTTACATATAAAAGAAAAGGGGGTTATTAACCCCCTTTTTTTATTTTACAACACCATCATTTCTCGTGGGTAAACGAATCCACCTTTTACTTTCCCATCTTTGGGTTCCTCTAAGAAGAAAACCATCTCTTGACCTGTCTCGGTATTTTTCATCATGAAAATCTTGCAAAGTTCTCCACTACCATTCTTGTATACCACCTTGTTGTTTTCTTTTTCAACCTCGATGATTTCACGTGGGTTACAAGTACCGAACTGAACTTCATAGCTGTTAAGGTTAATGGTCCAATCTTTAAAGGACTCATTGTATCTTCGTACAGTATTCAAATTGGTAACCATTCCGTTATCCCATGCTTCATTAAAATCAAGATTTGCTGGATATTCGAAAAGATATGCACTATCAGCTTTAAATGTCATTAGAGATTGTGATTTACCAACTACTGCTGTTAGAACGAGGACGAGGGTCAAAAAGATTTTTTTCATGATGTTTATGTTTTTATTTGTTTATTACAATACAAATATAACGCCAACATTTGTTATTTCCAAACCTTTAATAAAAAAAAGTTTTAATTATATTTTACTGATGAAAAACGTTATACTCGGATTACTTTTTATCCTTTTGGCTCAGATGGGTGGATGGTTCCAACAATTTGCTCAGATGAAATGGCCATGGTTTAAGGAACACCAATGGGTGAGTGTTTTTCTTTTGGGTGTACCTACATCTTATTTTTTTATATGGGGTGCACAATATCTTTATTCTGAAGTTGCATCTGTTTGGAGTGTTCGTTTGTTTCAGTTCTCCATTGGTATGGGTGTAGTATTTGGATTGACCTATTATGTGATGAACGAACCATTGACACTTAAGAATGGTGTTTGTTTGGCTTTGGCAACTGTTATAGTCCTTATTCAAACATTTTGGAAATAATATTTCTTTTGGGTATTTATTTCTTATACTCAAAAACATGAATACAGTAAAATTTGAAGCTAGAAGAATAACCCTAAGAACAGAAGAAGGTAAACAAGTGTGGGTTTTACAACCTAACCCTGAAATTGAACTTGGGACAATATACCTAAGACACAAAGGTGAAATATATTTTTTAAGGTAAAGATATATTTATAGTAAAGTTATTTTCATGCGTATTATAATATCTGAACAGGAGAGAAAGTCCATTTTATCATTACATGAAAGTTATGGTTATAAATCATTACTTTCAGAACAACCTGAACAACCTGAACAAACAGGTTTAGAACAGGGTACAGTACAGCTTGATGGTGTTGAAGTTATTGTACCGTCAACTGCAGCAAATTTAACAGTTAATGTTTCAGGTGGTGGTCTTATTAATAAAAAGTTACCAGGTTCTAAAGTAACTCTTGTTAATAATAATGGTAAAAAATACGAAGGAACAACGGATGATAAGGGTGTTTTTAAATTTGAAAAAATCCCTGTAAGATATTACAAAGAAGGTAATACAAACCCTGAAGACGCTTTATCTAGTTATACTCTTAATGTGGTATTAGATGGGTTTGAAAATTTCACTCAAAAATTTGAAAAACTAAATTCAGGTAAGAATGAAATAAAAGTTTCATTGAAAGAATTGCCAACGAATAAGATAAAGCCGGATAATCAAACTCCTGAGGAACCAAAAACTCCTCAAGGTAATGAAGAACCAAAAGATAGACGTACAATACCATCACCAGGTGAAGTATTGGCAAATAGACCTCTTTCAAAACGTTCAATGGAAAGATTAAACAATAAGGTATTAAGAGAATTACAAGATGCATTGAAAAAGAAAACTATGGTTTTTTATCAAATAACATCTGAAAAAGGTGATACTCCTTTAAATTTAGAAATTGATAAAGGTAAAACTATTGTGTCAGATGTTACTAATCCTGCGGTTGTTTCAATCCCAACAACCGATGGTGGTAAGATTATGTTTGACTGTAATCAAAAACCTATTGTTATTATGAGAATGGGTGAAGAATCTTATAAGAGTAGAAATAAATTTAACGGTGAGCCTTATTACCAAATTCATATGCCAAAAGAATTGGGTGATGAGTGGGTCGTAGAAAATTATTGTCAAAAATTAGCTAGTAAATTACAAGACGGAAGAATTGTTGCACCATTTGATAGACAATAATCTTTAATCTATTATTATTAGATTGTGACTCATAATCTAAAAAAAATCAAAGAACTTATTTTAGAACGTAATCCAACATTGGGTGGTTTTACTATTGATATAAATGATAGATTTACTCATGTAGAAGTTAAATACAGAACATTGTATTGGACTGATTATGATTTAGATGAAATCAGTAAAATTGTCTCAGAGTTTAGGTATATGGGTTTAGATATGTGTTCTCATTATGAGGAAGGTAAATTAGTTTTTATGACCTTTGTACCACATAAGGATAAATTAGTCATAGAAACCGCTCATTAAGGATATTTATACTTAATGGATACTCGTTTAAAAAATGCTTTAGAAAAACTTTTTAATACGTTAGGCAACCAAATGTCTGATGACTATTATGGTTTGCAATTCAATTTTAAAATTGAAGATTTAAAGTTAATAGAAAACGATAATTTATATGTGATTAAAGTTAGTAGTGATAAAATGGTACCAGCAACTTTATTTGTTGAACAAAGTGATTGGACATACGGAAAATTCTCAGACCCAAGATATCTTGCATGGAATCTTGAAAATCTAACAAAGTATATTGGAATGAATAACGCCATTGTTGAAGTTATTTTAACAAACGTACAAAAAATAGATTATTTTAATGATGATATTATGGTAAAGGACTATGAAGATGATTTTTATATTATTGAAAACACGGGTACTGCATTACATATACCATCAGGAATGACATATCCAATATATAAAGATGGAAGTATAGATTCAGGTAATGGTTTTCACTTAAGTGATATAGAATCTGACGACTGGTGGGAATTACTAACAAATGAAGATAAAGAAAAATTAACACAATTTTATAAGCCATAAGTTATGTCATCCCATAAAGAAGAGTTAGAGTTAGTTAAACAAAATGCTATTGAAAAACATAGTAATAAATTTAATATACTAAAAGGTGGACAGTTTGAAATTAATTCAAATTATAATTTTTTTTCTGAATACGATGGTACTGAAAGAAACGTTAAAGGAAAAATCAAAATTGAACCGATAGAATTTGTAGGAATGATAAGTGTAGGTAACCCACGACCATACTTAAAATTAAATGTTGTTTTATCTGATTTATCTATTGATGGTAAGAATATAAATTTAGATGAGATGTTAGAATCAATTATGAAAACTTTTTCAGAAAAAGAAAGAGGTCAAATTTTAAAGATGTTACTCCCAAATATTGAAAACATTCTCCGTAAAGAAATACAAACTATTTTTAAATTTATTGGTATGGATGGAGTTGGTGTGATAATTAATAATATAGACACAAAGTAAAATGGCTTTTAAACTATTACAATCATTAACTGAGGTATTGAAAGAATCAATAGACGGAAGTACTACTGAAGTTGAGTTTTCTTTCTATAACATGACTTTATGGGAAAAATACGGTAAGAGTAGAATATACTTTAATCGAGTTTCCCCAAAAAATGGAAAGTATGGTTCAGAAACTGAAAATTTTGTGTTAATCTCACAATTAGGTGAAATGTTTAATTTTGATATTGATGAGATAAGTTATGACCGTTTAAAGAAAAATGCCTTTGTTGATACTTCAGTATTTAAACAATTATATCCACAAGAATTGGATAAATTATTAAATAAAACATCCGAACCAAGTACAGGTTCAAATAATTTATCTATACAATTTTTAAAGACAAAAAATTCAAGAACACCTGAAACAATTTTAAATACATTAAAATCTATCTACCCAAATAATTGGGGTAAAATTAATGATGGTGAATGTCAAACTCTTGATGGTGTTATTGATGTGTTCCCTGCTATTGAAGGAGAAAGATGGTCCATTCTTAATTTCTTTGATACAAACCCAGGTGTTATTAAAATCCTATTAGAGGAATACCAAAAAGAAAACAGAGAACAATCTGTTGACGATTTTAATCAATGGATTTCAGAGAATGGTGAAATGTTATTTGGTGAAGATAGTCCAATATTAGAGAACCTTATCAAACGTAATTTACAATCATTTGAAAAAGGTTGGAAACTAGAGGATGATGTTGTTGATATAATAAAAAATAAGTTTGGATTAACAGATGACCAAATAAATCGTTATTGTTTGGGTTCTATTCAAGATAGAGTACATTCAATAGATTTTTCAGTTAATGGTAAGACGTTCCAAGTAAAGCCGGCTTCTAAAACATTTAAAGGTGAGAAGGGTATTGAAGTAAAAACTTATGGTATGAGGGATTGGTATAAAAACAAAAAACAATTAGATTATATTTTATATTCTGACGGTAAAAATATCATAATATTCCCCAACTCTAATTATGTTGTTACAGACAACGGTAATAAGGTAATTCATTATTTAAATCCGGTTTCCAATCCATTCTAATATTTATGAGTATGGGAAAGTTATTTTTTGGATGGTCAAATATTAAATGGTTCATTAAAGAGATTGGAAATCTTTATACAGGTAGACCCTCACACTTCTCTAAAAAGAGAGTAGAATCAGGAATTGCATTTATAATCGGACAGTGGGGTATGGTCCACTTTTTAATGGTGAATATTTCGTCAATGTCAACATCGGACATTGTTTTATGGTCAGGTGTTGAATTCGCAATAAGTGGTTACATGTTGAATCAGATTCAAAAAGAAAAATTTAAATCTGACAATTCATCAGAAGAAAATAATTAAACACCAAATTCAGGTGGATTTGGGTCCGTCCATTGTGGACCTGATAAAATTGTCAATATTTCTTCGTAAGTATATGGACCCTCTTTTGTTGTAAGATTAGAAACACATTCAGGCATAACACCATCCCACTTTACAAAAGTTTTTGTAGTATCAACAGACCTTCTTACAGTTTCGGCAGATGTTTCAAGAACATGGTTAAAATCAATTTGTGATAATTCAGAGACATTAAAAATCATAAATTCTCTATTGTCGTAATTTCCGTTTTGTTCTGGCATAATAATAAATCTTAGTGATATTTATAAATATGGAATTTCTTAAAATTTTTTTAATACTCTCTATGATTGCTGGTATTTTATGGTATATAGGTAAAAGGTATGAAAAGTGAGGATGAGCATTTAAAACTACAAAACAAACTAAGAATGTTTGTTGATATGATGATAACGGACAGAGTCCGTGACGAATACCCTATGGTTGAAAGTGTTGAATTAACGAGGTTTACAAGAAATAACCATACAGATAAAGAATATCCTGAGTTTGAAGTAAAGGTTAGTACGTCATTAACACTATTGACTCAAACAAATATCAAACAAACAATTCGTGAACATATTGAATCGTTTTTTCCTGATGTGTTTACACTTTTAAATGCAAACATAAAGTTCGTAAGAGAATCAAAACAATCTGAGTTAGGTGAAAGGGTTAAGAATGTCTTTCCTAAAAAAACACCCCCCACAACATTAGGTATGTTTTAAACCGTTGGACCTTTAACACCACTTCGTGGTGTTTTTTTTTGTGAAAAAATTTGCCCAGTATATACAGAAATTAATATAAATAATAATATAATTAATATTATATATAATATATTATATATTAAGAATAATAATTATTACAAACTTTGTGAAAAGACAAACAAACCAAAAAAAGTTTATAAAAAGTTTTCCTGATATTTATATTCATGGGTAAGAATGTCGTAGCTCCTGAATTAGTAAGAGATTTCGTCTCTATGATTGGTCCAAGAAAACCTCACTTTATTATTGGGTTTGTGGTTAACAATGACGAAATTGATTCATACAATAGTTTCGTGATTACATTTTACCTTTCTGAAGAATATAAAAAAAAGTTACACATCGATTTTCCAATCTTTCTATATGAACTAGGTTCAAAAATAAACGCATGGATGACAGACCAAGAAGAAATAGATGAAATCAGGGGTTGGATGAAAAAAATACACAATTTAAAAGAAGAAATGGAAGTATACTTCCCGATAAAAAGGTTAGTAATCGAAGTGTCCTAATTTTTTATGTTCATAAACTTTAAAAAAGTTTAAAATGAACAATGATTTATCTCCTAAAAAATATAACGGTATTATTTGTAAAACTTGTGGAGGTCATTTTTATGACAAACACCCAGGTGAATACATTAAAAACATGTCAAATGACGGAAAAGTCCGTACAAAGGTCGTTTGTGAGGGTTGTAACACCCATCATTTCAGAATTGTTGACGATAATGAGTTACTTTCTAAGTCACAAGACAAGTGATTTTTACCACATAGGTACTCTTCATCTACAGAATAAGTGGACTCACCACAAAATTCACAAATATAATCACTATTTTTAACCATCTTTAAGAGGTTTTTAAGGTAGTTTATAGGTGGATGTTCCACTTTTGTATTTGGGTCTCTTAGATAAGAGAAAAAGGGGGTATTTTAGTCAATATCTGAGTCGAAAATACCCTCAGTATTTTGATTTTTCTTATTTATTTTGTTTCGTAAGTAAGAAACTAAAATTTTTGCTGAGTAATAGTTGGTTGCGAGTGGAATATTATGAACATCACACAATCTAAGTAACATATTTACATCAGGTTCGTGTGGATGTTTGTCTAATGGGTCTCTAAAAAAGATAACCGCGTCAATTTCACCCTCTACAAGACGTGATGCTATCTGCGCATCACCACCTAATGGTCCACTTTGGAGTGCAACTATCTTATTTACTCCTGCATTTTTGATTTTTGAGCTGGTTGTACCTGTTCCATACAATTTTATACTTTCAGAATTGAAAAAATCCAATCTTTTCATGATAAAAGACACTAAATCGGCTTTTTTTCCATCGTGAGCTATAAGTGCTATCGAATAATCCTTCATTTACTTAATTTTTTATATAAAATAACAGATATTTATAGTAAAAACAAGATATGAAACACGAAAATTGTACATGTACTGAAAAATGTTTAACTGAAGGGTGTTCTTGCACCGTTTGTGAGTGTGTTTATTCACAAAAATAGAAAAATATTCCCTTAAATGGGTGCTTAGGGCCGTTATCCGTTGTGGTAACGAAAAAAGGGAGGGGTTCGCTACCATCTCCCTTTATTTTTTAAGTAAAACTTACTTTTTATTTAAAATTTCTTGTAAAACACGTAGTGAATCAATAATTTCACCACTTTTTGACTCATCAAACCTCTTAAAACCCTGTACAACTGTTCTTGGGTTAGCTTTTAATAAAATTTGTTTAAGAAATTCTCTTCTTTTGTCTATTATACCTGATAAAAGGTCTAACATTTCCAAATCCCACTCAGATTCTACATAATTCATAAAATCTTCAGAAGTAAATGGTGCTTCATAAGTGTCTAAATCGACTTCTTCCTTTACGGTATTCTTTTTAAATGGAACTTCCTCAATACTATCTATTTCAACTTCAGTATCCCAAGTATCGTAAATTTCTTCATTTATAAGTTTTCCACCCCAAATTTCAATATCACCATCATTGAGTGCATTCTCTAAAAATTCTTTAGAATACATTTCTTCTGTACGACTATATGAGTCACCTTTTCTTGCCGAATAAACTTCTCGACCAAGAATCTCAAATTTTTTCTTTTGTGGAATTACATAATCAGATACATTGTAATTTTGGTCTTCTAACAAAGAGGAATTTTCTTTAATGAATGCAAATATATAATCAAAGTTTTCAAATGAATTTTTAATCCCTACTAATTTAAAATTATCTTCTAATGAATTAATAAAGGAATCATTTGGTCGTACATTTTCAAAATCAAATTCTAATGTATCATTATTAACAGTATATTGTATAAGTTTTAACAACACGTCAGTTTTTATTGGTGCTGTTCTTGGCATCATATCTTCTTTAATTGTTATTTTTTTCTTAGACGACATAGTTTCCTTTATTGAATATAAATATCTTTGTATTTATATTAATAATAAGTATTATGGATTTAAAAGTTGCCATTTCGTTAATTAAAAAATTCATTGAAATTGAAATGAGTTCTAAGGGTGATAAAAAACCTGGTGTTAGTTTCATTGTTCATAATGTTCTCAGGTCCCCATACCTTAAAGGATTATCTTCTAAATTATCTGCAAATGAAATAATAAAAATTTCATATATTGTTTTTTATTTATTTCAGGGTGACAGTTATGAAGAGGCTGAATTTAAATCAAGACCTGAAAATTTATACTTAGTTTCTTTTGTTAATCTAACTGATAAAACTGACCGTCCAGAAGAATGTGATGAGTGTGTTGGTCAGGGTTATAAAGATTGTGATGAGTGTGATAGCGGTGAAGTAGAATGTTATCAGTGTGATGGTACTGGTCAAATTGAAACTTCAGACGGCATGGAAGATTGTGACGAATGCGATGGTCGTGGAGTAAACACATGTAATTATTGTGACGGAGAAGATAGAATTGATTGTGACGCTTGTGATGGAGATGGTGAGGTAAAATCCGAAGAAGAGTATTTTACTAGAACTGTTACAAACTTTATTTTTGCTGACACTAATGTATTTGAAAAATTATCTGAATTATATAACGATAATGAATATAAGGACGATGATGAAATTATTGGAATATTGGATGAAGAAGAGATAAAGGGTTCTAGTTTGTTGGTTCCAGAAGCTTATTCTTTATCTGACATAGAAGAATATGAAATGTATAATAGGTTTGATTTCAATATTGGTCCGGGCGATAGTTATATCGATAACATAAGTACGTTAAAATCTTATGAACAACAATTCGTAAGGGATTCCGGTAATAGTAATATTCTACTATTGGTTAACAATAGAGATTAATTTAGTCAATTAAACTATATACGTCTGCCACAGTCATATTATTAAATCTGTGTGTGGTATTTTCACAAGTTATAGTTGGAGTTCCCCACCAATAACCATCACCTGGTATTGTATATGGTAAAGTTGTTCCTGGTACTACGATAGGTGCAGGTTCAGATTCCATAGATATCCTCCACGATTCAATACCTTCAATATTTAAAACTGATAAAAGGTATTCAATATCATCCTTAGTAAAAGGTTCCTTAAAATAAATAATTTTTTCTTTGGTATCTATTGTGAATTTCATTAACTAAAAATAATAAAAATTCTACTATTGTCAATTAAAGTAGTAATGAACTTATATCGTAACCACTTTGTAAACCAATGTGTACGTGACTAAGGTCTAAATCACCATTTTTTGGTGTGTCAATAGTACCAATTAGTGAACCAACAGATACTTCATCTCCAATACTTAAAGGTGATGTTACATGAGTATAATAAACATTCGGATAACCACCTATTCCTTGAATTGTTATTTGGTCTCCCCATAGATATGCATTATCTGTCTGTGGTCTTCTTTTTTTAGTTACTTTACCGTTTGTTAGTGAATAAACTTTCGTTCCTGGTGATGCCATAAAGTCCCAAGCATTTAATGACTCCCAATCAGTGCCTGTACCTACTTCTCTATGTCCCTGTGGACCTCTACCGAATTTATATGGAGAACTATAATATGTTGATTTTGGTAATCCTCCTCTTATTTTTAATTGTCCACCTTCTCTTTTTGTTGAAAATCCTTTTTTCTTATAATCCGCTTCTACAGCATCAATACCGTAAGCTCTTATAAGAATTGGGTCAACATCTATCCAACCAATTGATATAAACTCTGGTTCTGGTTGAGGGTTAGAAGGTTGAGTATTTGAAGGTTGATTTACCTTTATATTAGGATTAGTGGACACCTTTGGGTTGGTCGTCCAATCCTGTTCATTCAAAACCTTTTTTATGGTATCTCTTAAATTCATTAGATGTAGTTATATAAAGATTTTGCCTCTTTTGATAGTTCTTCAATCATGTGAGTATTAAACTCATCTTCGGTTATAAATTCTTCAGGAATATCACTAAAAACCCAATCTAATGATAGAATACCTACTAAATGTTCTTTATCATCGTATATTGGTACTCCTGAGTGTGATTGTGTACCGAATGACTGACATACAGAACGAATAGCTATATCGTCCATGTCTTTTACATCTGTAAAAAACATTTCATAATTAATTACATCTTTAATGTATGAAGTAATATTTGAAATTATTGTATTTTGAAATCTTTCTGATTTTCTCTCTAAACCATCTGAACATCTTTCGTATGTTACTGATGTTTTTTGCATTGGTGCTGATGTATAAAAATTTCCACCGTTATGAAATTGCCAAATATAAATTCGGTCACAATTATATTTTCTTCTTAAATCTCTAAGGGCTAAATGTACAATTTCATCTTTTCTAATTTGTTCCATTAACTTGGTCTTAGAATAAGTTTCTTTTTGTTTTTCTGTGTATTTTTTAAAGTATCCTGCACCAATTAGGGCAACAATAACAGAGGTGACGGATGTTATTAAAA
>Ga0208644_1003860_pt1 | contig 11459 bp, 20 predicted proteins | sample VirMetDEL_Nov_18_FD_184517 | JGI IMG/M metagenome (GOLD analysis project Ga0208644, IMG submission 184517) | Aqueous microbial communities from the Delaware River and Bay under freshwater to marine salinity gradient to study organic matter... | ecosystem: Environmental > Aquatic > Marine >... | reverse complement strand
TGCCCAACATATCGGCATAACCACCCACCCAATTTCGCCAGTTAATTAATCCCTCTGCCCTACCTTCTGGTATATTTCTCGTCATAGCAGGCTCTATAAGGCCGTACAACGCGCCTCGCATGGTATCATCATCCACTATAGCCCTCATACTTCCGGGGTCTGGCTGAGGCGCTCTGGTTAAGCCTAGCGGCGATGCGTCATACTGCGCCTCTATGTCAAGCGGAAGCATTCTACCTTGAACTAAATCATCCCCAAAACTTCTGGCTCTACGCTCAGACACGCCCTGACGGCGTACTCTTTCCCTCTGCTCCTCTGTGTAATCACCGCCCATGTAGCGTTGTATTTTATCTAAAGGTGTTGCCATATTAGGAAATGCTTATGAATGGTGAAAATACCCTGATGGTGAGTGGATAGGACATACGTTAATACGCTAGAAAAAAATGGGGTCCGTGGGGGGGTCTATTTCTGCCACATTCCCAGAGATTTTCCTAGCCTTCTTAGAGGGTCAAGGGTTCATCCTCTAGGCCGTGGAAATTCTGCGAATAAATAACTTTATAGATAGCGTGGTTTTGCCAGTCAGTTACCCAGTGTTCACAATAACCTACTATAGCAGTAGGGAATTATTCTCGGATGGTCTGGGATAGTGTGTGAGTGTGTGGTAAAGATATGCCATAAACCCACCTTATGCCCCTATAAAAAGAATCAGATAGACTATCTTGAAATAGCCTGATACCGTCGCTATCTCTGCCAATGGCAGTTATTTAACCAATGCTCTAGGAGAACAACTAAATGACCTACTTTTACCGAAAATTGAGTAAACCATTTATGGGATGGTTAAGCGATGATGACTACCGCCAATATGAAGTTTTTGAGTGTGGCGATGATGGCTCGCTTGATCGGGTTTATCGGTTCAGCACAGACGCTATGCTGACCTTCTACCGCGTTTTTAGGCCCACGTTATTAACGGGTGCAGTGTACGCAAAGCCTGTAGTCTTGCTTGGGGAATAACAATGTATGAGAGAACTAGAAAACAGCAGATCGAAAACGCATTAATTATCGTGATAGTATTCGCTGTATCTTGCGTCCCATTCATCATCATATAGGAGAAATAACAATGATTAAGATCAGTAAAATGAGCGGTAAATTACACGGCATTGGCGCTATCAATACGGATACCACGTCAAACGAATTCTGCACCCGCCAGAAGGATACGGACACTATATGCGGTAAATGCTATTCACATCGTATGCTTTCTACCTATAGAAAGTCATGCGTTCCCGCGTTCGCTCATAACTCGGAATTGCTCAGTAAATCGGTTATTCCCGAGGATTTTCTGCCTACTATCAATCAGGCGTATTTCCGTTTTAATGGCCACGGGGAATTAATCAACGCCACACATTACGAAAACATCGTGAACATTGCGCGCAAAAACCCACACTGCACCTTTACCTTGTGGACTAAACGCGCCTCACTGGTTCGCGGTCATGCTGTGCCAGATAACCTGATTCTAATCTTCTCAAATCCGCGTATAGATCGCGTAATAGGTGTACCGCGTGGCTTTCACAAGGTATTTAATAACGTCAATAAGGCGTCGGGTATTGCTCAAAACTGTACGGGTAAAAAGTGCCTAGACTGCCTACTGTGCTATAGAAAAGACTCGGGTTCGGACGTAATAGTAGAGGCCGTAAAGTAACCCTTCTCATAAGGTCAGTTAATTCAAGGCGGGGATTTTTCCCGCCTTTTTTTATTTTGCTAGTCACGCTCCCTGTAAGGCCCGCCACGGGGTTTTATTTGTCCGACAGGGTATCCGCTAGGCTCGATTCTATCTCGCGCTGTAGGCCCTTAGATTTACGCTTGTAGGCCGTCACTGGCTTGTGCGAATAACCCGCATTAAATTTGTGGGAATGTTTGGCGACTAAGTTTCGCCTTCTCGCTCTTGTGGTTTTATCGCTACTCATTGTGGTAAAAATACAACACTTTAATTGGAATTGTCATTTAGACCGTACTGACCGATAATAACGCTCTTGTGGCTATCGGTGGCTAATCATCATGGCTTGTCAGGTACCGTTGTTTTTACACCCGGTGAAAGGTGCGACCCATTGCTAGAATGTCAGTTTATGCCTGTTTCCAACGCCGTCTATAAGCGCCCATAATGATAATCACTTTTGGCAAGATGTCGGGATGATCGGCCCGATAATTTAGAGAGTCTTGACCCGCTCAATTGAGGATCATACCAGAACGAGAAAAAAAATCAAGTCTGAATGATATATAGTTATCTTTGGAGTGTAAGTTATTGATAATAAAAGAGAATTAAAGAAAAGATAAAAAAATGCAAATTATTTTTAAAAAACGCTTGACACTAGGTTTTAATGGGTGTAAATTAGCACCTACCTTAACAAAACAGAGAAAACAAATGGCAATGCGAATCGAAATGAAAACCCTGAGCCGACTCACCCAGTATGTTGATCTGGTCCAAAGACTCGCAGATGAGTACGAAGGCAAGTCTCTGAAGGCAGTCTGGAAAGACAGGCCCATTCCAGAGGACGTTCGACAGAGCGACCGCATAAAGGTAGACTTCACTATCGGCAGGCGCTATGCTAGAGTCTTTCAGACCTACCACCGCAACACCAGCGTTCACTCGTTCGTCGATATCGAGAATGGCGACATACTAAAAGGCGATTGGAAGTCACCCATCCGAGACAAGAATGGTAAACTGGCGGTCCGTGGTAATATCTGGGCTGATGACATTGGCGAATCCAGCATTAACTGGTGCGGGCCGAATTACTTACGATAACCAATACAGCGCCCCTTCGGGGGCGCGAGGATTTTAAAATGAACATTTACAAGGCACTTGAAAGAATCCAAACTGTGTTCTATGATGATGACAGCGTCGCGGGATATCATTTTTTCTGCAAAAACATGATGAACGGTAAGCAGGTAATTTTCTCTGTGACCCCTTCGCAGGTTGGTGATTGCAATCCTCACGAGGACGCTGTAAAATGGCGTGATGGCACTCTGATTCAGAATGCTTTCCCGTACCTCTACCCTAATGAGCGGGAACTGTTAATCACTGGCTTTCTTCCCGAAGATTGGAAAAACATGGACGAACTTGGAGAATAACGTGAATATATTTGTAACTGACTACGACCCTGTAATTTGTGCATCGCACCATTGCGACAGACACGAGGCCAAAATGATTCTGGAATCGGCGCAGATGTTGTGCGCCGTGCATCATCGCTACGGCTCTACTTTTCCCAATATTTATAAGGAAACGCACAAAAACCATCCCTGTACCTTATGGGCTGGTGAATGCAAGGGAAACTATTACTGGCTGGTCGGTTTGTTTGATGCCCTCAACAGCCAACGTATGGCCCGTGGTAAGGCGATGCACAAGTCCTATGATACCCTATATCCCCATATACTAGCGGCTCCTGACGCGCTTCCTATGCATCCTGACAGCCCAAATGAATGGCCTTTAAGGATTACACCATTCGCTCAGGCTATGCCAGATGAATTCAAGCATGAGGATGCCACGGTGGCCTATCGGCGGTATCTGTTGGCCAAGCGCGACGAATGGCGCACCCGTGGCCTAGACTTCATATATAAGGATAGACCTATCCCAGAATGGGTATCTCTTTAGAGATATATACATTAACCCAAAAATCTGATACAATAGAGTTTCTTAAACAGGAGAATAAAAATGAGTTACACATTTGAAAGTGTTTTTTCTTTAACTAAAGACAACATCGAGGATGTTGAATGGGAAATGGTGAACAGTTTTACATCCCAAATGTACAAGTATCTCTCGCCTGAGAAGGTGGCCTTGATTGAAGAGTTTATTTCTGATAAACTTGAGCATTCAGAGATAGAAGATTTTTATTACAGCAACTACGGAGGCTAAAATGTTTATGGACGAAGAAGAAGCATGGGCTTTGCAGGAACAGGAAATCAGGCGCAGGGTGGACAAAGAGTTTGCCAGAATGCTGGAATCAGAGATGGTGCCAGAGTCTGAGGTTGACGTTTACCTGAGCGACATTGATGAAATCATCCTAGAGGTTAAGGGAAACGGAATCATCCTGAGCGAGAAAGCCGCCGATAAAATCAAGAACCTTCTGACTAACTGTCTGTTTGAATTGGATATGGCTAGGCATCATGAGGATCAGCGGAGACAGTGGGACTAATCAGGCTTGAACAGCGGGCTTTCCGCATTCTGAAAAACATTCCGAAACGTATGGTGGCGACTCTACGCCACCAAGCGGATGTCGAAATGGATTCTCTGATGAACAGCGCCTTGAAGTGCATGAACATCTTATCCAGATCGCGGAGAGTATCAGATAAAATGATGGTAAGCGCGTGGGAAATCTACAACAAATTGCAGAAATACTCTGGTAAAGTAAACCATAAGTTTCTGGACAATGACCATAATAACCCAGTCCGGGTTGAGACTTCTGTAATCAGAAGCAATATCAAGGGTCAGGACTGGAATCAGTTTTACAATACTGGAGGAAAACCCTTCGACCAATACTACCGCCACGGCGGAAACTGGAAATACGGAACACGAATATGGAAATCAGCGAGAAAGACCTTAGGCATTACGACAACATCGGATCAGTCGAAAGAAAAGTAAGGGCATCAACAGAATTTACACAGGAAACATTTGACTTTTTTAATCTGGACGAACAGTTATCAGGAATAAAACTACCACTAAATGAGTTTGACAATAAGTTTAGATTGCGCGCAGAAGAACTGACGGTACTGGCTGGCATCAATGGTGCTGGCAAGTCTCTACTTGCATCCCAGATCATGCTAAGTGCGATGGATCAGGGCGTGAAGTGTCTGTCGATCAGTCTTGAGATGTCACCCAAGTCTCAGTTAGCGAGAATGTGGCGACAGGCTTCACTGCAAAACAAACCAGACATAGATGCTGGACTACAGTTTACACAGTGGGCTGGGGATAAACTGTTTTTCTATGACCAGCATGGCACCATCAGTCACAAAGATTTAATCGCGGTGATGCGTTACGCATACGACAAACTGGGAATTGGATTGGTGCTGGTGGATTCTCTGATGACTCTATCCATGTCGAGTGATGATTGGAATGGTCAGAAGATGGTGGTTCAGTCATTGGCTAACACAGCGCGTCATCTTGGCATCCATGTAATTCTGGTAGCACATGCGCGTAAGGGCAACAGCGTCAAAGATCGGCTCGATAAATGGTCGATTGCTGGATCAGCAGACATCACCAACAGGGCCGACAACGTGATTATTCTGGGCCGATTGTTTGATGACCCAGTTCACCAAGCGTACCTAAGTCTTTGTAAAGCAAGGCATTTTGACGGTGCGGAACTGGACTTGGATTTGAAACTTGACATGGCATCCATGAACTACTACACTAATGGATTGCACCCGAAAGCATTACTACCCACGATACCAAGTGGCGGCAATGCAGGCAAACTACACGAAGCAGGATTGAATGAAAACATCATCAGCAAAGTCAAAGGGAAGAAGGCTTCAGCAGTGGCTCAGGTCGCTATTAATTGAAGTCTTTGATTTAGAAGAAGATGACGTTAGATCAACTAGCATGGGCGCATCAGGCGAAGACGTACTGTTGTCGCCAAAGGCTAGGGCTATCTTTCCGTACAGTGTAGAGTGCAAGAATCAAGAGAGACTGAATTTGTGGAAGGCTTGGGAACAGGCCGAAGCAAACGCAGGGAGCCATGAACCCCTGCTTATTGTAAAACGTAACCAACGTAAACCTTTGGCAGTCATGGATGCCGAGAAATTTATTAGGAGACAACATGAAAATTAAACACCCGATGATTGACCGGTCTTTTATGGATGAGTTTTTCTCGCCTATGAAATATCTGTCTTATGGAACCGCTGAACTTATGGAAGGAGAAGGAACCAAAGAAAATCCTTATGTCATTCACCGTAAGAAAATGGTTGACAGCGTGTATCATGGCTGGTATGATGACGATGGTGGTTATCACGAAACAAAACAGGAGAACTAGATGAACTATGTAGAGATAGCGTTGAAGCGCCCATTCCGCGAACACAAATGGCGGAAAGGTTTTAAGGGCGGTTCAGACTTGGTATATATTACTGCGCGTGATGTAATGAATAGACTTGATGAGGTGTTCGGAGTCGGTGGATGGCAGGCGCACTACGAAAATCTGGGTGGCAGAATGATCTGTAAACTGTCGTGCAGAATCGGAGACAAGTGGATTACTAAGTGTGACGGCGCTGGTGATACTGATATTGAAGGCGACAAAGGGGGCATTAGTGATGCCTTAAAGAGAGCCGCTGTCCTATGGGGAATTGGACGCTATCTCTACTACCCTTCTGCCTTTGACAGTGGGCGTAATCCCGCAGAGTGGGCCACACCAGAAGGCTATGATAAACTAATGGCTGAACGGCATGGCAAAGAAATTGACAAGTGGAGAAAGGAGTACGAGGCAAGCCTATGAAATTTAGAACTGAGTTAGGAGAGACAATCTTCAAACAGAAGTATGCGAGCAATCCATACGAATCGTGGGAAGATAAAGCGCATACCGTAGTAAACAATGTCTGCGGTACATATGATGGCAAGAAGAATAATCTGATGGATAAGTCAGATCAGGATCAACTTGTGCAGTACATCGCGGATTTTAAATTTCTACCCGGCGGTAGATATCTTTGGTATGCAGGTCGAGAGGCTCGGTTCTATAACAATTGCTACTTGCTAAGACTTGAGGATGATACAAGAGAAGAGTGGGCTGGTGTTACGCAACGTGCCATGTCTTGTTTGATGACAGGCGGCGGGATTGGTGTTGATGTTTCTGTTGCAAGACCATCTGGTAGGCAGTTAAAGCGTACTGGAGGCGTAGCATCTGGTCCCATTCCCCTTCTCTACACACTGAATGAGGTTGGGCGCAACGTCATGCAGGGTGGGTCGCGTAGGTCTGCGCTGTATGGTTCTATGAACTGGCGGCACGAGGATGCACAGAATCTTCTAACCGTTAAGAACTGGTTTGATATGAAGGTGGGTGATACGTCAATCGCTGAACTGAAACAGCAAGACTTTAACTTCCCAGCGCCTTTGGATATGATGAACATCAGTCTTAACTACGATGACGCATGGCTAAATGCCGAGAAACGGCACGAAGACCCGACGTTTTTAAAGAACGTAAAGCAGGCATTGATGACAGGCGAACCCGGATTCTCATTTAACTTCGGAGACAAACAGAATGAAACGCTACGCAATGCGTGTACTGAGATTACTTCAGAAGATGACTCTGATGTTTGTAACCTCGGTAGTATTAATCTTGCTAATGTCGAGTCTGTTGATGAGTTTCGTGATGTGGTACGCCTTGCTAGTAAGTTTCTGGTTTGTGGACTTATTAGGGCGCAACTTCCGTATGAGAAAGTCAGCGAGACAAGACAAAAGAACAGTCGTATCGGACTCGGATTGATGGGTATGCATGAGTGGTTACTCAAGCGTGGTCATCGTTACGAGATGGTTGATGAACTAAAAGAATGGATGAAAGTCTATGAAAAAGAATCTAAACGAGCCGCCGACGAACACTGCGATAGACTATTTCTCAACCGTCCTAAAGGGTATAGAGCCATTGCTCCAACAGGCACAATCTCCATACTCGCGGGAACTACTTCTGGAGTGGAGCCGATCTATGCAGTCGCATACCGTAGACGTTACCTTTCAGATGGAACGAGATGGAAACATCAGTTTGTCGTTGACGGCACGGCTCAAGGATTGATTGACTCTGGAATAAAACCAGAGAACATCGAGTCTGCTGTTGATCTTGCGGCAGACCCAGAGCGACGTATTAAGTTTCAGTACCAGTTGCAGAAGTATGTGGATCACGCCATCAGTTCTACCCTCAATCTACCTGCATGGGGTACAGACGCTAACAATCCAGATCAGGTTGCTAAGTTTGCTAAGGTGATTAGCGATTACGCACACGGTTTGCGGGGTCTGACAGTGTATCCCGATGGCGCTAGGGGTGGTCAGCCTATTACATCAGTGCCTTATGAGGAGGCTCACGCGAAGCGTGGGGTGATCTATGAGGATAACTCTGAAGAGCAATGTCTGAGTGGCGTATGCGGAATCTGACACCTAATCATTACAAGATGGAAGTGGAGCCTATCGAGTATATCATGCGGAATAATCTCAATTTCTGTGCGGGAAATATAATTAAGTATGCTTCCCGCTACGACAAGAAGGGAACTCCGATAGAAGACTTGACAAAGATAGTTCACTATGCTAATATACTGATTAATGAGTATGTCAAAGCGGATACAGAGTAAGGCTTATCTTGAGTGGGTTGCCACCCTGCCGTGTATTGGTTGCGAGGTGAGGGATGGTACGGTGGTAGCCCACCATTTAAAGGGAAGAGCCGCGCCACTGTCAGGTGGTATGGGGTACAAGGCTAGTGATTGGTTAACCATGCCGCTGTGCTTCCAATGCCACACGCAGATGCACTCAGGAGATGCGGCGTTCATGGACTGGCAAGAAAACTTTATCTTGCGTACATTGAACGAGGCTTTTAATCAGGGTATAATTGAGATATGAAAACGATGAATCAAGTGGTAGAAGAATATCTGGATAAGATAGGAGAGATTGCTCCGCTGTACGCTCAGGCGAAAGCCGAAACGTATCAGTTAATGGAGTTTAAAAAGACTCAACGATCCTTTCTGTACGGTAAAGCAGTAGGAAAAACCGTGGCGGATAAGGAGAACTGGGTTTCCATGCAACCTGAGGTATCAGAAACTATTGAAGGTATCGCTGTTGCTATGGAAAAAGAAGAGGCCCTGCGGTGGGAACTCAAGCAGTTAGAACTACGCATTGAAGTATGGCGTACTGAGCAAGCCAACCAAAGGTTTACACACCAAAATATATAGGAAACTTATGAGTACATACGAAGAAAAAGATGGCGATATTTCGCTTTTCACTAACGACAAAGAGGGCAATGAGAATCGCCCTGATCTAACAGGCTACGCGCTTATTGACGGTACCAAGATGCGAGTGTCTCTCTGGACTAAAGACTCAGGCAAACTGAAATTCTCTGGTCGGGTGGAGCCACCGTATAACGGTAGTGGCGAGAGCCGTAAGTCTGTATCTTCATCTGCTGTTCCGTTCTAATGAAGATAGAGTACCATGACGGTGAGGTAGTCGAGATGTTGTTCGACTCCAAACTCCATGCGTACAAGGTAGGGGAGGAGATAGTGCCTAGTGCCACCAAGATACTAGACATTATCTCCAAACCCGCTTTGGTTCCGTGGGCATTGAAAGTGGGTGCTGATTGGCTAGAGAAAAACTTTTTCTTTGATGAGGATTCGTCTTCTAAAAAGACAAAGATATACAAGTCTCGCATGGCCCTTGAGCCTTTGATAAAAGGATTAAAGTCAGCATACCGAAGCAAGTCTCACGATGCGCTGAACATAGGAACCATAACCCATGAATGGGTTGAGCAAGCAATTAACTGGAAGTTAGGCGATGCTGAAATACCCAAGATGCCAAGACAAGAAGAGGCTGTTAATGCTATTCATGCTTTTCAAGATTGGGTAGGTGAGAATGTTATTGAATGGAAGTCATCGGAAGAAAAACTTTATCATAGAAAATATAAATATGCAGGAACTGTTGATGCAAGGGCTATTATTAATGGAGAATATTGTGTTATCGATTGGAAAACTAGCAAGAGGGTTTATCCTGAATACCATCTACAGGTTGCGGCGTATGCCAAAGCCGTCGAGGATATTCACGGCATACCTGTTGACGCTACATACATACTTAGATGTGACAAGGCTACAGGCAGGTTTGAGGCGGTCAGGTCAGAGGCTATCGAAGAAAACTTTCAAGCGTTCCTATCCGCTATGAACTTACACAAAAGAATAAAGGAGATAAAGTGAGCATACCAGCAATGATTGTGTTTCACTTTGACTCCGCTCTTGAGTTATTGTCAGACGGAATAAACCATGACTTATTCGACAAAGAAGAGATGGAAGATTTGCTTGAAGGGTGCGCCCAACAATCAGAGTATTCGGGCCATGAGTTTATGTGGCGATCACTCAAGCGGCTACTGCGTCAAGATACAGGAGGAAATGTTATTGGGTTCTCTCCAGATATCAGAGGCCCAGATGTCCATTGAATGGGGAAGAGGTAGCGGATTTAATTTCGGTAGAATACCCGGATCAAGCATCAGAGTAGAAAGATCAAATCATCCTAAAGGGTGGTGCTTTCTGGCAAGCGATGACAAACTAACTTATATGCACGTTGACAACCGATACTTTAAAACGAAAGAGGAGTTAGACGAATGTATACTGGAGTGGGTAAATGAAAAAACATTGTAAGATTTGCGGTGTTGAAGTTTCTTTGGAACTAAAAAACATCTGGCCCTCAAACTTTAAAAGTTCTCACTACAATTGTATTGACTGCTCTAAAAAGAAAGAAGCGGAAAAACGAGAAACAAAAGAGTGGAAAAAATATCACAGTGATTACGGTAAAAAACATTATGCTGATAATACAGAAGTATACGCGCAAAATACAAAAGAGTACAGGTCTAGCCCAGAAGGTAAGGCCGTAAGAAATAACTGCCAAAGAAGAAGAAAAATTAAAATTGAAAAAGCAACGCCAAACTGGGATGGAGATGAACTGATAAAATTGGTTTACCTAAAGGCTCAGGAATGGGGATTCGCTGTAGACCATATCATACCAGTAGGGCATAAACTGGTTTGTGGACTGCACACTTGGCATAACCTACAACTTCTTTCAACGTCAGAGAATTCAAAAAAGCACAACAAATTTTTAGAGGATTGGTAATGAACGTATCGCTTAACTTCGGTGAACAAGTAGTATGTAAGACACTAGCCAAACAAAGGTATGAACTGGCTAGAAAAAATAACAGGCCCGATCAGCAGATAGGAAAGCAGTCATCAGAACAGACAGACCTTGACGGTATAGGTGGTGAGATGGCGGCAAGCAAGGTTCTTAACGTGTACCCAAGTCTTATTCTTGAGCCTGACAGTGGTTGGGATATACAGTTTAATGGGTACAAGATAGATGTAAAGACTACAAGATATAAAACCGGCAGGCTACTTGCCAAACTAAACGCAAGAGATGAGCAGGTTGATGTGTATCTCTTGGTTACTGGAGTCTTTCCAGACTACTCTATCCGTGGATGGGTTATGAAAGAAGAACTTCTAGATAAGAAAAACATCATAGACTTAGGACATGGAAAAGGTTACGGACTTACTCAAGACAAATTGAATTCTATGGAATCGCTGGTTGCTTAACCCAAGTCCCGAACAAGAAAAGGAGTGGGACGAACAGAGAAGATATCACTTCGCAAGATACTGTTGGGTGCATCAGCACGAATCTATACAGTGTCGTGACGGAGAGTGGCGCACATGGCGCGAGATATTTCAGAGGAACGAGGGTATTACTCTGTACCAGTACGCTGAAC
>Ga0208644_1003857_pt1 | contig 11465 bp, 12 predicted proteins | sample VirMetDEL_Nov_18_FD_184517 | JGI IMG/M metagenome (GOLD analysis project Ga0208644, IMG submission 184517) | Aqueous microbial communities from the Delaware River and Bay under freshwater to marine salinity gradient to study organic matter... | ecosystem: Environmental > Aquatic > Marine >... | reverse complement strand
GTGTTCTCTTTATCCCAAAGGACTCGGCCGCCACGCAGCGTGTTCGGCGCGAATCCGACAAAATTGGTCATGACCACCCGAGAATTGAAACGATTGTTAAGGAGGCTGCTGGTAGTTATGGGCCGGAGGTTGCAGAGTGGGCTGAACGGATTCTCGGTGTGGAGCTCATGCCGTGGCAAAGGCATGTACTCGATGGTCAGTTGGCCGTGGATGCCCAGGGGCAGTTCATTAACCACGTTTCACTTGTCAGCGTCGCCAGACAGAACGGAAAAACCGTTGCCCTCAAGGCGCTGCTTGGATGGTGGCTCACGCAGTACGCCACGCAGGTCGGGCCGCAAACAATCCTGACAACAGCCCACCGGCTAGACCTGGCTACGTCGCTGTTCCAGGACATGGCACCCATCCTGGAAGCCAAGTTCGGTGTCAAAGCCGTTTGGGCATATGGCCGCAACAGCATCAAGGTTGGCGACTCCAAATGGCATGTCAAAGCAGCTAGGCCATCTAGCGGTCACGGTATGAGCGTTGACCTCATCATTGCTGACGAAGTGTTTGGCATTGATTCGGAGACCCTTGACATTGGTTTGCTGCCTACGCAACGTGCCAGACCGAACCCATTGTGCTCGATGTGGAGCACTGCCGGTACTGAGGACAGCATTGCAATGCTGCGTTGGCGCGAGCAGGGCATACGTGCCATCGATTCAGGTGAAGCCACGAACTCTGTGTATCTAGCTGAATACAGCCCACCACCCGAGCTCGACCCAATGAGTGAAGCGGCCTGGGAGTACGCCAACCCTGCATTGGGCTACACATTGGACATGCGCACCATTCGCGCCGAATCCAAAGGTCCAAATAGGGCTGGTTTCTTGCGTTCTAGCGTGAACCTATGGGTGCAATCCGAATTGTCGTGGCTGCCGCCTGGTCGGTGGGAATCTTGTCGTACCGACTTGCCACCATTGCCTGGCGGCGTGCTCGCCGTGGAAGTTTCGCTCGACGATGGCCGGTACGTGGCTGTACGTGTCAACGTGAATACTGCTGGGATGCTGACTGCGACTGTCGCATTCATGTGCGAAACCGTGACACAACTATGGGATAACATACGAGCTCAGTTGGCCTCCAACTCAGGCTTGCAAGTTGCTATCACGCCGACACTGGACACCAACTGCCCCTCCGAATTGCAACGTCGCAGGGTGCTGGTCGGGTACCAGGAAATCGGCCGCTACACATCGCTAGTCAAAAACCTCATCAATGAAGGCCGTGTAAAACACACTGGTGAAACCATGCTGGCCGAGCATGTCGGTAGAGCTGTGGCCGTCAAGACTCCAGGAGCTATCGCGTTGTCATCACAGAAATCATCGGGGCCGATTGAATTGGCGCGTTGCTTGGTGTGGGCTGTTGGCATGATGAGCAGACCGCGGCCGGTCGTCAATCGACCTGTCATTGCATCGAGCGCCTAGACTCAACTGCACAATGGCTGGATTCTCTCTCAAGCGCGCTGTCGCTAACAACACCAAAGCTGAAGTAGGCGCGGCTGGCGCTGCAGGCAACCCACTTGTCGGCAACTTCATGACCTACACCACCGACTTCAATAGGTCGGCCGCCATCCAAATACCCACCATCAGCCGGGCACGCGATTTGATTTGCTCAATGGTTGGCTGCCTGGAAATCCACCAGTACGCCAAGCAATGGGTCAATGACGACTACGAGAAACTAGAACTGCCTGACGACACTTGGTTCCATCAGCCAGACCCGAACGTCACACGCAACTTCATCATGTCATGGACCACCGATGACCTCTTGTTTTACGGCAGGGCATTCTGGATAGTGACCTCACGCTTTGGCAATGGCTTCCCAGCGACGTTCACGTGGATTCCAGCAGACAACGTGCAGACACGTGACCAAGCTGGCCCACAATGGTTCGGCCCCAGCAAAGAGGTGTACTTCAACGGCTACAAACTCGACCCCAATGACGTTGTGCAATTCCTCAGCCCAATCCAAGGCTTGCTCACCATGGGCGCCCGGTCAATCCGCACCAACATCAACTTGGACACCAGCGCCGAACGCTTTGCCAAAAATCAAACGCCAGCCGGTGTGCTAAAGCAGACCGAAGGCGAGCCATTGAGCGCCGAGGAACTAAGCGAACTGGCTGCCGGATTTGCAGCTGCACGAAACAACAACGCCATCGCTGCATTGAACCAATACGTGGAATGGAAAGAGTCCTACATGGACCCAAGCAAGCTGCAGTTAACGGAGGCACGCACATACCAGTCGCTTGAAATGGCGCGCATCGCCAACATTCCTCCATACCTAGTCGGTGCACCAACTGGTTCAGGCATGACATATCAAAACGCACAGCAAGCACGCCAAGACCTGTTCTTGTTTGGTGCCAAACCATTCGTGGATTGCATCGAGCAAACGCTAAGCATGAATAACATCACGCCACGCGGTCGATACATTTACCTTGACGTTGAGAGCTACCTGGAGGAAGCCAACATGTCTCCCGAGCAGGACAACGCTGCACCTGCTCGGGGGCTACCCTCTAATAACGAAAGCGAGGCATCATGATTCGCCTACAAGCAGAGAACACGTTTGTCCTAGCCCAAGAAGGCGAGTCACCACGCTCCATTAGCGGCGTGGCCGTGCCCTGGAATACTGAAGCCACCGTCAGCGACGGCACCCGAGTCAGGTTTGAGCGTGGAGCCCTACCAGTTACCGGCAAGAAGCCCAAGCTGCTGAAATACCACGATTCTGAGCAGCCAGTAGGTGTCGTAACTGGCCGCCTAGATAGCGAGGAAGGCATGTTGTTTACGGCCCGAATCAGCGCCACCAGCGAGGGCAACGACATGCTTGAGCTCATCAAGGATGAGGCTGTTGATTCGGTATCGGTTGGTGTGGATGTCATTGACGCAACCTACGACGACAACGGCACCATGGTCATCAAGAAGGCCAGTTGGGTCGAGCTCAGTTTGGTCACCGCGCCTGCATTCAAGGGCGCTATGATTACAGAGGTTGCAGCGACCGAACCACAAGAGGAGACAAAACCAATGTCCGAAGTCAAGGTCGAAGCACCCGTAGAAGTTCCTGCACCAGCACCGCAAATGCTGTTTGCCGCACCTAAGAAAGAGTTCAAGCTGCCATCAGCTGCTGAGTACTTGAGCAAGTTGCTGCGCGGCGGCTCAGAGGCACAAGAGTTCATCGCCAACATCAAGGCTGCCGCGCCCGATGTGGTCACCACCGACACGCCCGGCATCCTGCCCGAGCCAATCCTCGGCCCGGTGTACAACAACTTCCGTGGCTTGCGCCCGATTGTTGACGCTTTCGGTGTCAAGGCAATGCCCGGTGGTGGCAAAGTGTTCCGTCGCCCGAAGGTGACAACCCACACCACGATTGGCCCATCGAACGGTGAAAACGTCGCGCTTGATGCTGGCACGTTCGTTGTGCAGAACAACAACGTCACCAAAGGTGTGTACGGCGGCTACGTCAAGCTGTCCGAGGAGGACATGGATTGGACCGAGCCCGAAGTGCTTGGCCTCTTGGTGGATGACATGGCGCGTATCTACGCTGACGAAACCGACCAGGTTGCCTCAGCGGCCCTGCAGGCTGGCATCACGCAGTCCGGCTCGGCACTCACGCAGACCGACCCGGCATCGTGGATTGGCTTTGTGTACGACGCGGCCAGCACCATCCTCACCAATAGCAACGGCAACCTGCCAACCCACCTGCTCGTAGGTTCGAGCGCGTTTGCCAACCTCGGCAAACTGGTTGACACGGCAGACCGCCCACTGTTCCCGGCAATTGGCCCGATGAATGCCTTTGGCAATGCCTCACCAGCATCCATGGCACTCAACGCTTTCGGTCTCACGGTCATCGTTGACCGCCATTGGGCAGCAGCACCAACCGTGCTCAACCCAGACGGCTTTGAGATTTACGAACAGCAGAAGGGCGCAATCCAAGTCGAAGCTGCTGACGGCTCACTGTCGCGCATCATCAAGTTCCGTGGCTACTTCGCCACCTTGATGATTGACGCCACAAAGTTCGTCGCCGCAAGCTGATAGTTCACTCCCTCCAGGTGACACTGAACGGTGGCAACTTACTCGGTAACCCATAAACAGGTTGTCAGCAATGTTGCCATCGTTCAGCTGCTTGAGCCTCATGACTTCGAGGTCGGCCAGTCAATAACCATCAGCGGCATTGGCGCGCCGTGGAATGGCACGCACAAGATTTTGGCGTTGCCGGAGTACTACTTCATTGGCGTATCGCAGCAAGGCGATTACCAATACGACACTGACACCATCATCACCAATCAAGTGCAGTTTGCGCTTACCACGGACAATGTTGACCGCGCAGCAGCCTCCGGTACTGTCAGCTACACCATCACTTGCAGCTGGGTAACGCTGGCACAACTTGAGTCATACCTGGGCATCACATTTACCAACCCAAGCGATGACTATGACCGCGCCAACTTTGCAGTCAACGCAGCCAACCAATTTGCATACCGTCGCCGTCAAGAGTCCGGCTACTTCGACTCAGCCACCACCAGCCCAGGCGCAGATATTACGCTCGGCACGCTGGTCTATGCGGCCACGTTGTACCGCGAGGCTGGCAGCATTGACCAATTCGCATCATTCGACCCGATGGCTACAGGCGCCCAAGTAGGCGGTTCATTCGGTCAAATCTTGCGCCTGCTCGGCGTCAACCGGCCACAGGTGGCGTAATGGGGCTGCTAAAAGACGGCTACGACGACCTCGTAACCAAACTAGAAACCATCACTGGCTTGCGTGTGGTGGATGACCCACGCAATATCAACCCACCATGCGTTTTGGTGCAGCCGCCATCAATCACAATGCACAGCAACGTCGTTGCAGAACTGTCGTTCCAGTTGACGTTGATTGGCTTTGGCCCTGGTCAATACAACGCCATGGCACAACTGTTGGATTTGGCTGACCTGATTAGAGCTGAGCAAATAGGTCTCATCTCAGGTGTACCGGCCTTGCAGCAAATCGCTGGCCAGGACTACCCTGCTTATCAGCTCACCATAAACACAAAAGTGGCGCCATAGGCTGACTACACTGTTACCGGGTCAGCAGCGGCCCCTACTTAAAGGAGCACTGCACCATGACCACGACCTATCTGGCAAACCCCACCATCTCCGTTGACGCTGTTTCTTTGACCGACCAGTGCAAGAGCGTCGTTGTGACCGAAGTTGGCGAATCGCTTGAGAGCACAGCATTTGGCTCGACGGCACGCACCTACGTCAAGGGTCTGGAGAACAACCAGGTCGTTGCCACGTTCCTCATGGCCTACGGCGTAGGCGAAACCTATGACACGCTTGAAGGTGTCGTGGGCACGCAGACCACCGTGGTCGTTGCCGCAGGCGGCAAGACCTTTACCGTGGCCAACACGTACCTTGAGTCGCTTGACTTGGTGAATGCCAACTTGGGCGAACTCAGCGAAGTTCAGGCCACGTTCACTGGTGGCACCATCACCAAGAGCTAACAATTAACTGCAGAAAGGCAGCGCATGAAACTGCATATCAAAGCGACGCACGATGGCGTGTCGCGTCAAGTAGAAACCAACCTCGCAATCATTGTTGCGTGGGAGCGCAAGTACAAGAAACGTGCAGGCGACCTGGCAGGCGGCTTTGCGGTCGAGGACTTGGCGTTTATGGCATGGTCGGCCGGGTACAAGAAAGAGCACCCAGATTTCGACAAGTGGCTGGAGCAACTGGAGGACTTGGAGGTCATCGACAGCCGCGAATCACACCCTACGGAATAGGCGCGTATCGGCGCCTGCTCAGTGAGCTGTTGCTGGCCACTGGGTACTGGCCAAGCAACGTGGAGTTTGATACCGAGGATTTGGCTACCGTGTTCCACCTCGCAGAGAAACGGAACCGCAAACGATGACCATACAAGCTGACATCAAAGTCATTGGCATCAAACAGGCGCTTAAAGACCTGAACAAAATTAATCCAAAACTGCGTCGTCAAATCACCAAGGACTACGCCAAGATTGTCAAGCCCGTCACTGATGCAGCTGTCCAAGCTGTGCCGGACATTGCACCCATCTCGGGCTGGGAGTCAGGCTGGACATTTGCGTCAGGCCACAACGTAGTACCGGCAGCAGGTTGGAACGGCATCAAAGCCCAACGTTTAATCAAACCCAAAATCTCAACTAGGCGCGTCAAAACATTTCGAGGCAACCTTGAAAACCTTGGCACGTTTCGTGTTGTGTGGACTGGTATGGCCAACACGGTGTACGACATTGCCGGTCGTAAATCTCGCGGCAGTGTGCGTCAACGAAGCCGCGTTGGTTCGCATGGCCGCAAGGTTGGCACTGTCGGCGGCCCCACGATGATTGCTGTGTTGCGTGGCCGGTACGGTGCCGCGTCACGAACCATTTGGGATTCGTATGAAAAAAACAAAGACAAAGTGTCTGACGAAATGCAGGATTTGGTTGACAATCTGCTTAAGGGCACGTTCAAGTAAAATCACTGTATGGCTGTATCCCTTAGCATCGTTTCGGAGTTTGCTGGCAAAGGTGTAGCCACTGCAATTCAGCAATTTAAGCAGCTCGATGGCAGCACGCAAAAAGCCGCATTCGCATTCAAGAAGCTGTTGATTCCAGGTGCCATTGCAGCTACTGGCGCAATCGTGGCATTCACCAAAGGCGTCATGCCGGCCATTAATGCGGCCAGCGACCTTGAAGAATCGATGTCTAAAAACAACGTCATCTTTGGTGACGCTGCCGGTTCAGTCAGCAGGTTTGCTGACGAAGCAGCCAGGGCACTTGGCCAATCCAAGACTCAGGCACTGGCGGCCGCATCGACGTTTGGCACCATGGGCAAAGCCGCAGGCTTGGCTGGACAAGAGCTGGCGACGTTCAGCACCGAGTTCACAACGCTGGCATCAGACCTTGCTTCGTTCAATAACACGACGCCAGAGGATGCCATCATGGCGATTGGCGCTGCGTTGCGTGGTGAGGCCGAACCAATGCGCCGATATGGCGTACTGCTCAACGATGCAACCCTTAAGCAGGCTGCAATGGAATTGGGCATTTACAAAGGCACTGGTGCTTTGACAGCGCAACAAAAAGTGTTAGCAGCGCAGCGCGTTATCTATCAGCAAACGACCGATGCCCAAGGTGACTTCGCCAGAACTTCTGATGGCCTAGCCAACCAGCAACGAATCTTGGCCGCACAAATCGACAACCTGCAAGCCAAAATCGGAACACTGTTGCTGCCGGTATTTAAGGATGTCGTTAAGTTCATCAATGACAAAATCTTGCCAGCCATGGATGTGTTCGTTGACCAACTCGGTGAGAAAGGTTTGCGTGGCGCCATCATCAGTTTGGCCGCAGCTTTCCAAATTGCAGGCATTGACATATTGAAAGTTATTGAACAAATAACTGTCGGTTTCTTGGAGCTAGCACGAAAAATAGTTGACCTAGCAAAACCGCTGTTTGTCCTCATCGATTTGTTTAGAACCGTAGTTGCACTTGGCGATGAAATTAACAGCACCGTCAAAATACTTGACGATGCGTTGGCAGATACCACTGACACGTTTGCCAGACTGCGCACCGAAATCAATGCGACTGCATACCAAATGGCCATCTTTGCTCAGGCCACCACAAACACCAATTCCACCATTGTTGACGCTGAAGCCAGGATGGATGGTTGGGGCAAGGCAATTAAGAAAGTTGTGCCAGCTGCAGACGAAGCAGAAAAGAAAACTGGCGGCCTTGGCAAAACCGTTGACGCTGCTGCGGAGAAGGCCAAGAAAATGGCCGACCGTGTTAAAGAGCTCACTTCGGCGCTTGAAAAGGAAATGGCCGAGGCTCTTGAAGGTGCCGAGGACAACCTCAAACTGGCTCAAAATGCGTTTGACAGTTTTAGTGATTCGGTGTCGGGTGTCATTAACGATGCTATTGATTTTGCTGGAGCGTTAGAAAAGTCCGGCGAGGAAGGCGGCAAATCGTTCTTTGATGAGCTGCAAGACCAAGCTGACCGCGCCAAGGAGTTTGGCACGCTGGTCGAGAAGCTGCTAGCTGCTGGGCTGAGCAAGGATGCTCTTGACCAGGTGCTGGCTGCCGGTGTGGAGTCAGGTAGCGCTATTGCCCAGGAGCTGCTTACGAGCTCGGAGAACGTGCTGAGGGCTAACAAACTGGTGGAAGAAACGCAGGCCATTGCTGCACGTATTGGTGAGGCTGCGGCCTCCAAGTTTTATCAGGCTGGCGTGGATAACGGCAAGGCGTATTTGCGTGGCGTGGAGGAAGCCATTGCAGCTGCTAATGCTCGAATTGCTGGCGCTAAACGCCCGGCCGATATCAAAGGCGCAGGCGCAGTGTTCGGAGCGACAGTTGGGCCACTTGGCACCAACGCTGGCGTGGTAAACAATTACAACATCACCACGCAGAGCATTGACCCAATGGCATCAGCCAAAGCGGTCAACGACGCACTCATTCAGGCCAACCGTATCTACGGCCCACTTGACATCCAGATTGCGTTCTAATGGCTTCCACCGTCGTTCAATCAGGTGATTACCTGCTGGAGCTCGATACCGGCTTCCAGGTAGATGCGTTTACGCTCAATGACAGCCTCAAAGGCGTATTGGACAACACCAGTTACGTGCTAGACGGCACTACGCAATTCGCAGATATCACCCAATACGCAACCTCGGTGACGTATCAGCGTGGCCGCAAAATGATTGACGACCAATTTGGTGCAGGCACCATGAGCTTTCTCATGCGCGACGAAACAGGAATCCTGGGTCCATACGACACCACCAGCCCCTATTACGACCCAGCAAACAATAAGCCGGGCCTAGCACCAATGCGTGCTGTCAGATTGTCACGCGACGGCCAATACCTATTCGTAGGCGTCGTCGCCAATTACGACTATCAGTTTCAGTTGGCTGGCCCCAATATTGTCAGCGTGTTTTGCATGGATGACTTTTACAAACTGAGCCAGACCACGATTGATGCCACAAGCGTATCCCCAGAAACCTCCGGCGAACGAATCGCCACCATCCTTGCGTTGCCTGAAGTGGACTACACAGGTACCACCGACCTCGACACTGGCACAGTCAACCTCGGCCACTCCAGCCAATACTCCATCCCAGCAGGCACCAACGTGCTTGGCTACCTGCAACAAATCAACCTGGCCGAGCAAGGCCGCCTATTCTGCGCCAACGACGGCACCATCGTGTTCCAAAACCGCATTGGCGCCACCTTGGCCAACCCGGTCATCACGTTCAGCGATGACGGCACCGAAGCCAAATATGATAATGTGCGCGTCGCATTTGACAGCGACGGAGTAGTAAACCGTGCCTACGTGGAAGCCCTAAACGGCAACAATGCCACCGACGATGACCCGGCCAGCATTGCCGAATACTTTACGCAAACCCAATCCATCACTGGCAGCCTGCTCCACGAACAGGCCAGCATCGATGCCTTAGCCACCTACCTGCTCGAGCCAGACCCGGCACCCAAATACACCAACGTCAGCACCAACTTTGCTTTGTTGACCAATGCCCAACGGACAGCTGCCGCCTCCGTGGATATTGGGGATGTCATCACCATTAGCAAAATGATTCCAGGCGTGGGCACAGACCTATCATCGACTCTGGCCGTGGAAGGTATTGATGGCGTGATTGATTTCGCCAGGGGCCACAGAATCACCTATTACACCAGCGTCACCACCATTGTGTACAACCTGATTTTGGATGATGCAACGTACGGCGTAATAGATAGCACGAATGTATTAGGATGAGGTAACCATGCCAACGAAACAAACCTTTACAAGTGGCCAGGTATTGACGGCAGCACAACTCAATACTCTCCAGGATTACATCGGTGTCGTGCAAGTAAAAACTGCAACCAAAACCGACACGTTCTCAATGAACAGTACAACCTTTGCAGACATTACGGGCATTAGCGTTTCAATTACCCCAACCAGCGCCTCTAATAAGATTCTGGTTCTTGCCACAATCAATGCAGCCGACCCAGCAGACGGCACGCAAAGTTTCATTCGTTTGATGCGTGACAGCACGGCAATCGGCATTGGTGATACTGCCAGCAATCGCATTAGGTCAACAGCTGCTGGTCGGTCGCCAAGCAGCACTGCAATCGTTTCGCTAGGTGTCAATTTTATTGACAGCCCGGCAACAACCAGTGCCACAACGTACAAGATACAAATACGAAGCAGTGGCGGTAATACGGTGTACGTCAATCGCGGCAATGATGATGGCGATTTGACAACAATCCCAAGAACAATTTCCACAATCACAGTTTTTGAGGTAACACCATGACCGATTACGCAGCAGTCCTGACCGCAAACTACGCAGGCTCGCAATGGACAATTAACGACAATGACTATTCAACGCTGCAATGGTTGAGTGATTCGGCAAAGCCCACACAAGCAGAACTTGACGCACAGTGGCCACAGGTCGAGTACGACAATGAATATGCGGCTGTGGAAGCTGCGCGACGTGTCGCCTATGAGAAGCAATCAGACGGCTTGTTCTTTGAGTGGCAACGCGGTGACGGTACCGAGGTTGCTTGGCGTGAAGCAGTAGCAGCAGTCAAAACCGCCCATCCATACCCACCGGCACCGTAAGGTTGACGCATGAAATGGGCACCAATGCTCGAAGATTGGTTGAAGGCTTTCGTCGCTGGAAGCGTCGCCGTGCTTATCACAAGCGATTACAACGTGCAAGGCGCGTTAAAAGCAGGGCTCGCAGCAGTGTTGCCAATGATTTACGCCTGGGCAAACACTAAAGACACGCGGTACGGCCGCAAGTGAACAGGCCAGTCAAGCCGGTACGACTTCCGGCTGATTTAGCAAACGTCAAACCTGGTGAAGTACCGGCATACCTGCTGCGTTCAATCAGGCCGTACGGCCGCCTGCATTGGCTAGCAGCCCAGGCATATGAAGCAATGCGTAAAACTGCGCATGCTGACGGCATCAGGCCGTTCAAGCCCAGCAGCGTTGGCGACACATACCGTGACCTGGCCACCCAAGAGCGCGGCTTCTTGGCTCGATACAGCCGGGCACCCATTCAGGGCAGCAAATCAATCAGAATGTACAAAGGGCAAAAGTATTACCTGAAGCCAGGGCTGGCCCCAATGGCCGTGCCTGGTACTTCTACGCACAATCTGGGCTTGGCTGTGGACATATTCGAGGCCTCTGGCAAGCGCTTGGAGTGGATGGAAGCCAACTGCCTCAGCTTCGGATTCTGCTGGGAGTTCACCTCCGGGGCAGAACCGTGGCATATTCGCTATTTCAAGGCAGAATCAATACCAGCCAGAGTGCAGCAATGGCTGGACACTCATGCCAACAGAAATCACAGTCGCCCTCATCAGTGCAGTTGCCATCGTGTCGGCGGCTGTCCTGCCTGCAATCCTGATTGAACGTGCACGCAAAGAAAATGCGAATGACCACGCATACGTGCGCCGGTTATTGACTAGGGTAGA
>Ga0208644_1003854_pt1 | contig 11470 bp, 9 predicted proteins | sample VirMetDEL_Nov_18_FD_184517 | JGI IMG/M metagenome (GOLD analysis project Ga0208644, IMG submission 184517) | Aqueous microbial communities from the Delaware River and Bay under freshwater to marine salinity gradient to study organic matter... | ecosystem: Environmental > Aquatic > Marine >... | reverse complement strand
TACTACTTTTCCCAATGTTGAGTTCACCTTTTTTGAACTCTTTCATTACTTTTTTAACTTTTTTCTGTGCTTTTGTCGACATTTATCTATCCTTTTTAAGTTGCGCCGATAAAATTGTCTTTTCTATTGACGTATCAGCTCTTAATTTAGCCAATTCTTCGTTTTGATTTAACTTTTGTTGCGTAGTCGATTGATTCATCATCGTTTTCATTCGATCTAAGTTACTTCTGTCTTCATCAGCTTTACGTTTTCTATCATTTTCTTGTGCTTGAAGGTCTAATTCTCTTGCTCTAAGTTTAGCAATAGGATCATTATCAAATTGAGAAGTTATTTTTTTCTCTTCTTGCATGAATTCTTCCATCATATCAGCAATAAGTTGTGCTTTTCTTGCTTCAATCTTTTCAGAAATCATTTTTACTTGCATTTGAATTTGTGGATTCTGTAATGCTTGTGGATTTTGTTGAATAGCAGCCAACTGTTGCATTTCATTTCTAAATTCTACTTCAACTTGTTCTTGTGCCATCAAAGAAATATGTTCAAAACAATTTTTCTCTAATGCACCCATAACCATTGGAGCATTTCTAGCCATGTTAGTTGCCATAAAGTTTAAGTGAGCTGTAATGTGAGCTCTATGATCTTGACCAGGGAACGCTTGGAAAGGTTTACCAGCAAGAGAGTCAATGTGTTCTAATGCTGGGTCCTTCGGTTGAGGGGGTTGTGGTTTAATTAAAATTTTATCAATGTCTTTTACACCTAATGCTTCATACATATTTCTGTAAACTTCATATTGATTATGTATCGCAGGATTTGAGGCTGCCAATTGCATTTCCGTTTGCGCAAGGGAAATACGCTGTGTCTGTGAGAAAATATTTGGATCCGCAACTGGCAGGATATCTACTCTATCATCAAAATCTTGTTGCTTGATCATGTTCTGACCACCAACAACATCATAAGGATATTCTTGCGGTAGATATATTTTAAAAACTCTTGCAAGTAATTTAAATTCTACTTTCAATGCTGCATAAATCCTCTTATGGATTGCAGACATAGTTCTAGATCCTCTTTCAAGCAACGCAACCGTCGTACCCACTGCGGCTTGTTGATTACCCTCACCTACTTGAAGATCAGCTATAGATGCGAAACGCTGACCAGCTTGTACTACGACGCCCATTAGTGCTAAGAGTGTTTGAGACGGCTCCTTAAATGGAAGCATCATAAATGCGTCACGTATATTTCCTCCTGGTGCGTCGACATCTCTAAATTCGCCAGGTTGAATAGACTGTGCGTCGTCCCTAATTCTTATTCCTCGCTGTTTAAATCCAGCGGGTAAGTTAGAAAGAGTACCAGCATCAAGTAATTGTCTTAATGCAGATGTAGCAGTTCTAGATAATCCACCAATCATGTGAATTAATCCAAAACCATAAAAACCTAAACCTGGTAAAAATTTAAAGTGTACAAAATATTGTATTTTAGTTTTCTTAGGATCGTTAATTTCATAATTTCTTCTTATTGCTAAAATCTCTCTAGAGTTTTCTTCAATCGTTACAATGTATGGTAATTTAATTCCTGTAGGTTCACCTGTTTGAGGATTCATATCTTCAAATCCTTCTAAATCTAAATTAACATGACATTCTAATAAATTAAAAACGTCTTCGTTTCTTGATTTAGTTTGACCTTCAAGTTGTCTTTCTTTTTCAGTTAGTTCTGACTCTTGAATATCTCCAGGTTTTAATTCTATGTCTCTGTAGAAACCAGATACTTGTTGTTTACGCATTTCATTTTCAGAAATCTTTACAACGTGGATAATTGATTCCGCATCATCTAATGAGGTAGCTGAATACGGAACAATTAAATCCTCTGCAGGTACAAATTTAGAAACGGCTCTTCCTAAAATGTCATCATAGTAAACTTTTTTAAATGATGATCCTGCTAATGGTAAATAAAATAACATCTGATCAAACTCTGGCTCATATTCTTTCATCTGATCCATGATTTGATAATTCATAAAGTCTTTTACACGTTGAGATTGCTGTTCTTTCTCTGGAGTTGATACTCCTAAAATTTGTGTTCGTACAGGACCATCGGCTGGTAATAATTCTTTGTAAGCTAATGATTGAAATTGAGTTACAGCTTCTGCAAGAACAGGGTGAGTTGCACCTGATGCACCTTGAAAAGGTTCTGTTCTGTTTTCGTATTTAAATCCTAAAAGATCTAGTCCTTCTCTATAAGTTCTTTCCCATTCTTTTCTAGAATTTTTATAATCTTGATAGTTTTCAGTTAACTCTGAACCTAATTCATTTAAAATATCATCAGGTAAGTGTTCAGCTAAATTAGCATAATGATTTTCTGCACCTTCGACAGATGCAATCGCTGGATCATAATTAATATCAACTGATCCATCTTCGTTTTGAGTAATCTCTACGGGCTCACCAGTCTCAGCAGCTTGTTCTTCAAGTTGTGCTTCTTCTATTTCTTCAGGTGCTGGAACGTTTATTGTTTGCTCTACGTTTGGTAGAGACTTGTCTATGTCTGCCATTTATTTTCTCCAATTTGTCAGATGTATCATTATTATAGTTAATATTCAAGCCTTGAGCCATGGGCCCTGATTTAGGAGGCACTGTTTTTGTTAGCTTATTCATCTACAAAATCTTCAGATTCTTTCCAAGCATCATATTCTGCTTCTGCTCTACCTTCTGCCTCAATAACTCTCTTCTCACCTGGGGTTAAATCTTTTTTCTTAGCTCCTGTTGTCCATTCCTCAAGTTTAGATGTTCCACCTAATACGTCATCAATGCTCTCTACAAGTTCTGAATCAAATTCTACATCATCTGGTCCCACTCTAGAAGGTACGTTGTCAAAAACAGAAAAGTCTCCTGCATATTTTGTACCATCTTCTAAAATAGAAGGTGGTTCATAATCAATTATATAAGGTTTTCCATATTCATTGTACCCTGATATTTCCCATCTTCCATTTGAATATTTGCCTATAGATACATCAGGTAAGTTTTTATTAGTTATCTCAACCAGATCTTCATCAATTTGTTTAAAAACAGAATCAGTATCATCTAAAATTTTAGATGCAAAACTTGGAAGCCATTCTGGCATTCTACTAGATGACTTACCTAATATTCTTATAGGTTTTACTTTTTCTGCTATCTTAACTGCTGTAGGTAAACCTAAATATTTAGCAAGACCATAAATACTTGCTCCACCTGTTATCTTTAAGAAGTCTCTTCTAGCAATTCCTAAATTAGAAAGTTCATCTGCAACTTGTTGAACAATTTTTTCATCTGTTGGTTTACCAAACGCACTATTTCTTAAAACTTTATAAAGATTGCTTCCAGCATCTTCAATTAACTTAACATAACCTGTTGCTGGTGGTATGAACGTTGAACCAAATTCTAAAACATTACCAGCTGTCACTGCTCCTGGTCTTTCTTTCATTAATCGTTTTTCATTGTCTTCAATCATTTTAGTTAGACCTGTTTTTCTAGATAAATATTCTGTAGCGGTAGGTTCCATAGCATTCATGAACTCTTGATATATTTCTTTGCTTGGTCCTTCCTGTATCATGGTTCCAATAGCCGAGCCTGCGGCAACAGGGAACTTAACCGCCATCTCAACACCTTCACCTAAACCTTTTAATGTTTTCTGTCCGTAGTAAGGTAAGTTTCTTGGATCAAATGCCTCCGCACCTCTACCTAGTTTATCTACTAGACCTGCTTCTGCATAACCAATTCTTCCACCATCAGCCATTCCTTTTATATCTTTAATTAAATTTTCTTGTGCCTGTTGTCGGTCTTCATCATCATAAATACTTAAAATGTTTTGAGAATCTTCGGCAATGGTCTTGGCTGTCTTAACTCCTAACTCAGTTAACAAAGCAGCTTGCCCAACTGGTCCAGCAACAGCCGATATTGTTTCAAGAGGTAATCCAAGGTTTAATAGCAATTGAACTGCTTTTTTTGGACCTTGTTTTTTTATAACAGAAGTTATGAATTCAGATAAAGGTTTATAGCCTCCTGATAAAGCTGCTTCGAATTCTAAAGCCACTCTGCCTGAAGTTGTTTTTGGATCATATATTTCAGAAAGAGGTCTATCATCTTCTAACCCAATTTTTTCAAGCAAAGCGCGATCCATTCTTGTAACTCTTCCTAGAGGAGTAAAAGGTACTCCAACTGCTTTTAAAGTGTTTCCTACCCCAGCTTTTAAATAGTTTAATAATGCGGAAGCTCCTTCTCCGTACATTTTTCTTTGGACACTTCCACCCGTGTTATAATTTTGGGGCACCATTGTTGCGGTTCCTTGTTCTTTAGAACCAATAACAAAAGCATCTTTTAAATCCTCTATCTGTTCTTCAGGAAATTTCATTTTTTTATAAATTTTTTCTAATTGATTAGAATATTGATCAGCTATGTTTGCTTCGTATTGTAGTTTTTGTTCAGCGGTTAGATCGGATAATTTTCTAGCGTTTGGATTTACATCTTGAATATATCCAACTCTATTTGCTGGATTAACTTTATTTAGGTTTGTATACATGTTAGATGAAGTAAAAGTTTCCCCAACGTTAGGTATTTTAATATCTAGCCTTGGAATATTTTTTTCTTGGCCTTTAAAATAAGGATTACTTATTGAATAAGTTTCTCCTTTTTGTTTATTATTAATAATTAAACCTTCTTTGCTTGCTGCTTTTTTTACGTCAGACACTGCTTTATCATGTAAATTATTCATTTCTGTTTTTAAATCTTTTATTTTTTTAATATCTTTGTATGTAAGTTTTTTATTAACAAATTCATTTAGTTCTTTAAAAATACGGTCATGTGAACTTTCATATCCAGTTTTTTGTAATACTTGTTGGTTAACAATAGGATCTTGAAAAGTTAAAGTATTTATTTTGTTAATATCTGAATTTTTAAATAAATTTGGATATTTGCCTGTTATATTTATTGACATAGGATGGCCTACATCATCTTGACCTAAAAGTTGTTGAGTTGGAAAATTTTCTCCTTGTTTAACACTTCGTAATCTTGCTCGTATCTTTGAAAAATATGTATCTAATTGTTTGTCTAGACGGTTTATATTTTGGAATCTTTTTGGCTGTGTTTGGTTCAATCCAATTATTTTTTTATTTTGAAAATATCTCTCACCTATTTTTTTAGCAGCGTCTTGTATGTCATATTTTTTAATTCCTGCCTTGCCTTCAGAACCTGTTACTGAATAAGATTTAACTTTTAATTTATTTAAGGCGCTAGTTAAATAATCTATTTGTTCTTTTTGAGATTTCAAAGATTTTCCAGGTTTACCTATGTTAAAAATTTTAGCAATATCTTTTGTTAACATAAAACCAGATTGATCTTTAATTTTATCTTTTAAGTAATTTTTATTTGAAAAAACTTTTGTAGTAGTATCACCAAAAGATAAAGCATCTTTTGCTGGAACATATTCTTCTGCTATATTTCCAAGAGTATCAAATTTATACCCTCTTCTCCATGCTAAAGAATTTTGTATTGTCTCTCTAGCTAAACCTAAATCTTTACTAGTTGCGACTAAGTTACTATCAAAATAATTAGTGTTGTATTTATCAATGGCTTTATAAAAATTAATATCGTTATAATTTTTAGTTGAAACGTTTTTTAAAATATATTCTTTTAATTCTTTTTTACCTAGTTTATCTATTTTAGGATCTAGGGGTTGAGCTAATTGTTTTTTTGTAAAAGTAACAGCTTTATCAAACCCAGAATCTAAATTTTTTATACCGAATGTTCTTTTTAATTTTTGAATAAGAGCATTATTTTTTCCATCACTTGGGTTATATCCAAGAGCATCATTAGCTGTTTTCCAATTACCACCATGAAATTTATTTACATATTGATTAGCCAAATTTCCAACTGCCGTTTGTTCAACAGAAGATATAGTGGTCTTCGTGTTACCAGCTGGTTTAAAAAATTTTTCTAAATTAGAAGCTTTTAAAAAATTTTCAATTGCTTTTCTACCTGCTGTTAAAAGTGGTACTGTTCCCATGTTATATGCTTGTCTTGCTATTAAACCACCGCTATTAACTTCTTGTCTATTAATTCCAAATAATTGTTGTGTAGGTGTTTGACCTGTTAGTGGTCTTTCTTCTTGTGGTATGGATTGTCGTCTTAGATAATCTTCATAAGATTCTTGTGATGGATCGTACGTGCCCCTTAGTTCATCTCTCAAGGGACCAGGGGACATCAAGTCAATAACTTCAGCTGTCTCTTCTGGTTGATCTAAGATTTTGAAAGTTTCTAATGGTAAGTCTAGATAGGTTGTCTCTGTTAAAGACTTTGTTAAGTTTTTGTCATCCTTTAACATTTTATATTCCCATCAAATAATTTAATCCGCCTTTGGAATTTTTAGTTCTTGTAGTATTTTTTATAACATTTAGTATTTGATCTTTGTCCATGCCTTTGTCCATCATTGTTAATGCTTCATCAAGTGTGGCCATAACTTCGGCTCTTCTTTGTGGATTGTCATCAACAACAATTTTCTTTAATAAATCATCTGAAATTTTATCTTGGTACTTTGCATAAATTTCTTTGTTAGTAAGACCCATTGGTTCTTTCATGCCAACATCAGCTGCTGCTTCCATTGCATCTAATTCATCATTAGCTGTTTTAGTATACATATCTTTAGATGCATTTTTTTTCATCATCACGCCATATCGCTCTTTAGCTAATTTTTTATAGAAAGCATCATAGACTTTTAATCTTTCTGTTAAGGTAACATCATCAACCGTACTACCAATACCTTCAAAGAAAGAATCTGTTAAAGCATCAGCGTCATATTTAATATCACCTGATCGTTGGAAAAAATTATCCATTGTATCATCAATGTGTTTATTAAATTTTACTCCTTCACTTCTAAGAATTTTATTTAGACTTACTTGTTCTGGAACTTTAGTTGCGCCGCCAACTCTCTCTGCTATAAGATTATACATCTTTTTAAGTCCAGCCATATTTTCTCTAGCCATTCTTTCTAATGCTTCTTTAGTAACTTGTTTTGGTGTAACAGAAAAAAACTCTTGTACTAAATTTTTATTCTTTAGTACGAAGTTAATCATCATATCAACTAAACCTTTATTAAGTCCTACTCTACCACCAATTGCTTTTGGAGTTCTTGGATGCACTCCTGTGTCTATTATGGTTTGTAGTTCTTCAAAAGTTTCATCGCCATATAATTTTACATCTCCAAGTTTTTTTTGAATCTTATCGGTAACAGGTGTTTGTGATTTTTTAGACATGCCAAAGTAATCTGAAACAAAATCACCAACAGATTGATCTTTGTATTTTGATGATTGTTCTTTTAAATCTTCTATCTTGCTTTTTAATCTACCCATCATACTTGATTCTTCTTCAGCTGATGGCATCCAACCCTTTGGATTTTTTTCTGAATAAGGTGCAGTAGCAGGAAGTTTTGATTTAATATCAATTACTTGAGCGGGTGCTTCTTTTGTAAATTCTTTTCTAATGCCAATAACTTCCATTCCTTCTGGATTTCTACCAAACTGTTTATTAAACAGTTTAATTACATCATCGAAAGCTACCTTACCTGCTTGTATAAGCGGTCTCATGTTTTCAAGAAATAACAGAAATTGACGCATTAGTAATAAACCTTTTGTTGTTTAATTAGCGGTTCTTCTTTGTAGTCTTCAGGATGTTCTAAGAAACCGCCTTGTCTAAATCTCATAACAGCCTGTGTCATAGAATCCACCAAGTCATCATGGTCTCCATATGGAAAAGCAGCGCACTCTTCAATTACTTCTTGTGCAAACTCTTTATTTTTGGGCGCCCATATGCAGCCACTTTCAAATAGTGGAGCTACGCTATTAACCCTAGTATGTTTATCGTTACCTTTACTAGGAGTATAATTAATAACAGGAATACCCATTTTCCGCAACTCATAAGTTAACGGAAGCCCTGAAGCCTTACTCTCGACTATAACGCTCTCGGGTTTCCAATAATTATATTGTTCTAGCGCAATTCTTCTAAGTTCAGGAAACTCTAATCTATCCTTCACGGCATCTAATAGTATTAACTGAGGCCCTGAATCTTCATTTTTATAGAACACTCCCCAAGTTGTAATAGCAGAATAGTCAGCCGTTTCTTTTTTCATAAACGCTGTATCATAAGATTGTATGACGTGATGAAGTGTTGGAATGTAATCTGGTTCCCAATCATTCCACCATTCACGTTTGATGATGGCACCTTCTTCTGAAGTTGGGTTTTGCATGTACTGTGCATTCCACTTCTGAACTCCAGCAGAAGCTTTTACAGCTTCTAATTCTTCTAGCTTCCAGTATTCAGGCCACACGGGTTTACCTGATGGAAGTATGGCAGGAAACTCTACAACTTCCCATTGATCGGCTTTAGCTTCCTTTTGTGCCTGAAGCAAGGCTCCTGTTAAATCTTTTGTGTTCCATCTTGTCATAACTAAAACGATTGCTCCACCTGGCTGCAAACGTTGACGAGGACCTGATGTATACCATTCATACGCACGCTCGAGAGCTTGCATGTTCAATGCATCTTGCTCTGAATGCGGGTCGTCTATGATTAAAAGATTAGCGCCCCGTCCTGTAATTGCGGAGCCAACACCAGCCGCATAATATTCACCGCCTTGTTGTGTTTCCCATTTACCAGCGGCTTGTGAATCTTCTCTGAGTCTTGTTTTAAAAACTTGTTTGTACTCTTCCGAGTCCATTAATGTTTTAGCTTTACGACCGAACCTTACTGCTAGTTCCGTGGTGTGAGTTGATTGAATGATCTTCAGCTTCGGGTCTCTGCCAACCATCCAAGCAGGCAACAGGAAACTGGCGAACTCGGACTTAGTATGTCTTGGTGGCATGTTAATAATCAATCTTTTGATTTTGCCTTCAGCTAGTCTATTAAATTTATTGGCTATGATCTGATGATGTCTACCTTCTACGAAATCAGGCCATACATGTTTAACAAATGACATGAAGTCATTTTGAATTTTATGTTCATTTTTCTTTTCTGAGTAAAGCAGAAAAGTTCTCATAAAATCCTTCCTTACATCAGGAGGTAGTTTCTGTATCTTTTTTAAATCAATGTCCATTCGAAAAAAATTTTTGCAAAATTTTTAGGGATCTATTTTGGAACCCAAAATGAATTTAACGCTTATTTAAATGTAAATCAAGGCGTAAAGGTGCAAGTTTCGGGACCCCTTTTTTTATTTGTTTAATTAGAGAAGTTGCAAGTTTGAATTTTGGAAGGGGCTTGGTACCTCTATCGATACCCGCCGCCGAAGGCGGCGAAGCGCGGCGCCGTTAGGCGCCGCACATGTGGGCTATGCAGCCCAATTCTTAAGTGCTTTCTTTTTAATTAAGATTGCGTTACCGACTACAAAGTCATCTCGACCCGTGATGTAGTTATCGTTGTCGAATGTATCCTTCCATAACTTTGTTGCGTCTTCATTGATTGGCAAACCAATTAACTTGCCTTCCTCATTGATGATTAAGTAATCACCGTTAGGGAAAGATATGCCTTCCACATATCCACCAACAAACTCTTGAGCCGACTTTAAAGTCGGCTCATCTTTTACATCTTCTATTATTTTAAATTCAGGTCTGATATCTTTTATTGTTATTTCCATAAGCCCTCCACTAATGCACCGTTAGAGGCTCTATTCAATACCATAAGATATTCAGTAGTAGATAAACCAATAACATTTAATAAAAAATGTTGTCGGTCAGCTTGTGGTGTTCTTAACTTTGTATCTCGAAGATACTGAACAGCTTTAGCAAGTATCTCTCCTCGCTTTGCTCCGCCTTGTTGATACTCAGGTTTCATTTCTTTTTTATCCATATATGTTTCCTTTCTGTTTATATATAGGATATTACATTATCTATTTACATTGTCAACTACAGATATTATTTTTTCTGTATAAGTATGAGGCTCTCTTTCATTAGTTTGCCAATTATAACTTGAACCTTGAACCTTTCTTGTCGTAACCTCGCAAGGTGTTTCTAATGGCTCAAGTCTTGGTGCTATCCTAATGAAAGCTTGCAAGTGTTCATTAATATAATCTGTCATACATCGTTGACCACAAAAATAATTCCACATACTTTCATAATCACTTTGATACCAACGCACTCGTCTTGTTCTTAATACTTTATTTCCTTTTACACCTCGGACCCTATCTTGGGTTTGTTTTTTATGGCAGTATGGTCCGTGGCACCAACTGTGTCTGTCGCTCATTTTATTTTTCCTTTCTGTTTCTGTTCTAGTTCCCAAAGTTTTCTTTCACAATGCCTTTGCATTAACATTGCGATAATATAAAAAATTGAGCCTACTGTCATTAACAGTAGACCCAATAAAGTTAGTGCTAGTTCTAAACTCATTGAATTGTTTCCCCCTCTTTTCTGATTGCTATTTGTATTCCTGATGTTGCAGTTCTATAACCATTTGCGTCTGTATCAAAATAAGTTATAGACCCTCTATCCTTATCGATTTTACATTTTTCTGTCCACATTGCATTTCTAAAAATAAACTTACCATACTTTTTTGCAAAGTAAGAAATTTTAAAATGCGTGTGTTTTTTTAAGAGTTCCACAAAACCCTCTACATTTGTTTCATCTACTACATTTATATCCATATTGTTCCTTTCTGTTTTCTTTCTGTTATGGGACTATCCTATAAAAGAATAGTCCCATTGTCAATACCCTAATTTATGGCTTGATTTAATTTACCTGATTTAAACTGTGCTATAATATCAGCTTTATTATCTTCCACCTCATTATCAGCTAAAAGACTTGCCAAAGCACTAGGATTATAAATTGATAGTGCTAAACTACTATCTGTGTTTAATACACTTTCATTTAAAGCTATTCCTAACTTATCGCAAAGTTCTTTCGCCTCATCAAAGTATTTATAAGATTTCAAACCAAGTCTTACCTTATCCATTTTAGATTTTATGTAATCATAAAATTGTTCGTGGGTTGATACGACTTTCTCTTGCATAATTTGAAATTGATTTAAAACTTCAAAGGTTTCATTATCAACTTTGAAATGACGACTACCACAGTATTGGCTACCGATAACTTCAAACTTATATTTATCGTTCCAATTATCTTCTATGTTTTCGCCTTTCCTGATTTGCTCGTTATGGTGCATACCAAGATATTTTCTATTTTTATCATACATAGAATGATAATGAGGATTTTTAGTTCCTTTGTATTTATATTCATTATCAGGGTCTAAACCTTGCTCTCTTAGTTCATCATCAAAATAAGATAATGCAAAGTCATAACGCAAACCAAAATCTAAATGTATATCTTTAGTTCTAGGTTTTCCATCTTCCTCATCTATATAATTAGTTTCAAAATAAAAACATTTATCATTATAGATTTGACCACCATTATCCCCATACTTTGATATCATAGATTTGATTGTGTCTATGTCCTCTTGTGGTTGATGTTGTCTTACAA
>Ga0208644_1003852_pt1 | contig 11474 bp, 12 predicted proteins | sample VirMetDEL_Nov_18_FD_184517 | JGI IMG/M metagenome (GOLD analysis project Ga0208644, IMG submission 184517) | Aqueous microbial communities from the Delaware River and Bay under freshwater to marine salinity gradient to study organic matter... | ecosystem: Environmental > Aquatic > Marine >... | reverse complement strand
GCGAACGCACAAGCTGTCGGTCAAGCGAACGTGATGCGCGAGTATGCGACCGGCCTCGGCGACATTCTGGTGCGCAAAGCCCGCGAAGCCCGCTCCGGTTCCGGTGGTTCGTCGTATTTCAACCCGTACGGCAACTATCGGATTCCAAGCCTCGCCGACCTGATGGCTTTACAAGGCTTGAAGTTCGGACAGAAACCAGTCGCCGCTTACGAAGACAGGAACCGTGGTGTCGCTTTCGCCGGACCGTACGGTGCGGTCATCCCGTCAACCGCCCCCGTCAAACCTCGACGCGACTACGGTTCGGCTGACACACAGGAACGGAGGCTCCGCTGATGGCACCGCGCACCGGACCTCGAGGCGTAACAAACGAGGATGTCGCCAACCGTGCTGGCGTCACCTACGTTTACGCCCCCGAAACACCCGCCCAACAGAACCAGGTGAACCAGCAGGCGTTGCTGTCCTATGTTCTCGGCGGGCAGGCTCCCGGCTACGGCATGAAGTACGGCGGGTTTCCGACCGCCGGTTACGGTCAGGCTGCGATCGAAGGGCAAGCGTTCGGTATCGCCGATCTTGCACGGCAAGCCGCTCAACAGGCAGCAGTTCGGGAAGCAGAACTAAAACAAATTGCCGGGGAAGACGTGATGGGCAACCGTCAGGCGATCGCATCAAAGTATCGGTTCAACTATCAGCAAAGCCCCGAAATAGATGCTGTTGACTATCCGTCTGACGGAACACCAATGCAGAAATTGTTGGCTAAAGCAAGACTGAAATCTGCTGTTGAAGCCCAACGTGCCAGCCGTGAAGGGGAACTAGAAGAATTGCAAAAGCCTGTGGCATCGCAATATCAGGCTGACATTGCTTCACAAGTTGACCCGTACCGTCAAATTGCCGAAGGTTTGAATTATTCGCCAAGCCAATTGGCCCAACAGATTGCCGTGTCGCGTTACGGTTACGATCCGATGCTGGCTGCCGGACTGTTTGATACCCAAATGGACGTTGACTATTACGACCGTGCACGACAAGCTGAACGCCAGGCTTTGGGTTTCGGCTCAACCAACGAAGAATACTTGTTTGATCTGCTCGGCCCAGAAGAGTACAGGAAATATCAAGAGAACAAGGCGTTGCAGGCGTACGACCAAGTGTTCGCGCCGGATTACTCCGAAACGGACAGAAACTTGCAAGAGGCGTACGGTGTCGACCCGTCGTCCATTGTCAACATTGACACCGATACCGCTCGACAAATAATGAACGACAACACGTTCCTCGCAAGCGTCAACTCGTATCGCACGAGCATGGAGGCAAACGAAGATGACTTTGTCAGCGGGGAGGAAGCGGCCAACGCCTATGCCAAGGATTACCTTGCGTCAACGGGTGACCCGGTTCGTGCGCAAATCCTGCTGGACATCCTGCGCCAATACTCATTCCTCATTGGGGCGTAACCCTTTATGAGCATGACCGCAGAGGAACTGTTCGCCGAAGAACAACGTCGTCGACGGGCTATCGCAGGAGTCGGTGCGGAAACAGGGACAACGACCGGCCCTCGACTGCTGCCGCCCGCCAAACCACACGTTTATCAAGGCGGGGTCAATAAAGATAAGGGCGGCGGCGACGATGGTGGCATCTTCCAAAACCTCGTCGCATCACCCATCGGATGGGTTTCATCGCAAATTGCCAACCTTCCCAGATTCGCAATGTCAGCAATCAAAACCGGTGGAAACCTGACTCCTAGCAGACTGGCATACACCGGCCCGAAGATCGTTGCCGACTATCAAGAAGCAGGCAAACAAGGTTTGAGTGGCCTTGACCAGTTCTATTACGCGACATCCGATGCCACCCCTCTAGTATCGCAACTGTCGCAAGGCGTTATTACCAGCGGTGGCAACATCGGTGAACTTGCCACACTCGGCAAACTGGACACCGGCGAACCCGGCATCAACTATGCGAACGCCTACAGGAGTGGCAATCTTGGTGCCACAATTCTGGATGACCTCGGCAACGTCGTGCTCGTCGGTCGAGGCGTCGGAGCAGGCAACGTCATCAGTCGCGCCGGTGGCAAAGTGACCGCAGCAGGCGCACCCCGTCTTGGACGTGCCATCTCTGGCACCGGACGATTCGTCGAAGAACCGATCGGAACCACAGCCCGCACTACAGCCCGGTTGGCGCAGCCTGTCGCCGGACGTTACTTGGGTCGCCCCCTGTTGAGCGAACGTCTCGGACGTGTCGCACAGGCCGGTATTGACGACGGCGTGGGACCGTTCCGCCAAGCAATCTTCGAGGCCAACGATGCTGTAACCACCCGCGCCCTGTCTCGTCTTGGTAGGGTTAACCAGCAGATCGCAGACCTAGACCGGCAGTTTGAGGCGAACCCCACCGAAGGCGGTCGTCTTGCTGTTGAACGGCAGAAGTTGATGCGCCAGCAATCCAAGTGGACACGCATCTCCGGTTTGGTGCGCAACATCCGAGGCTTTACACGTCAACGCCAAATCCAAGAAGAGCAACGTCGCGCAAGTTTCATCAGCGAAGGTTTGCGTCTACAGGAGCGCGGTCCGAGCGTCGAGTTTGAGGGTGCTCCCGAAGGACCGCTACCAGAGTTCGCCGAGAAGGTCGCTCAACTTATTGCCACCGGGCGCATGGATGTTGTCGTCCGTGAACTGCGGGCCGGTGTCCCGTTTGAGCAAGTGTTGCGGTCCATCAACCCGTCCGGCATCGGCCCCGACCTTGCCCGTCAAGGCTATGCGTTCACCGCCGATGACCTGCGCATGGCGGTCGAGTACGCCGACGGACGACTCTCCGACTTTGACCGTCTGTCTGTTGATGCGGTCGTGAATTTCTTGCGTCGTTTCAGCGACGAGTTCACCGCAGGCCAGCTGTCAGGCGAATACCGTCTCGGTGGCCCTATGCCGGAGACATACACGCGAGCATTCCCGATTGTTGAGTTCCTGTTCAGCAAAGATGTCCGGTTGCCGGACGTTGTGTTCGCAGCACTCTTGGACTACATGGATGCCAAAGTCGCCGAACTGGTCATCGCCAATCTGGATGCTGAGACGCTCAAAGAGAACAACATAAGTGCCACGGTCGAGGATCCTCAAGGCGCATTCAAGCAACTGGCCGAGGTGCCGAAAGACTCCGATCTGGACGGTTTGGCGCAAATCCTGTTTGAGCAATTCACACCCGAACTGATGCAACGATTCCCAGAGATCATGCGCAACCCGATGATCTATCCGGCACCGATGCGACCGGCCATGATGCTCGAGGCGCGCCTGTTGCGCAACGCTAAGGCGCAGGACATCAACACCATCCTGACCGGCCTCAACGCTTTGATTGAGCAGTACGGCGACCTGCTTGGCAAGAACACGGTCGCGTCAATCATTGCGAACCTGAAGAACATTGTCGGCACCCCGCTCGAAAACACCCCTGGTGCGTACACACAGGTGACAAGACAGTTGGCTGGCATCCGTCGTGCGATCGCCGAACGCATCGCCAAGTTGCAGGAACGCACCGGGACGTTGACCACCGAACAGCAGACGATCGTCAGCAACTTGATTGATGCCGAACAGCGTCTCGGTGCTGCGGAGGCGACGTTGCGCACGGTCGCACAGGCGTTCGACGTTCTGGAGCCGATCCCCGACGAACCGATGTTGAGAGCCGAAGAGGCGGTCGGTGTCGCTCGAGACAAGCAGGCGGCGGTCCAGAAGGCGATTGACGAATACCGTCGGAGCCAAGCCGAGTTGGAGTTGCAGGAGGATCCTCGCCAGACGATTATCGACGACATCGACGAGGCTCTATACATTTATGATCGCTATGATTATCTAGACGATTTCGGCGAGCTGATTGACGAGTTTGAGTTCCGGCAACGTGAAGTAGAGGCTGGGCGACCCGACCCTGCGTTGGAAGACGCAACGATTGACGCCCGTGACCCGAGGGTGAAAACAGAACGGCAACGTCGCGTTGACCAGACTGAACGCCGTCGACTGGATACATCTCAGCAATTGCGGGACATTATGACGATCGGCAAGATTTCTTGGCGACAATTCAATGATCCTGCGTTCACCCGTGGCGAACCGTTTAGGCAAGTGCTGGAAAAACTTCTGGCAGAGGTTGACCCTGCTTTGGCTAAGCAGGCATTGGACTATTTTGCCCGTAATCATGTAGAGAAGAAGCCCACCAAGCGCGAACCAGTCAATCGTGGTGTTGATGGCGAAGACTTTGTTACTAGATACAACGAAGCGTTTGACACGGTTGACGAAAGTTACCGAGCATTGGCACAGTCGCTCGTTGATGTTGTGCGGGCGATCAACGACGAAAGAGCCGCCAAGAAAGTTACGTTGGCTGAGGTCGCGCAGGAGATGGCGGGCGAGGTTGACACAGGGTTCCGGCTGTCAGAATACAGTCTTCCTGTCATTGCCCGTGCGATCGCTTACCTTACTAACCCGAACCTGCTGAAAGCCCATCTGCGTCTTGCTGACCGGTATGCCACCGAGATAGAAGCCGGGTTGCCGTACGAAGGCGCACCAGCCCGGTTGATCCCCATTCCGAAGAAACTTGAGGATGAAGCCGCCCGCGCCGAGCGCACCGTCGACCGTCAGCAAGCCAAACTGGAAACTCTGCGCAACCGAAGCGTCGCAGAACAACAGAAGGAACTGAAGGCCCAACTAAAGGGTGTCGGCAAGATTACTGTTGAAGGCGAACCCCCGACCGCCACAGCGTCCCTGTTGGACCGCCCCCGCGCCAAGATCGAACGGGAGATCGAGCAGTACATCAACAAGCTCGAGAACCGTCGCATCAAACTTGAGGAAGTGAAGGCACGTCACGCCGCCGAGCAGGCGTTGCTGGACGAAACCGGAGCCATCGGCGAGCAGGCGTCTGCTGTTGGGGAATACCTGCAACGCCCTGTTGGCGCACAACTCTTCGCCGACACCCTCTCGCCGCAATACCTGCCGACTGGTTTGCCTGCATCCGCCCGCCCTGGTGCGCGTGTCCGTACCGAACTCAGCGGTGAAGGCGCAGCCCCGCAGACGAAGGCGTTCTCGGAGCAGATGCGTACCAGCGATGAAATGCCGTTGACGTTGCGGGCCACCGTCGAGCGCATCAACGAACTGTTGAACGTCACCGGACGAAACAGGATCATCGACGACATCGTCCTCAACCCCGACTTTGCTCGCCGTGCCGGTACGTTCGTCACCCCCGAACAACTGGTCGAAATCTACAAAGAGGCTCGGGCCGAGGTCGAGGCACAGAATCAGCGTCGCACCCCACAGCAGATTGAGGCTGAGACGGAGAAGTTGGCGAGCGTCAAGCTGTCGCGCATCATCCGTGAAGCAGGCTACGAACCGGTGTCCCGAGTCAAGGTTGACCCAGAAACCGGCGCACACGAAGCGTTCGGCGACCTACTCCAAAGCGTCCGTGACGATCAGGTGGACATCAACACGGTTGTGATGCGTCAAGGTGTGCGTGAGCGCATCACCCAACAGTTCAAGGTGAAGGACGCCACCGATATGCCGGAAGGTTTCGCCCGGTATGTGGAAGGCATCGCCCGTGCGACCGGCCAATGGAAGTCCGTCATTCTGCCGTTCCGTATCTCATGGCAAACCGGCGACGCGGTGTCCAACATCCTCAACGGGTGGGTTCGCGGCGACGTGCCACCGCAACAACTGATTGACCGGATGCGCGACATCGACAGGATCCTGTCGGCGGAAGGTAAGCGTCTCGAGACGTTGACCGGTTCCATCGGCAACCCGCTGATCGCCACACTCATCGCCTACGGTTTGCAGGCTCGAGGTACTCGCGCTGAAGAAGTCAACCGGTTGCGCGGAGTCGGCGACCTTCGACAGGCGGTGCCGGACTACGAGTTCCAACGGATCTTGCCTAAGTTCCGTGAAAAGTCGTTCCGGTTCAACGAATACCAGAACACGCTCGCCCGCGTTGGCGTTGCAATGGTGAAACTGGAACGCATCCTTGCCAAACGTGGACGCAGCATTGACGAAGTGACGTTGCAGAACGTGCGCACAGACCCTGTGCTGAGGGCGGCGGTTGAACAGGTTGTCCGCGAAACCAACGAAGCTCTCGGAGCGTTCTCTGATATGTCCCCGTTTGAGAAGAACGTGGTGCGCAACATCTACCCGTTCTGGTCGTGGATCCGCTACATCAACAAGGCTGCCGTCCAGCTGGCGATTGACAGCCCGGATCGTGTCCTGTTCACGGTCGCCCTTGGAGCGTTGGTCGCAGACGAAGAACAGACCGGCTTGTTTCCGTTCCTTGAAGGTCGTGTCCCGCTGATGGGCTACTACTTTGACCTGTCGTTTATGAACCCATATCAGGAGACAATCCTGTTCTCGGCAAACCCGGTCAAAGCCTTGCTTGACCAAGCAACCAACATCTCGCCGGTCATCTCGGCCCCTATGCAGGCTGCGTCCATTACCGGAACCTATGCGACAGGGATGCGGTTCCCGATCCTGCCCGCGCCGTCCCGCCCGTCATACCTTGAGGGGAGTCGAGGTGCGTCCACCCGAACCTTCGGCGACTATGTGGGCGAACTCGGATACATCGGACTCCAAAACTTCGGTGGCCCGTTCCGATCCAGCCTCACCCTGCTTCCCAACGAGATCCCTGTCATCGCCCCCGAAGGCCGTCTGCTCGGCACCGATGTCGCTATCGGCAACGTGCAACGGTTCCCGCAAGGATCCCAGCGCACCACCGGACGGTACAGCGTTGAACGGTTGGGGCCGGTTGCCAGCCGACTGGGAGCGTTGCTCGGTGTCATCGGTATCCCCCGTCCGCTCATCGAGGAAGATGTCGCCCTGCGACAGGCCCGCCTGCAAACCCGAGCCGACCTTGAAGCCCAAAGACGACGCGAAGAGGAACGCCGTCTGTCTAGGATCGGACAATGATCTGGGCTTTAGAAGTCGTCGGCAAACGTCCCACCACCCTCAATCAGGAGCGGAAAACGAACAACTGGGGCAAACGGGCGTCCGACACTAAATGGTGGCGTGAACAGTTCTGCCGGTGCGCCCTCGAGGCCGGTATCCCCGCCCACCAGCGGTTGCACGTCTCCGTCTACCCTCTGCACAAGAACGGTCGCTCCCCCCAAGATGTCGCCGCCTGCTTCCCCGCCGCTAAAGCCGGGATTGACGGGCTGGTCGACGCTGGCATCATCGAAGACGACACCCCTGACATCCTCGTTCGTATAGACTTCTACGCACCAATCATAGACGGCGTAGACGGATTGCGGCTCGTCGTACAAGGAGCAGACGATGAACCCGATGTATAGCAACGCGCTTGGAAGCCTCGCAGCCGGTATGGCCGGTGGCGGTGGCATGGGCGAAGAAGCCGGTGAAGAGGCCGAGCAGTACCCCTGTCCGTTGTGTGGTGGCACCGGCGTCGTCACCGAAGAGATGCTGACCGGCGAAGGTCAGATGCTCCCCGCCCGCCTCGCTTCCCGTCAGCCGATGATGGGCGCACAGATGGGTGGCCCGATGCGGATGCCCATGCAGGCTCCGATGCCCCCCATGAGCTGAGATGGCTACCCCAGCCTGGCAACGCAAAGAAGGGCAGAACCCTGCTGGAGGGTTGAACGCCAAAGGTCGAGCGTCCTACAAGGCGCAGACTGGTGGCACCCTGAAAGCCCCTGTGAAAGGTCGACCGACGACCCCCGAGCAGATGCGTCGCAAAGGCTCGTTCCTGTCCCGTATGGGTGGCTCACCGGGGCCGATGAAGGATGAGCAGGGTCGCCCAACTCGTAAGGCTCTCGCCCTGAAAGCGTGGGGTGCGTCGTCGCCGGAGCAGGCACGGTCAATGGGGAAGCGTCTTCTCGAGCAGTACGCCCGAGCCAAAGCTGAGAAGGCCAAGTGATGGCGAAAGCATTCTGGGAAACGAAGAACCCCGAGAAGAAGTCCACCAAACTTGGTGCCGAAGGGGTCGCGCTCGCCAAAAGCATGGCGAAGAAGGCCGGTCGCCCGTATCCGAACCTTGTTGACAACGCCGCTGCCGCCCGAAAGCTGAAGGCTAAGTGATGGACAAGGTTCGTAAGGTGATGCGCGAATACAAGTCGGGAACCTTGCACTCCGGCAAGGGTGGGCCGGTCGTGAAGAACCCGAAGCAGGCTCTTGCGATCGCATTGGCTGAAGCAGACAGAGCGAAACGTAACCGCTAACACTCCTGCTCACGATGTGATTTCGTGTGATGCCCAACATCGCATCATCGTGATTCACTAAACTGGTGACGCATAACAAACGCGACATTGACGGCCTCGAGCCTCTGTCGCTTTCACCGGAGGTTCCGTATGCGTCTCACACTCACAATCGTTGCGTCTATTGCCATAATCGGATGCGCCCCAACCGAAACCGTTCAGCCACCGACCAGCCCGGTCACCACGGTCACCGTCGCACCAACGACCACCAGCACCACCACGACCACCGTCGCACCGACCACCACGACAACTAGCACCCTCGTCCCCGCCGACGCGAAATGCGCCGAGCTGGCTCCGATCGCCTCCGCAGCCGGATGGCCCGACCATCTTCTCATTGACGTGCTCGACGAAGCGTGGCAGGAATCCCGATGCCTCAACATCATCGACGGCCACAAGAACTTCAACGGTTGGGATCGAGGCCCACTACAAATCAACCAGGTGTGGCTCAACGAGATCGAAGCCAAATACGGAAGCTGGGAGTACGTCAAAGACCCGTACTACAACTTTGCATGGGCATGGGAAATGTACAAGTGGCACGAACACCACAAGGGTTGTGGGTTCAAGCCCTGGTCACGGCCCTGCAAATAAGTCCTTGACAACCCTCCCGATCGGGGGGAAACTAGAACCGTGCAACACCCCACTATTACGGTGAGGTCAACTGAAAGGGGTAATACCATGACCGAACTGGTCCCGCTCACCTCGAGCATCGAAACACACACCGCCGACGGGCTGCGCAACGCACTCCTGACCGCCGACCAGGGCCGACAGGCTCTCGCCGAGCAAGGCGACTATCAGCAACTGCTCGCAGCATGGCAGTATCTGAAGACCATCAAAGCGGACATTGACGTGCTGATGCGAGCCACCGAAGACGACATCACCCGTCTGCTCCCCGAGAAGAAGCAGTTTGTGGACGGCATCGGCACCGTGGAACGTCGCACCAGCTCCACCCGCAAATGGCAGTCTGAGGATTTGATGCGCGACCTGTGCCGTGCCAGCCTCGACCCCAACGGAACTGGGGAGATCACCCTCACGAACGTCGCCACCATGCTCGAGAACCTGAAGAAGGTTCTGCCGTTGACCGCCTCCCTCGGCTGGCGTGTCACCGCCCTGAAGGAACTCGGCATCGACCCCGACACCTACGGCGAAGCCACCTACGGTCGCCACACCATCCAGATCACCAAGTGAAAGAGGAAACCAACATGAGCCAGCAAGAAACCAGCAACGCGGTCGAGGTGCATCGTCCGCTCACCCCCGCCGAAGTGTCGTGGAAGACATCGCAGCGGATCGCCAACACACCGTTCGTGCCGACCGCCTTCCGAGGAAAGCCCGAGTCGGTGTTCGCAGCCGTCCTATACGGCGAGGAACTGGGCCTCGGCCCCATGCAGTCGCTGAACAGCATCCACGTCATCGAAGGCAAGCCGAGCATGGCACCCGAACTGATGCGAGCACTCGTCTTCAAGGCCGGTCACCGCATCGACGTGAAGGTGTGCATGAACGACGAAGTCATCCTGTACGGACGCAGAGCCGACTCCGGTTCCGAAGCGACCGTCAAGTGGACGATGAAGGACGCACAGAACGCCGGTCTGGCTGGTCGTGGTGCGTGGAAGACGTACCCTCGTGCGATGCTGTTGGCTCGCGCCACCTCCGAACTGTGCCGGATGCTGTTCGCCGATGTTGTCGCCGGACTGTCGTACACCCCGGAAGAGGCTGCGTCCATCGCCGGATCCGACTGGGAAGAAGTCCCTGCTGAACCGCCAGTGTTCATCGAGAAGCCCACCACCAGCCCCAACCAGCCGGAACCGCCGGTGGAAACGATCGTCGAACCGTCATGGGAAGACAGCTTCCCCGGTTCCGAGATCGTGGATGCGGAGATCATCGAAGACCAGCGTCCCGAAACCGTGTACCCCGAAGAGGTCGCCGACCCCAACATGGCGACGCCGAAGCAGATCGGTATGGCACGGGCGTTGCTTCGTGAATGGGGCATCGTCAACAAAGCCGAGTCCATCAACCTTGCCGAGATGGTGTTGAACCGCACCGTCACCTCGATGGCCGACATGAGCAAGAAAGAAATCTCGTCGTTCATCAAGCATCTGCAGGTCAACCATCCTGACGGTGACAAGTCGTGAACCCTCTCAAACTGTGGAGACTGCGTCGGGCGGCCACGCAAGGGCATCTGAACCTGATGGCACAGCACCTTCTCCAATGCACCGACACGATCAACGAACTGCGAGCCGAGAACGAAGAGTTGCGCATCCGAGGGAATCGTCTCGCATGGGCGATCGACAACAACGATTGGACGATCGAATCCGCAGAACGCCTGTCCGACTCAGCGTCCGCATGGAGGGAGTTCACCTGATGGCCTCCGACCTACCCAAGATCGACTTCGTTCCGCTCCCCTGGATCAAAGAGGCTGCGTGTCGAGGGATGGATCCTAACTTCTTTCAACCTGATGTTGGCCAGCCTGCCACCGAAGCACGACAAATCTGCAACGGACGCAAAGCCACCCGACGCACACCAGAAATCCCACCTTGCCCGGTTCGTGCCGAATGCCTGAACCATGCGGTCGCCATGAACGAGCGCGGAATCTGGGGTGGCACCACCGAACGGGAACGTCGGGCGATCCGCAACAAAGAACCTCGAGGGAAACGTGCCGACGCACGGGTGCAACGGATCGTTCATGGCACTATTGACGGATACCGGCATGAGATCCGGCTCAACCTGCCACCTTGCAAAGCGTGTCGGGAAAAGTGGAACGACTACCAGTACAACGAACGCAAACGGGGCATCGGCGGCTACGACATCCGTTTGCGCGAGTTCGTCACCCTCGTCTCCGTCGTCCACCGGGGCCAAACCCCTGACCTCGAGGCGATCGCAGCGGAAAGCCGTGACACCGTACTGGCTGAGTCTGTAGGCTCCGTTCATGGCGAAGAAGCCGATGTTTGACCAGCCGACTGAAGGGGACTGCGACGAGTGTGGGACACCAATCCCACCCGACATGATCCCCGCAGGGTTCCACCGGCAGACAGGCATCCTTCTCTGCCACACCTGCAAGCGATACTCTCACTACACACCTCGTCAATACTTCGACGAATAACCAAAGGAAACCAAATGAACCTGCCCTGGCAACAACCAATCCGACCGTTGGAATACAAATACCGGTCCGACGAATACCCGACCGGCTGGTCGCCGTGGATGATCGTGCTGTTCATCCGACCCACCAACAACGGTTGGGAAATCATGGGTCCGAACGGCATCATGTGGACTCAGAGGGATGCGATCCTGCGGGACG
>Ga0208644_1003850_pt1 | contig 11475 bp, 15 predicted proteins | sample VirMetDEL_Nov_18_FD_184517 | JGI IMG/M metagenome (GOLD analysis project Ga0208644, IMG submission 184517) | Aqueous microbial communities from the Delaware River and Bay under freshwater to marine salinity gradient to study organic matter... | ecosystem: Environmental > Aquatic > Marine >... | reverse complement strand
CGATATTCAGCTTGAGTCAAATTGGCTCGCAGCTAATCCCGCCATCGGTCACACTATTAACATCGACAACATACAGGCGGTTCTCAACGATCCGCCCGAAGTCGTACAAACCGAAGTCCTATGCCGATGGGTTCAGACGATCTCAAGCATTATCGGAGCTAACGAGTGGAATAATTGCCACGATGAAAGCGTCGATCTCGACCCGGAGAAGCTGACATGGCTGGCGCTAGACATTTCGCCGGATCGCAAGTTCTGCGCGTTAGTCGGCGCTCAAAAATTAGGCGATGAGCGGTTCGTCGTAAAGCTACTCCATACATGGGAAAACTCAGTTCAGCTTGACGATCGAGAGATCGCTAATGAAGCGGCTAAATACTGTCGCAAGTATCCGCTAGAGTATTTGCTTTATTCGCGTCGGACTAGCGGCGCGGTAGCGGCTAGATTCCAGCCCGCTGGGATTCCGATCTTTGACATGGATAGCGTTTACCCGCAAAGCTGCGATGAGCTATTGGGTGCGATCAACTCTGGACGGCTACGCCATCGAGGACAGTCGGATTTAACTAAGCAAATTCTCTCAGCGGTTCAATTAAAGCGCGGCGATGGCGGCTGGGTTATCGGACGTCGAGCTTCGCAAGCTGCCGTTTGCGCGGCGGTAGCGACTGCGTTAGTTACACACTTCGCGACACGCCCAGAGATGGACTTCGATATAATGACAGGTTAGTGATATACGCCTGACACAATTCGCGCATGGGTATTCGTGATTTATTTGCGTCTAAGGTTACAGCCGTAGCGCCGCCACAAAATAGCGACGTTGAGGCTTCGGTTTCTCCAGTCTTTGCGCTTGATTCCATTTATACTTTTAACGGTGGCGCTACTCAGGCTACGCGCGAGGAAGCGATGAGCGTACCGACGATCGCTCGCGCTAGAGGAATTATCTGTTCTTCCATCGCTTCGATCGGCTTACAACTCCGGGACAATACGACGGGGCTAGAAGTGCCAATGCCGCGCGTAATTCGTGAGCCTGATCCACGCGTACCGGGTAGCGCGACTTATGTCTGGACAGCTGAGGATTTATTATTTTACGGCTACGCATATTGGCAAATTACCGAATTATTTGCCGACACTATGCGAATCCGATCCGTTCAACGAATCGTTCCGACTCGAGTCGGCGTATTTCTAAACAATAACGGTACCGAAGTTATGTATTACACAATCGACGGGAAACAAATTCCAGATTCGGGCGTGGGATCGTTAGTCGTATTTTATGGCAACGATGAAGGATTATTAAATCGCGCTGGTCGCACAATTCGCACAGGTGCGGAATTAGAACGCGCAGCTGCTAACTATGCGCGCGAGCCAGTTCCGTCGATGGTATTAAAATCAAACGGAACAGCGTTACCAGCCGATCGAATTGCGAAACTACTTGAGTCATGGGGCGTCGCTCGACGTAATCGCTCGACTGCGTTCCTAAATGCCGACGTTGAATTACAAACAGTCGGCTTTGATCCTGAAAAGTTACAGCTCGCAGCTGCGCGTTCGTACATCGCGACAGAATTAGCGCGCGCTATTGGTATTCCCGCGTTTTACGTTGACGCCGAAACTGGATCAAGTATGACTTACTCAAACGCAAACGTTACTCGCAAAACTTTGCTTGATTTCTCGCTAATTCCGCTAATGACAAGCATAAGCACTCGTTTATCTATGCCGGACTTTACGCCGTCAACTCAAACGGTCAATTTTAGACTAGAGGATTACTTACGGGGCAGCGAAGCCGAACGCGTAGCAATTTATAAAACTTTATTTGACATCGGCGCAATTAGCGTCGAGGAAATCCGAGAAGCTGAGGAAATGATTAAATGAAACTAAACATGCCGCTAACAATTACATCAGCCGACAGCGAATCTCGCACCATTACCGGACGAGTCGTAACGTGGAACGAAACTGGATCAACGTCAGCTGGACTAACGACGTTTAAACCAGAATCTATTGCCACAAAAAACGTTAAATTATTACTAGAGCATGATCGCACTCGACCAATCGGAAAGGTTCTATCTATGACCGCAACCGAACAAGGAATCGACGCGACATTTAAAATCGCGGAGACAACAGCGGGCAACGACGCGTTAGTAGAGGCTGCGACTGGTCTCCGCGATGGTTTTAGCGTCGGCGTTAAAGTTAACGCGCACGATTTCGTCGATGGCGTGTTAGTAGTCGCAAAAGGTTCGCTCGATGAAGTGTCTTTAGTTTCAGAGCCAGCGATCGACAGCGCTCGCGTTTCAAGTGTAGCTGCGAGTGAAACCGAAACCGACGAGGAAGTCGAATCAAGCGATGAGAATTCTGATTCCGTAGATGAGGAAACAGAGGAAACAAATCCAACAACAGAAGGAGACGAAGTGTCAGACACTACCGAAACCGTCGCAACTGCCGAAACGGTAGAAGCGTCGAAGCACGTTCCAATGGCGTACACCGCGCCACGTTCACCTATTGTCGATAAGGTCTCTTATTTACAATATTCACTTAAGGCTTCAGTCCTACATGATGAGGACGCTCGCCAATATGTAAAGGCTGCGGATAACACCACATCAACAGCTCCGGGCATGGTTCCAACACCACAAAGCCGAACAGTTATCAACGCGTTAGCTAATGCCGATCGCGGCATGATCGACGCACTATCTCGCGAAGCTCTTAGCGCTACGGGCATGAGTTTCGAATTGCCGAAAGTGACCGCTGTTCCAGTCGTTACAAACATCGCTGAGGACGCTGCGATTACAGAGTCAAGCCTAAGCGCAACCTATATTTCGGTTCCCGTACAAAGCTTCAAGGGTCGCGCGATTTCCACGATTGAGCTCATAGATCGCAGCGATCCGAGCTACCTAACCGCGCTCCTACAAAATCTCGAATTTGCCTATGCTAAGGTCACAGACGAGTTTGCTGTCGGAACTATTGCGGGCGCTGGTCAACAGACAGGCGTTAACGCTAACTCAGCTACTGGATTTCTTGCGTACACATCTCAAGCTGCTGGTGCTGTTTACACATCATCACTCGGTTTCGCTCGTAACCTAGTAGTTAGCCCGGGACAATGGACTAACATCATGGGTTACAACGATAACGGCGCACCGCTATATAACGCAGCGCAACCATCAAACGCAGCTGGCGACGTTCGCGGCGACAGCTTGCGCGGTCGTGTTTCTCCGGGACTTGATCTCTACGTTTCACGTTCAATCGGAAACGCTGGCGCAACTACATCAACAGGCGATTTCTCGATGGTGGTCGTAAACCCTGACGCATGGACATGGTACGAATCTCCACGTTTCGAGCTTCGCACTAACATCAACTCAGACGGAACCGTCGATATTCTTTACTACGGTTACGCCGCAATCGCTCCAAAGATTCCTTTCGGCGCTTGCTGGAATCAAGTATAAAAAATAAATAATCATCGGTCGTTTCGCTCCCGAGGCGACCGAGCAGAATCGAGAGAGGAACGCTAATGCCACAAATAGTCACAGCGCAAGAACTTCGCGACGTGCTAGGCGTTAGCGTTTCTCTTTACTCGGACGCTTATCTCGATTCAATGATCGACAGCGCCGAGGGCGCGATCTTGCCGTTACTTACTGGCTACCAATCAGCCGTTACAGGTATCGAAGTCGTAGATAGCATGGCGTTCTATACGACTCAGCGCATTAACTATTTCGTACCGGGTCAAGCGGTACAAATTACAGGTTGCGGAGCTGCGTTTGATTTAACCGTTACAGTTAACGATCACAAAATCGCGCCATACATATTTACGACAGCGACAGCCGCACCAGATCAAATCTTTACTCCAATTATTCCAGCGGGGCTTGCGACTTTAAGCGGGTCAACAGCTGGCGATCTTTATTCAGGCGTCCAACCTGTTAAGTCGGCGATTCTGGTCGTATCCGTCGAGGTATTTCAGTCGATCACCGCTCCCGGTAATACTTCGGCTCAGGTAGATTTTCAGCCTAGCCCGTTCGTTTTAGGGCGCTCACTTCAAAATCGTGTAATCGGTTTATTAGCTCCGTTCGTTGACGTTGAAACAATGTGCCAATAATGCCGACAAGTATTCAGGCTAACGTTCGCGCGCCACTAGCGACCGCTCTCGCTGGCGTAACTGCGTCGGTCTACGAATCAGTACCCGAGGCGGTAATCCCGCCCGCTGCGATCATCGTGCCGGGTACTCCATATTTGGAGACGACGCTAATCAGTAGCGCGATCCAATTAAAAGTCAATTTTACAATCTCAGCCGCCGTCGCGTACAACAACAACGCGGGCGCTCTCGATAATCTCGAGAAGCTAGTCATACAGATTCTCGCGGCTATTCCGTCGGGATATATCGTCGGCGACGTATCGCGTCCGTCGATCGTTGCGTTAGGTTCGAGTAATTTACTTATTTCGGATATTGACGTTTCCACTTACTACAAGCAAGAAAACTAGGAGAATAAAATGCCAACAACAATCGTAACCGGGCGCGATATAACTTTCACCATCGCTGGTGCTACTTATGACGCGCAAGCAACAGCCGCGACTCTTACAATCGAGTCAACAATTAACACTTACCAAACGCTAGACGGTAAGGCTTATTTCACCACAGATTCGCAAGGTACTTTCGACGTCGAAATGCTTGCCGACTGGACAGCTGGCGGTTCACTATGCGCTTCACTTTGGAACGCAGCCGATTCAGCGCCTAACACACCGTTAGCCGTAGTCTTTACAGCTGCGAGCGGATCAGTCTTTAACTTTGACGTCCAGCCAATCTTTCCGAGCGCTGGCGGCACAGCTCCAGACGCTCAGACTGTATCGCTTAGCTTTACTTGCGTAACCACACCAACACTCTAAAGAAAAGGAAATCGGGAGCATGAAACTACAAATTCATATCGAGACAAGTGACGGAAATACAGTTACCACGACAGCGCAACCGCCAGAGTTCGCTAAGTGGGAACAGAAAACAGGTTACACAATTCAACAGGCTCAGGAGAAAATCGGAATATCCGATCTAATGTTTCTAGCATGGAACGCCCTAAAGCGTGAGGCAGCTGGTAAGCCAGTCAAACCTTACGAAGTATGGTGCGAAATGGTGGTCGATATTACGGTCGGAGATACTGAAAACCCAAAAGCCACAGCCGAGGAAGCCTGAGCCACTTAATCGTAGAACTGTCGATCGCGACAGGTATTCCGATGAGTGAGTGGGTTGACGCGGCGGACATATTGACAGCGCTAGAGATATTGGAGAAGCGAAATGGCGGAAAGTAAGGAAGTCGTCCAGTACGACAAAGCCGAACTTCGCGCCATTACTGGCGCGTTTAAGGCGATGGACAAAGAAGCCTTAGATCAAGCTAAAGAAAAATCAGGCGCGCTCGCTACATATTTACAAGGCAAAATTATTTCTAAAGCTGGTTCGCTAAGTTCGTCACCGGTGGCAAGTCGAATCGCTGAAGGATCGCGAGTAAGTAAGTCATCTAAGATCGGCGAAATGGGATTTGGTTACGTTAGCCAAAAGTTCAGCGGCGGCGCGACTACCCAACAATTATGGGGCGGCTCGGAATTTGGATCAAACAAATTCAAACAATTTCCAATCTGGTCAGGATCAACGGGTCGCGGCTCGACTGGTTATTTCATTTATCCAACGCTGCGAGCTGAGCAAAGCTACTTAATTGCTGAGTGGGAAAAGGCGTTTACTTCAATAGTTAAGAGGTTCGACTAATGGCTGAGGGATCAAGAACGCTTAAGCTCTCGATATTAGCCGACGTCGATAATCTCAAAAAAGGATTAGGTCAAGCTGGCGATGAAACTAATTCGTTCGGTGGCAAAATTGGCGAGTTTGGCAAAAAAGCGGCGTTAGCCTTCGCAGCTGTTGGTGTTGCTGTTGGCGTTATGGCGGTTAAATTCGCTAAAGACGCGATCGTGGCTGGCGAAGCTGCGTCAACAGCTAATGCGCGAATCGAACAAATAAATACTTCAATGGGTCTATTCGGCGACTCGACGGGGCAAGTTAGCGCGGCTCTCATAAATTACGCCGAAGTAACGGCGCGAGCGACGGGCGTTGATACTAACTCGATTAAAGCAACTCAAGCAAAATTATTAACTTTTAAGGAATTGGCGGCAACCGCTAACGAAGTCGGCGGGCAATTTGAGCGAGCTACAAAAGCAGCGATCGACTTAGGCGCGGCGGGATTCGGTACGGCAGAAAGTAACGCGGTCGCGTTAGGTAAAGCGTTAAACGATCCAATCAAAGGAATTACCGCTTTAACTCGTAATGGCATAACTTTCACAGAATCAGAAAAGGATCGAATCACGGTTTTAGTCGAGTCGAATAAAGTCGGCGAAGCTCAAAACATGATTCTCCAAGCGATCGAAACTCAGGTTGGCGGTACAGCTGAGGCAACAGCAAACGCGACCGATAAGATGAAAGTCGGCTTTGAGCAAATAACCGCTACCGTTGGCTTGGCTTTGCTTCCAGCATTTGAGGAATTTACTAACTTCGTCTTAGACGTCGTATTTCCGCTATTTGATAAATTAGGAAAACTATTTTCAGATGATCTTATTTCAGCGTTTAACACAGTTAAAACTTTCATCGTTGAAACTTTAGTTCCAGCCTTTAAGTTATTCTGGGATTACTTAAACACGTTCATAATTCCGATTCTGGTTGCCACACTCAAGCCAGCGATTCAAGGAATTAAAAACATCTTTGGTGCGCTAGGTAATTTAGTTTCAGATAACACTGGATTCTTTAAGCTGCTGGGTGCGGGCTTAACCGCGTTCCTAGTTATTGCTAAACCTGTTGCTGGATTTATTGGTACAACCTTTAAAGCAGCGTTTAACGGTATTGCGCTTATCATAAATGGCGTATCACTAGCAATCAAGGTTTTAACAGGCACAATTAACGGAATCATCACAGGTCTAAACTTACTTATCTCAGGCTATAACATCGTCAACAATTTAAAGCCCGGATCAAAAGATTTAGAGAAAATTCCAAAGCTGGCTCAGGGCGGCATGGTTTCAGCAAATAATCCTTACATCGTGGGAGAAGTCGGCCCGGAATTATTCGTTCCATCATCGAGCGGTCGCATAGTTCCAAATAACAAACTAGGCAGCGGCGGCGGAAATATCTATATAAACGTATCTGGCGCAATCGACCAAGAGGGTACAGCTCGCCGAATCGTGGACGTATTAAATAACAGCTTTTATCGCGGCACTAATGGCGCAAATGCGCTGGCGTTCTAATGACAGTATTCAATCCAATTTGGCGCGTAAAGATTCAGGGCGTCGAATACACAACTTACACGCTATCAAATCTAACTATTACCAGCGGTCGAAATAACATCTACCAACAGGCTCAAGCGGGCTACTGTAATTTAGAGCTGATAAACCTAACGCAAGCAATCGTTAACATAAATATAAACGACTCAGTTTCGATCGAGTTACAGGATTCGACGGCGACTTACGTTCCGATATTCGGCGGAACTGTCGTCGATTTCGGCGTCGAGGTAATCACAGCTGGCTCGGTCGGAATAAATCAAGTCCTAAAGATAACCGCACTCGGAGCGCTAAGCCGTTTACCTAAAGCGTTAACCGATGGCGTCTTATCTCAGGATTTCGACGGCAATCAAATTTACGAGAGTTTACAGGATTTACTATTAAACAACTGGGGCGAAGTTCCGGCTGCGCTTCAATGGCAAAACTACGATCCGACAGAGACATGGGCTAACGCTCAAAACGTAGGATTAGGCGAGATAGATCGTCCGGGCAATTACGAATTAGCGCAAAGATCATCGGATCGCACAGATATTTATTCGCTCGTTTCAGCGCTTGCCACCAGCGGTTTAGGCTACATATACGAGTCGGCGTCTGGACTTATTAGCTACGCTGATTCGACGCACCGATCGACTTACCTAGCCACGAACGGATACACAGACGTAACAGCCAATCACGCGCTATTTAACGGGCTTAAGATCGAGACTCGAGCGGGCGACGTTCGTAATGACATAACTTTGAAATATAATACTAATTCCAATAATGAAGTAAGCGCCGAGGATATTGCGTCGATCGACGTTTACGGACGTTTAGCTCAGGTCATAACTACGACCGTCAAGCACACTACGGACGCGCAAGATCAAGCCGATTTTTATCTAACGCTAAGAGCTACGCCGCAAGCGAACTTTACATCGATCACTTATCAGCTTACAAACCCAGAGATAGACGATCAAGACCGCGATTCGCTCATTAACGTATTTATGGGCTTACCGCTACGAATTAGCGATCTACCGCCAAACATGGCTTCGGGAACATTTTTAGGATTCGTCGAGGGTTGGTCGTTCAAGGCTGCCTATAACGAGATAGCTGTAACTCTAAATCTTTCACCGATTAGTTATTCTTTACAGGCTATGAAGTGGCAAGACGTTTCCATCGCGGAAGCGTGGAATACTATAACCGGGGGGCTAACGTGGGAAACCGCGCTAGTCGTAGCATAGGAGAATAAATGACAAACCCAACGAGTAATTTCGGCTGGCAAATGCCTACGCCGACAGACTTAGTTACCGACTTACCAGCCGATTTTGAGGTATTTGGTCAAGCGGTAGATACCGATTTTGCCGACCTATTAGGCGGCACTACTGGTCAAATTCTGTCTAAGACATCAAACACCGATTTAGATTTTACATGGATAACGAATGACATCGGCGACATAACAGCCGTTAACGTAACCGCACCGATCACAGGTGGCGGCAGCTCGGGCGCTGTAACTATTGGCGTGGACGCGGCTTCGACAGCTGCGGCGGGCGTGGTACAGCTTAGCGATTCAACTTCAACGACATCGAGCGTTCTAGCTTCAACACCGACAGCTACCAAATCAGCTTACGATTTAGCAGCTGCGGCTGTACCAAAATCAACCGTTACAACAGCGGGCGACGTCATTTACGCAACTGGATCAGCTGCGGTTACACGTCTCGGAATTGGGACAGCTGGTCAAGTCTTAGCGGTCAATTCTGGCGCAACTGCTCCAGAGTGGGTTACTACGACAGCGGGCGCAACGGTTAAAACAGTTAGAAAATCATCGGATCAAACAGTCACATCAAGCACCACGTTGGTCAACGATTCACAATTAAAGTTTGCTGTCGCAGCTAGTGAAACTTACATATTCCAAGCGTGGCTTTACACTTACGCGGCTGATGGAACTCCAGACATCAAAGTTACATTTACCGGGCCAGCTGGCTCGACCGTACTCTGGTCATCGAGTCAAGTGATTTTTAACGCTGGCGGCGCAACTACTTTAACCGTCGTTTCCCCGGGCGCTACAACAGCGGACTTATTCGTTGACGCTAATTTACGCGCAATTCAGCTATACGGCACAATTCTAAATGGCGGCACAGCTGGAGATTTACAGTTCCAATTCGCACAAAACACTAGCAGCGCAAACGGCACATCTGTCAAAGCTGGTTCATCACTATTCGGAATAAAGGTCGCCTAATGAGTCAAGTAATTACAAACAAAGAGATAAATCTCGATCAACTAGGACATGAGTCTAAGATCGATCTAAACACTATTACCGAAGCCGACGGCACTAGGACAATTAACTCATCAGTACCTCAAAAAACTTTAGAAAAGTTTATTGACGAACACGTTGCTAATCCTGACTGGGTTAACCCTGAGCCAAAAGCCGAACCAACGATCCAAGACAAATTAGCCTTAGTCGGTTTAAATTTAGACGATCTAAAAGCAGCTCTCGGAATCTAAATGATTCTTAAAAGCTATAACGGGTGGACGGCTAGTAAAGATCAAGCCGAAATCGGAATTAAGTCCTACGCAATACCGGGGACTAAGTTAAAGATTCGCTGCGCCGAAGCTGTCGCACCCTTAATCGTAGGATTCTGTACCGAGTTTAACGAGCTAATCGAGCCGCTAGATGGTGGACAGCTTGACGACTGGGGCTATGCGTTTCGCATGGTTCGCGGATCAACCGACAAACTTTCCAACCATAGCTCGGGAACTGCGATCGACTTAAACGCGACTAAACACCCACTAGGTAAGCGCGGCACGTTTCCAGCTGAGAAAGTGCCAATGATTCGGGCGTTAGCTAAGAAGTACGGTTTATTCTGGGGCGGCGATTACAAAAACAGAGCCGACGAGCAGCATTTTGAAATCAACGTAAAGCCGAAAAGAGTCCTGAAGCTAATCGAGGCTTTAGGGTTAGGAGAAAAGTAATGAAAGAACTGAAAGCAATAGCAGCTAGTTATGGACGATCAGCGCTTGCGGGAATGCTGGCTGTCTTTATGACTGGGGAACAAGATCCAAAGAAATTAGCTATGGGTCTATTGGCGGGTATTGCGCCCGTTCTAATGCGTTACGCGAATCCTAATGACGTTAGCTTCGGCGCGAAATCGAGTGAACGCTAACGACTGGGCTGCTATGGGCGTGGCAATAGTCACGCTCCTAGTGGCATTTATGACGGGTATCCGATATTTGGTTAAATACTATTTAAGCGAGCTACGCCCTAATTCGGGCTCAAGCGTAAAGGATCAGGTCTCAAGGCTTGAGGCTCGGGTCGATGAGATATACAGCTTGCTATTAAGCAATTCGACACGCCGCTAAACAGGCGTAAGGCTTGAAATTGTCAGATATTTAGTTCACCCTATAACTAGGGAGCGAATACGTCGCTCCTTAGAATCGGGAGCTAAAATGTTTACAGTAGTAGAATTAGCGGGAGCTGTAATTCTCGCAAGTGTCGGCTGGTGCTTAGTAGGCTGGTCTATTGGCTTTAAAGCTGGTATGAAAGATGGCTATAACCGCGGGCGAGCAGCTGGGCTTCGCTGGGCGACAGATCGCGTTCGTAACTCCTAATGGCAATTCCACTAGAGAACTACGAATCCGTAGCTGAACGCATTGAGAAGTTCTGGGTCAAGTACCCTAATGGTCGAATAGACGCAAAGATCCTATTTCAAGACGGTACGCGCTACATCGTACAAACTGATCTATACAAAGAGATAACCGATCCGCTGCCATTTGCGACAGATTTCGCCGAGGAGATTAGATCGACGGCTAATCGGTTTCCGCTTGAGAACGGATCAACGTCAAGCATAGGTCGAGCCTTACATACTGGCGGGCTAAGCAAGTTTAGCGAAAACAATAATCGCCCATCACTCGAGGAGATGAAGCGCGTAGAGCGCCCAGTCGAAACTCGGGATAAGGCAGCTTTACCAACAGGCGCGTATGACCCCTGGGACATGACTCAAGCCGTCGCCGAGATCGGCGGCATACTTACCGGGCGATCATGCTCTCATGGCGTAATGATTCGTAAAGAGGGAGTCGGGAAAACTGGCAAGCCGTACAAAGGCTGGGTATGTCCAGACAATAACCGGACGTGTGCGATATGGGAATAACAAAGGTAACGCTGACGAAAGATGAGGAGATCGCAGCAGCAGCAGCGGCGTTCATCTGTGAGTCTAAAGGCGTTGAAAACTATTACTT
>Ga0208644_1003848_pt1 | contig 11478 bp, 11 predicted proteins | sample VirMetDEL_Nov_18_FD_184517 | JGI IMG/M metagenome (GOLD analysis project Ga0208644, IMG submission 184517) | Aqueous microbial communities from the Delaware River and Bay under freshwater to marine salinity gradient to study organic matter... | ecosystem: Environmental > Aquatic > Marine >... | reverse complement strand
TGAGGTGCTCGACGGCGTAGACATTTTATACGGACATAACTGCAAAGACTTTGACGTCAAACATGTAAAATCTCGGTTTATTTACCATGACCTCGACGTACCAAAAAAGTGGGTTATCGAGGACACACTCAAAATCGCTCGCAAATATTTTAAGTTTCCTAAAAACAATCTTGACTTTATTACCGAACTTTTAGGCATGGAAGGAAAAACTGACGTCAAACACTCCGACGTGATATGGAAGTGTATTGACGGCGACCCAAAGGCATGGAAAGCGATGGCAGACTATGTGAGGCAAGACATTAAAATCACCCACGCGCTGTATCAAAAACTAGCCCCATGGCATGAAACACACTACAATCTTAACTTCATTAAACGAAAGGGTACGATAGCGTGCAAAGTGTGTTTGGGGACAGATTTGATGTTAAAAGGATACGATTACTCTGGCAGAACATTTTGTCGCCAAAAATACAAGTGCAAGACGTGTGGACACTTGTTTCGCGGCGAAAGGGTCGATTTGCCCGTGGAACGAGTTGAAGAGTTTAATGTATGAACTACTGCATCATCCACGACAAAGAGTATTTACCAGAAAACGGATGTAGTGATTGTTTCCTAGAAACACTTTATGAAGAAGACCTTGATTGATATATTAGAACCCTGTTTTACCTACTGCGACACCCACCCAACTGAATGGTATAATTGGTTAGATGAGTGTCCCCTTTGTACAGAGTGAGAAAGTAAAAGAGGGGATACCGTTGACGCTTGTACTTGGGGCGATTCTCTTTCTTGTACTGTATCGGTGTGGGAAGTGGTAACTGTGGATTAGTGCTAGACAATACTGTTTTTGTAGTATAATTCGTCTAGGGTAACTGGCAGGAGACAACACACTTGAATAATCGAACTCCTTTCCACCACCTGCCCTCGCCCAAAGGAAATGGCGTAACCTAAGATTAAACCCCTCTTCAGGGGTTTTTTCTTTCTATTAGCAAGACTAGGGGGGCAAAACCCCCACGAATTTATTTTTCATACAACGTTCTCCAACACGTCCATCGTCCCTGTAGACCCTCTTTGAACTTTTGCGCAGCCCATGGCACAGAAAACGATGGGTCGTTGGCTTGTTCTTGTGTGACCCCTGGCCACGAAGGAATGTGTATTTGAGCAATACCAAACGACAATTCTCTATCTCCCGCCTCCACTCCCCATTCAGGGTAGTCTTTTTTGTAGGTGTGTTGGCTTTGGATGTCAATTTCAAGGCCTGATTCGCACCGTAGTGTTTCAACAAATTCAGTCTCGTTTATTCCATACTCGCGTGCGACGTCTCGAACGTACTGTTCAATATCAATAACCTCAGGTGTTATTTGAGGTGGTATTTCTACGCTATACGTGATGGGGGTAGTGGTTGCTAGAGCAACGCCAACTAACAAAGAACCGAAGTATTTTAAGATTTCAAGTTGTATATGCCTCTTTTAGAGGTTATTCAGTAGATTCTCGTTACGGGTATGCCACGACTAGGGGCAGAGGTAACTTTGCTATTTCAGAAGAGTTTTACCGCCTGAGTACAAGCCCGACGCAGAAAGTCCTGCAACAACGCCTGCAAACAAACTGGTAGCAGTAAAGCCATCGAATGCGCCCACGATGAGGACACCGAGAAGCAATGATACAAGCGGAGCAAACTTACTAGGAAGCCCAACCTGTTTTATTACCTCTACAACTCCAACGATGACTGCAATTACTGTTGCTGTTTCAATCATATATCTTCCCTTTCGGGATTAGTTAATTATACCAATAAAAATGCCTGTGCAAGTAGTTTTCCACTACGCCCAAAACGCTTTGACTAACCCTTTGACTGCCCTGTAAATAGCCGCCTGAGCGTGATTTCCTGCCTTTTCAGACGCTACAGCATGGTTTTCTAGGGAATCGAGCGTCATCTGTAGTGTTGGACTTGCAGGGGGCAAATCAGGGCTTACAGGCTCAAAATCAGCCTCGGTTATAGGCACTGCTCCCAATGAGCCATTGTCATAGTTTAGTATCATCACACGGTCGCCTGTGGAGTATTGAAGATTAGACGGTTCAGTACCTTTTGCGTGCTTTACCATGCGTCTACCGAGGTGTAGGTGTGTTCCCGCGTAAGGGTTGTACTTCCAGTATGGAGTTGCGCCACTAACCACAAAACCAGTATTCCCCATTCTGCCGATAATCTGTCCAGGCACGACGTGGTCGCCAAGTTTGACTTCAATTTGTGAAAGGTGTCCGTACACCCACTCTGAATCTTCAGTGAGGATTTTAATGTGCTTTCCGTATCCCTTCGGACTGTCGTTTACTTCAACGACCTTTCCTGCCTGTACGGGCATAATTGGCTCGCCCCAGGGTCGTACAATATCTAAGCCATTATGTCCTTTGGTGAGGCAGACGCCAGGCAGAGCACACACAGAAGCATACAATGGTACATTTTCACCGAAGAATTGCGTTACATCCCCTTGTGGGTATGGTTTACATTTGAAGTTTTTTACTGGATGTAAGAGAGTTGTTGACATTTTTAATGTGATGTGATATATATAATTTATGACGCTTGCACAGATACTATCCATTATAGCACTTCTTTCTGCTTTCGGTGCCCCAGAAAGTACGGTTTTAGAGGTGCAGAATATACTGTTGCAGTCGCAGAAATCAGAAGTTTATGAGGCAATTCAAAATGTTCCAACTGTTTCCCCACAAGAATTTTATGAAGTAAAACCATCTTTTAATTTAGACGTTTCAATTAGGAATAACCATTCGAAGATTTATGGTGGTTTTTGTACAAATATATATATTGATGTGGAAACATCACAATTAGCAACAATAACTTTTTTTAATCCAGAGACAAAATTAGAAGAAAGAAAGCAGTCTCCGACAACATTTATTTATAAACCACGTGCTACGTCAACAACACAAAATTTAATCGTTTATATTGAAGGCACTGAGGAACGTTTTGAAAAACCTATTACCATAGTAGATTCGCTTTTTTATTCACTATCACCAAACCATATACGGGACGATGGAGAATCCTATTTTACGACAACCAACGGAGAAAAAATAGATAAAATAACGAAAAATTGTCTTTAGTTTTCTCTTTGCCCTAACATTTGTGGAACCACTGGCAACGCCCCCACCCCAAACGCCTCAACTGGTGCTCTCTTCATTTCAGGTTTGATATTAACCTCCCACCACTTCACTCCTTGTGGGTCAGTTATGAGGGTAGCTCCGTATTTATTCTTGAGGTACTTACCGACTTCTTTTTCGTAGAACTTATAGATAGGATTATTGGTGTCTACTTTGCCTGAGATGTCGAAGGTTTCTGCATCTCTTTCTAGGTTGGAGAAGGTTTCTAATGCGCTATCCGCCTCCTTCTTTGTTGGGTATGACAATACTTCTCCTGTCTCTGAGTTCTTTACTAGCCAGAGTTCACGCCCACCTGGAGTCGTGTCTGGTACGACTTTATAGGCCTTAGAAGCATCAAATACTCTTTTTTGCACCGCCTTAAACTTCCCATCTCCGAGGATGTCGGTGATGATCCAGTAACCATCAGCAGTCTGCATACCAGCAGCACCTTGGCCATTTCTAAATACTTCTTGGCCGACTTTTAATTCATCGGGTTTTAATGAAACAGCGTTAGCACGACTAGCTTGGTCTCTTGTATACCACTGTGAATAATCACCCAACCCCTCAATCTTCATGGCAGTCTCTCCGGTAGGGAATTGGAGTTTGGTCTTGCCGTCTTTAGCGGCTTGTTTTACTTCTTCTCGGATTACTCGTTCGTGCCAGGTGTTGCGGTAGGGTTCTAGTTTAGAGAGTTCTGATGTCTCAGGAAAACCTTGTTTTGCGTAGTTGAATAATGCCTCATCAGAAACCTGTGGAAGTTTGCGAAGACCTGTGAATGTATCACCAGGCACATTGTCAAAAAACTCACGTATTGTTTTTGCTTCCTGTGCGACTTTGGTTAGTGTTTGCTTGTCTTCACGGGTAAGCATTTTGCCGAGTTCTACTGCCTTATACCCTTCTTCCCCCTCCAACCTCCCCTTCTGGAAGAGGTCTGATTGGATTTCTATGACACGGCGGGTTTTTGATGCTTCAGGCAGGTCTTCGATTCGAGAATGAGCAAAATAGTTAGACAACGCACGATTCTTGCCAGCACCTTCTGCCGTGTTGAATCCTTGCTGGCCTGAAAAATGAACATCACCTGCTGAAGTCCGAATCGGCGACGTGTAGATGCGTTCACCATAATTCTCTACATCTCCCTTCAGTTCATCTGGCAAAGTAATATTCTCGTACCGTCCTATATTGCGCGTTCCTCCTCCACCACTTAATTCACGGTCTGCTACTCGCAACGGCAACAACTCACTCTTCACCCTATTGGCGAAGTCGGGGACGGAGACAGTGTCGGCTTCATCTGCTAGGGTGCGTCTAATCAAATCCCTCTCTGGTTGTTTGAGGTCTGGAGAGTTGGTGAGGTCTTCTATGAACTGACGGGAGACGGTGGTGCGTCCTTTGAGTTTTTCAAGGAGTTTGGTGGAGAGGTCTTGAAATCCTAAGAAAGACGCTGGTTCTGGTTTCGCTGCTAAACGACTCTTTAAGGGTGGTAATCCAAGCGCATCACGCTCCTTTTTAGACATTCTATTTATGTCTTTCATAGCAAGCCCAAGAGAGGGTGGATTCTTTTCAAAATAATCCTTACTTCCTTTAAGTGCCTTGTCGCCTGGAGATTCTAATGAGTTTACAATGCGAATGAACTCAGCAAATTTACCCTGCGAAAGAAGGTCTGCAAGATGAGCTTTGAGTGCAGAACTAATAGTTTTCCATGCAGTTGAATTAACCAGTCTAGAAAATACTTTCATCGCAGTCGCAAGACCTAGTGCCGTTGAAATACCGCCTTGTGAAAAACCACCAGCAACCCCAGCCCCAGTCAGTATTTTTTCTCCAAGCGGTGCTCGTTGTGAAGACTTACGCAACACAGTCTCATCAACCACATCTTGCATTCTTTTCCAAAACGTGAATTCCTTGCTTATTTTTGCTATGTCAGGGAACTGTTTACCAAACTCTTCACGGATTGAGTTTGCCATGGTCTTTTGTGCGGCAAGTTTTGCATTCTCTGCTCCTGTCATACCAAATCCTCCGCCAGATTTCTTAATTTGCGTATCAAGAATTTGACGATAACTACGAAGACTCTTTACTGGAACTTCCCCCTTTTTAGAAAGTTTTATAATCTCTCTACGAATCTCTTGAAGTGCTTGGAACTCAGGACGTGCAGATTCTGGAATAAATTTTGTCCCAGCAACACGCAAATCTTCCTGTGCCTTCTTGATAGTATCGAGCGTCGATTTAATGTTTGCCTTTGCGTTGGGTGGTAGTGTTTCGTATGCAATGTCTAATTCATCACCAATTTTTTCAACCATTCCTGTTGCTTTTTCTTGCAAACCCTTCCTTGAAAGAGCAACAATCTTTCTTTCCGCCATTTCGGGAACTATCTTTTGTGAAATTTCTTTTAGTTTCTTGGTAGTAGCCCCCAATGCTTCAGAGTAACCTTTCTGTGAAGCTTCTTTTAATCCTGGGGCGGTACGTTGTAATGCGCCGAGCCCTGGACCTATTGCTCCCAATCCAGCGCCTAAGGCAGTGCCAAGGCCAGGAACAAAAGACTGAGCGCCCTCTCCTTCTTGTAAGCCCGAGCCAACGTCAATCGCGTACCCTCCCGTTGCTCCAGAACCAACCTTTCCTAATGCTGAAACTCCACGTTTTAATCCCACTGCTCTTGCGCCACTGGTTATTGCTTTTGCCGTTGCCCCATAGGGGAGAACAAGAGAGCCGAGTTCTAATGCAGAGCCAACTGTTTTGGGGTCTGAAAGTTTTGGCGTTTGTACGAACTGTTTTTGTTCTTGTGGAACGGTTGCCTTTGCAATTCTACCTCCTAAATAAGAAGCCACGCCTTTCCCGCCAAAGAAGTCGGACACGGCAGTTCCCGTATCGAGAACCTTCTGTCCTAAAGGTTTAGGCTTTGACGGAGGGGGCGATGAAATGTTCAGCGACGTGGCTACTTCTTCTACATCTTGCGGCGTAGGAGTGCCGTCAAACTTTACTTTTGTACCGTTCTCGAATTGTATAGTTGCCATGCTAATCAGGAATTATGGTGTATTTCAGCCCAGAAGAAGTGACTCCTGACGTTGGTGATGAACCGCTCTCTTCAAGCGAAGCTGCGCCGTACTGCCGCAATACTTGAGATGGGTCTACACCTGCGGTAAGGGCGCGGTTTTCGTAGTACGAATAGGCATTTCTATAGTTTGCCTCTTTTGCCTTGTAGATAGCGTCAGCAGCAGCAGAGAATTGCTGGCGTGCTTCTGGTGTCAACCTGTTTCCTTTTATAAGTTTTGCGGGAATGTTAAGCACCTGTTGTGCAAAACCCATCGCCGCCTCAGCGTTTGCAAACTCCGTTTCACGAACCACAGAGGTCGGGTCTAGGAGTTTCATGTAACCGAACAGGAGCGACAGGTCGCCTTGTGCGTTATTAAGGTTTGCTCCCGTCTTCACACGCTCATAGCCGTCACGAATCTGCACAAAGTCCTTGATGTCAGGGTCAGCGCGAACGTCATCAGCTATCTGACCAATACGCTTAAACTCTTCACTACTCAATCCACCTGGGGCAACTCCAGCAGCAGCGATAGATTTCTTCCTATTTGCGTCTTCATTCTGGTAATCAGTGAACGAACCCTGATATCCTTGTGACTTAGCGAAATTGTATTCACCTATAGCACCAGTCCCATATTGGTCAGATATTGACTTTTCTTCAGGAAGGAGCGACTTTTCAAATTCAATGCGGGCTTTTGCCGCTTCGCTTGTTGCACTGCGTGTTCCTGTTAGTCCTTCCAATGCTCTTGTCGCAGAGTCAATCTGTCTTTGCTGACCGCGTGCGATTTTTGCACCTTGTCCGAGAGAAAAATCAAGTGTATCTCCACGTTCCAAAGCCCTATCGTAATCTTCTGCTGACTGTCCAACGAGGCGGTCAAGGTATGAACGAGCTCGTTTTTCTTCTTCAGAAGGCATCAGAGAACGAATGTATTGTTCGTATGCTTGCTCGTATTGAGCAGTTCTATCCTTAGGTGGGGCTTTTGTCATTGACCCAGTAGTTACATCAATTTCTGCTCCAGACGGGGTTTTTGTTATTCCAGTGGTTATGGGTGTTACAGGAGAAGGTGCGACTGGTGTTGCGCTCGCTACGTTCTGTACAAACTGTTGTTTCGCGGGACTTGCAGACGTTGCACTTGGTGTAGCAGGTTCAACAGAACGAGCCGTTGGCTGTTTCGCTGGGTATGGACTAATTAACGGGCTTGTTGGTTTTGACTGCCCAGCAACAAACTTTTCTTTTTGCTTAAATTTGCTTAGATAGTTGCGGTAATCTCCCGTATTCCCAAACATAGAGCCGAAATTATTGAGTGATACATTCATAAATGTTTTTGTTAAAATCCTGATGCGTCTAACCAGGGGTTGTAATACGGTAAGCCATTTCCCACATTTGGTCCGTACCGCGATGTTGGTTCAATATATGGCCCCTCCATACTTTCTCCCGCCTCTTGAAGCATTTGTCCAATAAGTCCACCGTATTCCTGCGAAAGACCAATTTCAACGCCACCATCATACGAACGCCAATACCGCTCTGAAAGAACCATGTTTTCCTTGTAATCCCAATACTGCGCTACAGCACGGTATATAGGAGCCATTTGATACTGTTCTGGTTCGTATGTGATAAGCCCAATACGGTACGCAGCGCTACCCACCACGATAGACGTTCCTTGATACGGCTTTTTGAGCACCAGCGTTGTTGCGTTTGTTACTGAAGCAATTTCATACCAATACCCATCTCCACCATTTGCAGCATCAGTTTCTGTGATTCGAATGTACCTACCAGCCATAGAGGTAGTCCATGTCGTTCCTGAACCAGTCACCGTTGTTGCATCGTTTGCGATGGATACGATAGTTCCTGTGGTATAGTCGGTAATGTTTATATCTCGGATTTTGAGACGACCACGCATGATGACCCTATTCCCCGTAGTATCTGGAGTGGGGAAGATGTAAAGACGACCGTTTCGTTCATAACAGTTATACGGCACCGAAGAGGGGCCATAAAGAGTCTGGAGGAGCATATCCCATGTTGCAGAATCGAACACCATTCTTGGGCGATAAATAACATCGGTAGGGTCAGAACCGTTCTGTTGGCGAACACTCATTATTTTGTTAATGTGGTTTGGAATCTCCACATAATCCTGGTTTGCCACCGTATCAACCTCTTCTTCAATTTCAAGCCACGGCCATTTTCCACCATTGATGCCAGCGACAGTTCTGCGCGAATCGTTCCAAAATTGAATCAGCGTAGCCGAATCAGCAGTGTTGTTTGCAGAAACACCAGTGATTTTTTGCATTGTTGAGAGTGCAGAATCGTACGTTAGCATAAATTATACTTCATAGTTAATTATAACACTTGCATTACCTGTAGATGAAGAATCAACTTGGAAAACATCACCCTTTGCGTAAACTGTATTTGAAAGCGATGTTGCACCAATCATTGCTCCTGCGGTAGTACCTTTTGCAATAGTACATACAGTATTTCCACCCTGTAGAACGGTTATATTCCCTGCTGTGGTGTCTTTTGAAATCACATACACCGAAGTAATGGTGAGCGCAAACGGTGCCCCAGCAGAAGAAAATACGTCCACATTTGTAGTCCCGTTCGTATCTGCGGTAACGCTGAACTTCCCACCGCCAGCCGTCTGCCACTCCTTATTTAAAAAGTCATACCAATACAGTTGAGCGTTGTAGATAACCACTTGACCATACAAGTCTTGTGGTTGTTCTGATGGTGCTTCGGTGACAGTTTGTAGGTTGCCAAAAATATCAAAGATGTTTACTCTTTGCGCTTGTAGCCCATTATGGGCGTGTGACTGAATTTCTCTATTTAGATTGTTTAAAGCATTCTGCTCTACTGCTCTCAATTTTGAATCTATGTATTGTTTAAAATCATTTTTCATATTATGTCAAGTTTGCTGGGTCATAGTACACCACCATTTTTCGTATACCAGGATTAACGGTGTCAAGAATTAAACGAATTTGTAATGTTGAAAGTTTTACATTAGAAAATCCAGTACGGTCTGCCAGTTCTGTCCAATAAATAGTCCCCCCAGTTGTATTCCTTAAATCTATAAGTCCAGATTGCCCAATAGAAGTCTCTACACCGTTTTCTGAAATGATAGAAAGTGAGCCAGGGTCTACGTTGTTCGTTATGGCACTATCCCAAAATATACGAATTTTTCTAATCCATACATCGTCTTCAAATTCATATTTATTTGAATAAAATGTTTGAGTGTTAGAAGTGCTTACTGAAGTTACTGACCATGTATAGAATTTATCAGTAGCAAATGCCATCCCTAAAACATTTTGTCCTAAATTGCATATATGAGTTAAATCATTGCTGTTTACGTTATTTTTAAACGCATAGTAAAAAACTTTTTGTCCAGGAATAACATCTCCAAAAGCCAAAATAGAACCTTGTTCAATGAGATAAAATGTTTCCCCGATAAAACAGCCGTGTTGTTTATATGGGAGTTCGTTGTTATCAAAGCCAACATTTAATTCACGTAGTAACGATATACCAGAACCTGTAAACTCTCCTATACGTGGACCGTATCCAACAACTACTTGCCCCCCAGAATTCCAAAATGCTGTCACCATATCTTCCACAGTCACTACGCGAAGAAATTTTTCAGAAAAACCATCATAATACCCTACACGATTAGTATTAGCCCTTGTGTCACTTATGTTCAGACCCTGTGTGGTTGAGACAAGCATTTTCCCGCTACCAGGGTCAATACCAAGTGCAATGATATTTTGTTGACTGTCAAGGGTCAGTATAGTGGTTGGTGTCGCATCTGATGCGTCGTCTATACGTTTTAATAAATTACCATCACCAAAATATAAATACCCTTCAAAACGTAAAAGCGGATGTGGAACGCTTGCGTTTAAACCAGTAATAAAATCATCAGTAAAAACTGAATCCACAGTCCATTTTACTATCGTTTCTGATGTGCTTGTAAAAACAGACCCATCAAATGCTTCCATGTCAGTTTTCCCAGCAACATACCCACTGGGATTTGTCGCGTCAGTTCTTTCTAAAGAGACAGTTGTTCCATTCCATGAATAATAATTCCCCTCATCATCCACGAGCACCCTGTCTGCACCAAGTAATTGTGGGTCTTCTGATGATGCAATTATTTCTCCAACAACATTGGTGCTTTTATCTGTTGGTTGTGCTGGTTGGTACAAGACACCTGGACTTGCAATTAGATTGACCGCATCAGACCGTGGCGAAAAACCCCCGTTATCGGTGTTGTCACTTGTAGACATTCCCACTACAAAGTTTTCTTTTCCTATAGTTAATGTGAGTTGTCCGAGTGCCATAAATTATGTTTTTATTTCTTCCCCGTCTCTTAATCGTATCACTTTTTGCAGTAATTTCGACGGTACTGGATACCCTGCTTTACCAATTTTTTCAATAATACTGATGAATTCTGTTGCTCCAATGAATGCAATCGTTGCTTCTTCTGAAAATACTTCAAACGTAAACGTGACCTGCAACAGGTGAGCTGCCGCAAGTACAATAGAGTATGCCCCTAACTTAAACACCGTCTTAACTGCTTTTTTGCTTTCAATACGTTCCCCAGACCGCCACGATGCAAACACTCCGGCAACAAAATCAAGAGCAACAAGTCCGATTATTGCGTTAATGAACACCAGATTATTGTATCCGAAAAGGAATTCAAAAAAAATAAATCCAAGAGTAGTGAGAACTTTAATGTCAAAATGGCGTAGTATATTTACAAATGCCTCTGTTATGTGTTGTAAGTAGATGTGGTAATCGCTCATATAATTTATGTTGCACCTATAACGCTTTTAGTGTTTGCCACGGTGACTCCAAGGTACGTTTTAATTCCAGTACTCTGTGTAACACCGTCCCACGTTTTTACCGTTGTTGGACCTGCAACAGAACACGTTGCAGGGACATCGGACGCATAAGACGGCGAGTTTACGAGAGTTAAATCGTTGCTATTCCCTGAACTATCCAAAGCATCACCGTCAAAACTCCACTCACCTGCAAGGTTTGTGGTTGCTCCAAGCTCCGCACACCAGTTGTTTGAGTAGTCAGTTGCGGAGCGGAGTGTGTTTGACCATAAACGAAAAAGAGAGATTTTTCCATCAAAATAAGCGGCGTGGCCCCCAAAGTTATCAGTAGTCGCCCCCACAGCAAGTTCTGAAGAAAGGTACGCGATAGACGTCAATCCGCGTGTTCCAGTTGTTGAACCTTGGCTAACACCATTTAAAAACCATTCTGTGCTTCCAGCACTGATGTCAAGATTTGCTGCCAAGTGATACCATGTCCCCGTGCTAGGTGCCCATGTAAAGACATTT
>Ga0208644_1003847_pt1 | contig 11484 bp, 7 predicted proteins | sample VirMetDEL_Nov_18_FD_184517 | JGI IMG/M metagenome (GOLD analysis project Ga0208644, IMG submission 184517) | Aqueous microbial communities from the Delaware River and Bay under freshwater to marine salinity gradient to study organic matter... | ecosystem: Environmental > Aquatic > Marine >... | reverse complement strand
AGGCCCCGAGAGGGGCAATGTTCACCTGAGTGTCGCCCTCCATAACGTCGCGGAACACGGTGTACCCAGGACGGCCCTTGAACACTGACGAGACGTCACGAGAGCCAGCCTTGAAAGCGGCATTCCTGGCTTCTGTTGCTGCCTTCCTTGTCGGGTATATTTTTTGGGGGACACCGTCGCGCTCAAATGTCCACCCGGCGTCCTGCCCCTTGTAGTCCGGCGTTACGCGGGCTGCTGTCTCTTCTATCCTTAGGCGCTCTGACTGGCCCGGCCCAACAGGCTCGGGGGTCCCTTGAACGCGGGGACCCATGGATATGTCCAGGGCATACTCGCCGTTGACTTGGCGCAAATCGCCGCGCTTCTCAGCGGCCTGGATAACCTTCCTGGCCTCGCCAGGGGCGATCCCCATGCCGCCCTCTTCTTTAGAGCGCGTCACGGACGGGATGTCGACCACCCCATCTTGGCGGAATTTTCCTATAATTCTTTGGTATAAGTCCTCGGCAAGCGCTTCCCTCTCGTCAGCGTCCAGCTTTTCCCTGTCGGCGCTCCGCTTCGCTCGGGCTTCGGGAGTTTTGTCCTCTAAGGCCTGAAGGTCGCTGAAAAAGCTCCCCATTTTCCGGAGAGGAATATCCGAGACTGTGTCCTTGCCAGTCAATTCTTGGACGAGAGACTTCCAGGCTTTATCGCCGATCCCATATCCGCGAGATTTAGCAATAGCCTTGCCCCTTATCTCATAAGACTGAGCGCTGTCTGGAGCGGCCCATCCCGGCAGGTCATCTTTTTGCTCGGCTATGGCGTCGATGTCAGACCGACCCACCCCCGCGTCTCTTAGATCATTTACTGAAAAGAGTTCCTTGCCGGGCTGCCTGATGGAGAAATAGTTTGTAACTTGAGCGCCGTAGCTCCCCAAGTCTTCAGGAGTAAACACTTCCTCGTCAGGACGTGATTGTATATTTTTTGCCTGGGCCTGTGCGCTGAGTTCAGCGGTTGTTTCCTGTATGAGGTCATCGTTGAGGATGCTGTCGTCAACTTGTGCCTCTTCATCAACGGGCGCAAGCTTCGGAGACGGGAACATGGAGCGCTTTTCGGCTTCCGCGCTCAACACGCGGTCGGCTGCGCTCGTACCAGCGGGTCCCTCCAGGAGAGGAACTCCCTCAAGCCTTCTTTGCTTCCTCTCGGCAGATTTCTTGGCCCTGTAATCGTCGCGTAGCCGCCGAGCCTCTTCCGCCGTCTGCATACGAACGGCTTCTTCTTCCTTCCGGTCCTGCTCGTCCTCACGCCCCGGAGGCTGCACTTCTCCCTTTGGCTTGGCCACGTTGAACGGGCCTGTAACACCGCCAAATCCACCGCCTAGGGCGAACCCTGCAATGGCCGCCTCTTTATACTCCGACATTGCGTCGTCACTAAAGATATCTAGGCCAGCCTGAGCCCGTTCAAGGACCTGCTGCACGACTTCTGTCGGCGCTTCGGTCGTCGCGCCCGCACCAATGCCCTTCATAATTCTAGACATGATCCCGCCTTCGAACCCACGGCCCACGCCGGGGATAATTCGAGAGATCAGGGCGTCTGCAGCGGCCTGGGGGATTGCGGCTCCAATGGCGGCTAGCTCGTTCTTGACCTCGCCGTAAACCTCCTTTTGCCGCTCACGGTTTAGGCCATAGAACGGAATTGTACCGCCAATGATACCGCCAATAATACCGCCGATTGCCGTCCCACCCAGGGTGCCGACAGGGCCAAGCATCGTGCCAAGCGCTGCGCCAGCTTTACCGCCGCCAATGATACCGCCAATAATACCAGGAGCGCTGATTGGCAAGGACGTGCCAGCGGCCTCGCGGAATGCTTGCCATACATCCCCAGCGTCCTGAGCCTCCGTGAACATCATTTGGTCAGGTAGAGCCTCTGCACGCTGGCGTTTTTGTTCTTTTATTGATTCTTCAAGAGACGCTGCGTACTCATCCGCGCCGAGTTTCAGGGCAGCGCCCTGCAATCCAGACAAGCCAGAGATTTGAAGATTATCAACACCAGCGCTCAAGGCGTCTAGGAAGCCGCCCTTTTGCTCAATCCCATGGGCTGGCCAAATCTCATCTTTTACTTTTTTTTCGATATCCTCTCCGGACATTTCGTCCGGGAACTCGACGATACCGACGCCCTCGACATCAATAAACTGAGCCACAGTTACTGAACCTTTTGATAGCCACCGTTGACGCTAACCCTTCCAACAACTGGCGGGGCAGGGGCCTCTTCAGAACCCTCCTCTCGGTATGCACTTCTTACGGCAGCGCTTGCAGCGTCGAGCGCCCTTTTCCGTGCGCCCTCTGGGTCGCTGATAGCAGTCGCGTCGTCTCTGAGGTATTTCGAGAAAGCGTCTACGAACAGGGCCGCCCTTTTGTCCTCCCGTTTTTGCGGGAGCCCAGCAAGGCCAGAAGCTTGACGATCCTCCATGTAGGCTGCCCAGGCTTCCGGATCATTCTTCCTGATCTCCTTAAAGGCCTTCGCCATCTCAGCGGGGCTTTCCTGCAAAAGCTTTTTCTCGGCAATGCCAAGCTCTCGCTGCTTGAGCGCATATCCCCTCACGCTCATGGACATATCGAAGTTGCCCTTCTTGGCTTCGTTTTCTGCCTTCATCATTGCGAGTGCATAGTTCCTGTCGAATTGCTCCCCGCTCATGGCCATCTTTGCAAGATCGCCCATCTGGCCAGCTTGGGCCAAGCCAAATCGATCCTCGGCTTCGGCCACCTGCATCTCTAAGCCAAGCTGCTTCATCTCGGCGTCTTGGCGAGCTTTGTTTGCGGCAGCGGCAGCGTCTACTCCAGCGGCTAAGCCCTCACCTGCTCCCTGGGCGAAGTACGGGCTTTTGCTGCTAAGCATGGCTGCCCCAGCGCGGGCCAGGGCCATGCCCATGTCTTGCTCGCGTTGAGCTTCAGCGTTACGGGAAAGTGCCGCAATCCTGCTCTTCATGTCGCCGACCTGAGACTGCCTGTCGCTGATGCTTTTGTAATATTCCTCCATGACGTCAGGCATTCCCTGAGCCGAGCCTAGGCCCGCGCTCATCGCGGGAGAGCCCACCGTCTCAGAGAGCTTAGGGATATCCATTGCCCCTGGTTGGGCCGTTGCAGCAACTTGTGCTGACGGGTCAACATTTGCCGGGACAGGCGCTGGCTGGACACCATCTTTCGGAATTACAGGCTGTGGGCGGGCAGAGCCCAAACCAGCCAGAGCGGGGTCGTCCTGAAGCTGAGTGGGAACCGGGAACGGCACTCCTGAAAACTCTCCTCCGGCAGGGGGAACCACTGGCGTAAGCCCGGTTGCCGCCCAAGAAGGAGGTATTTCAGTGCTCATGGTCCCATAATCGTCGCTCATGGTCCCATAACCGCGTTCAAGGCGTCGCTCTGCCATGGCCCTTTCATACGGAAGCGGGCCTCCACGGCTGGGGACGGCCTCAGTCGCCATTGACCCATAGTCGCCGTACTGGAGGCGCAAATCGGCTTCGTGCCGGGCGCGGCCTTGCTCCACCAGAGCTTTATATTCCGGGCTCCCATATTTGATGCCGAAATACGGGCTAACAGAGCCGCCATACTGAAAGCCCTGGACGATCCCGCCCGAAGCAAACTGCCGTGAAGGGGAGACAGTTCCTGCTCCGGGCGGGGGGCTCGCAGGTTGAGGACCCTGCAGAGCCGCGCCCTGGGAGGGGGGCGCATAGGCATTGGGCTGCGAATATTGCTCAGACATAGGCGGCTGCTCAGGGCCTCCCTGAGACGCAGCAAACCTATCGCGCATATCCTTCCGTCGCTTAAGCTCAGACAAAATAAGGAACTGGGGAGCAGACCCGGACGGATTGCTCATCTCTTTTTGCAACTGGGTGTCGCTCAGGTCCTTAAGTCGATCTTGAAGCTGCACGATGTTCATCAGTTGCCTCCGCCGAATGCTTTATAAAGGCCAGCAGCGCCAAGCCCCATGCCCATAAGTTGAGAATAAGGGTTAGGCGGGGCCTGATATGAAGATACTTCAGATTGCGCCGAAATGGGAACGCCTCTGAGTATTGACGAGTAAAAGTTTAGCTGTTGGCGCGGGAAATCTCGCTGGTTGATAAAGTCTTGATACGCGACATCAAACCCAGCTTGCTCCTGGCCCTGGCGCATTGCTCCGGCCCGCATAAGCTGATCAGCACGTTCGAAGCCCATCTGCTGCTCAAGGCCCCCAAGCTGGCCAAGCTGTTGCGACGCGCCAAGGCCCAGCCCCATCGCGGCCTGACGAGCCTGTTCGTCTCGTGCGAATATATCGGCACCCGTTGTATAAGCTTGTCGCAGCCCCTCTGCTTGCATGGCGTTTAGTTGCTCGTTCAGGTCGCGCTGAGCTTGCTGCTCAGCGATTGCCTGACGATCACCACCGAAAGCTCCGGCTTCTACTGCGGCGGCTTGACGGGCACCCTGCTGCTCATTGAAGCGGCGGGTGAGCATGTCCTCCTGGACATCTAATACATTCCGCGTATACGGGTCCATATAGGCGGCGGCATTGGCCGGGAAAGCCTGGGATTGATATTGTCCCACGCCCTCGGCCAAGGAAGTGGCTGTGCCGACTTGACCGGGGGTGCCCGCCCCAGCCTGAGACGCTACGTTCTCAATGCCTTGTTGCGTGTATGGGTCGAATTCGGCAATACGCTGCCCCTCATATGGAATATACGGGACGTTGCTTTCCGCCTCTGTCCGCTCAAGGAGGCGGGTGAAATATGGTTCAGCATAGTCCGGCAGGTTTGTCTGGGTTACGGTTTGCTCTGTCGGCGGGGCCGGAGCGCTACCACCACCGCCCTTGCCGAAGCAGACCCCGCGCTTCATCGCGAGGCGCTCGTCCTCATCGAAGCTCTCTAGGCCATCGTGCCAGATGTCACGCTGATTTTCGAACATCTTCAACCTCCAGGCTAACTTCTCGCTCTACAAAACAATATTTCTCTTCCCACCCGACTTCGGGCAATTTTCTTGCCCACCCGCGACGGCCAGTCAACTCAAGAAGCTCGCACCCATTTTGAGATGCAAAATCAAGTAGCTTCGAGTTGGTCATTTCCAGCCAGTCGTCTAGGCGGTTATCCACCCCGCCAGAGAACATCACCAAAAGACCCCTTTTGCGCGGGTACTGGATAATCCTCGTATTTAGCGCATGAATAATTTTCGGCTCCCGCTCCATGGTGAACGCCACCCATAATTGGCTTTCGCCGGATAAGAGTTCGTCGAGTATGTCGTCGACCTCGTATCTGCCCGAAGATTTGTCGGTCGCAGTTTTTAAAAGCGGGCGAACATGCCCCCACAATTTCTGTATCGACCCGTCATTAGGGATGATTGTGAACTCTATGTCCGTCATGCTGGCATGGCCGCCGTATCGTCTAGTGGCTCCGGCTGATTTTTCGTTCCTGTCCGGTCCATCCTGATCTTGTCGATCATATTGTAAAGCTTAGAAGCGCCCGCGTCAGTCGATCCATCGCCAAGGCCGGACACCACATCAGCGGGGATCACAAACTCTCCGTCCGAAAGAGCGGCTGGCTCTGTCCCGTCAATGGTTGCCCGGATGTCGTCGCTCATGCCGTCGCCAGGACCTTCTGTCAGCCCCCCATCGCCAGCCATCATGGCGATTATTTTCGCTCTGAGCTCTTTGAGTGCGTCTTTCCCATACTTTGCCACAAACGCCTGTATAGCTGCTGCAGCATTTGGGTGCGAACCCATAATGGCCGACTTAGCATTACTGATGACCGGGTCTTCCGTTTGAGAATATCCGCCACTCTCAAGAATTTCCTTCTGCGCACCCGTAGCTGCCTGGGCAATGCCCCCTTGAGCAAACCCAGTTGGTCCGTTCTCCCTGTTCAGAGAAAGGTCTAAAATCTCCTCATCTGTCAGGGGGTTATCGGCATACTTGGTGCGGCTTTTGATAATGTTTACGTAAGCGTTGTTAATCTCCTCTGGGCTCATATCGTGGCTTACGACATCCCCCTCAGGACCGCTCTCGCGAAGCTCCATGTCAGAAAAAATTCGACGAAACCTTTTGTAGTCGCCCTTTGTCACTTCCGGGCTGTCGGCGTTCAAGTACGCGCCCGTAGCTGCCTGGGCAAGTCCGCCTTCTGCAAAACGCTTAACCTTGCCGCCACGGGCGTAATTGAAGTAGCGGTACTCTGGGTCAAAGCCCGGTCGATAGCCGCTCCCAGGCATGTTAACCTTTAGGCGATCCTCGTCCGGGAACTGCTCCGGCACATACTTATTGCTTTTGAGCCCAGTTTCAGACGGGTCCCACGGCTCCGGAGCAGTGAGTTCTGCTGCTGCGGTAATGCCCGCTGTGGCGAGGCCCGTTGGTGACGTCAAAACGTTGGCAAAGTTTGATCCGAATTCGCCGAACGATCCAGGCATCTGACCGCGAGGGGTGAAATCGCCGAATATGGATGTCTCAGCAGGGACCGCCGACGGCGGCGGACTTAGCGCTGCCATTGTATTGTTCGCCACAGCTTGTGCAGGGGTAACCCCGCCCGCGCCCATGCCCATCCCTGCAGCCTCATTTAGGAAGTTTTGTGACGCCACGGAATCCATCCCAGGAGGGGCTAGAGGAACTTGAGTTACGCCTTCTGCCATGCCAGGAACCCCAGGAAGCTCAACGGCTCCCGGAGCAGCGGCTCCTTCTGTGAAGACGGATGTTGGCAAAGCGCCTTCAGTCCCAAGGAAGTTTCCGCCCCCCATGACACTCCCCAGGCCAGCGCCAAGCCCTCCCATGAGGCCAGAGAATATGCCCTGCTCAAGGTCTCCGGTGGCCGCATATCCGCCAAGGCCCGCGCCGAGGGCTGTCGCAGCCGTGGTGCCAATAGTAGAACCCAAAAGGGCGCTGCCAGCCATGCCGCCAAGCATCGGGATGAGGAAAGCGAAGGCCTCTTTTTCTCCAGTAACGGGGTTGGTCGTTAGGCCGCCAGGGGTCATTCGATCCATCATGGCGACCTCAACAGGGTTCATGTGGACAAGCTCGGTATCACCGTAGCGACCGAATTGCTTAAGCTCTTGGGCGATGCCCTGATACATGGGATTTGCCATATTGCCCGCCTATGTCGTTACAACCGTTACTGCCCCAACGGCACCGGTCCCAACAAGAGTGCCCGCGAAAATGTCTCCTGACCGGACAATCTTTAATGTGCCATTATCTTCGAAAACTTCCCCCGTGGCTAGCCCTGATCCATTGCTTGGCAAGTTTGTTAGGTACAATTCACCACCTCGAACAGTGAGAGGGAAGTCCAGCCGCGCCAGGATGGTTTCTAGCGTCCGCATAAATATGTCCATTTCCTCCTTGTTGTATTCCGAAGGAGGGACCGGAAGGACGGCGTCGATAGGGGGATTGCTTCGAGCCATCAATTCCTCCCATCTGCGCGTACTCGTAACCTGGGAACGCCCAACCGCCACTTAACGCCCGGCGCGTTACTCTCTGCCCGGAGGGAAAGAGACCTCCCCCTGACGCGCACGTCCAGGCTTTTTGTGTACTCTTCCACGGGGGACGAGGCCGTCCTGGTTGACGTCCCGTCATCAGAGGTCTGCGCCCCGCCAAAACTCTCTCGCGCCTTGACCGTCATCGTTATCGCCGGAGACGACGCCTCAGAGTTCTGGAAAGTCACATCAGGCACGATTTCGTCGCAGAACGCGAACTGGTATCCCTCGGCAAACGGCTCAATTTCAGAGCTTTCAATATAAGCGTTTATCGCGGAAGCTGGCGTCGTCGAGCCGTCGTCACATCCCTTCTCGTGGTAATACACGTAGCCATCTGTCCCAGCCCACAGGGGGTAGTTCTCAAACCCACGGTCTGTCCCTACCGTGCGGGGGATAGAGCCGTAATACCATGACTGCTCAAGCAAGTTGTATACAGCGTATCGATCATTCTCATCCGACCCTGAAGACGGATAAAACCACCAAATCTCGTTGTCGCCTCTATTCTGCACGGCAGAAACCTTGTCGGCCTGAGCCCGGTTAATGTCGTCGAACACGTAACTTCTGATGGTGCATGGAATTGGCTGAATTCGGCCCGAATAAACATAGAAGTTGTCATTCCCCATAAAGTAGACGTTGCTGTCGGCTCCGACCACTTTCCCATTTGGGCCTACAATTCCAATATTTGACGCGATCAGCTTCTGCCCGAAAGTAAACGGTGCGCCGGTATAGCGCATGGAGTGCATGGTCCTGTCAGTCCAAATGACAATCTCCTGGCGGGTCTGAACGGCTGTGATGAACTCAGAGCCGCCATTAATGCGAAAGCCGCCGCCCGTATCTTCGCTATCCGGGCTCCAATCTGTAACGCTCTCGGCGTCGCTCCAGCGCACCCGAAGAGTATCCTGGACGCCGGAAGCGGTTATGGGATCGCAAGCGAAGCAGATGATATGACGGTCTTCATCCGAGACCATAACTTGACGGGCTATCGTTGGGGCGCTCTCAGAACCAGCCAAGGCGGACATCTCCACAGCCCTGGTGGACGTACCGTTGGTCTTGTCCCAGTAATAAATTCCGCCATCGCGGACATTCATGAGCAAATCTTCGCCAAAGTTATCTTCTGTCCAAAGTCTAAGCTTGTCAGATGTTACCAAAGATGAAGCCCCAGAGCCCCAGCCTCCACGCCCATATGTGCCAGCCCCCCAGCCAGTTCCCTGAACGACGCTGTCTAGGCCAACACTAATTTGATATTTCGCCACGCCAGACGACCCCCCACCGGCTACGCTGCCAGAAGAGGCTGTGGTCGTTACGGTGATTTGGTACGTGTTCGCATCAACAATGCTAGTTATCTGATGCTCCGCGTTTATTTCGCTGGCAGGAATTCCGTCGATAGGACCGGTTATTCCCGAAAGCGTCACATAGTCCCCTTCGACCGCTCCGTGGGTGGCGTCCGTCACATTTAACACGGCAGAGCCCGAAGCATCCGTCTCAATGGGATCGGAACTCATCGGGTCAGTGGTTTTTCGCAAAGGCGTCACATCATACGGGAACTGACCTTCTAGTATGTAATATTTAAGATGGGTTCCCAGCCCGATAAGTTTATCACCGTCTAAAGCTGTCCACGGGAACATGCTCCTGGCAGTCCCAAGGAATGCCTGTGATGAATTGTATTTTTCCCATCCACCAATATTTTCAGGCTGACCCATGCGAAAACGAATTTTATCGCAATCATACCATGACGGATCAGGAGACGATCTTGTTCCCTCTCTCATAATCCCTGGGATCATTTTTAGCGGCAAGTAAGGCATTACTTAACGCGCTCCCGGCCCTCTAAGTTCTTCAGGCATCACTTTGCGCCCCACATGCCAGAGTTTTTGTTCATGTTCTTTTTATGGCGCAGATGCTTTGCCTTATGACGGCGCACTTGGCGCTTGCGGTACGGCTTGGCGACTTGGGTTTTGGTAGCCATCACCTTGCCCTTCCTTGTGTCCATGCCTTGCTGCCACCTTGGATCGGAATACCGCCTGTCATGGCAAGTGCGTATGCTGCACTTCCACCTAGTTGCGATCCGGTGCCGGTGATTTTCAAACCGTTCGACAGGAACAACATGCTGTCTGCACTGTCATTGGCTACGCCGCCAGTGCCCATGTCCAACTCAGACGTAACCGGATTGTCTGGGTCACGCGATGCTTGCCATGCATTCTTATCGTTGTTCGATGTGGCGGCGCAGATCATCACCCATTGCGGCTGGAAATTAGCGGTAATCATCGCATTGTCGGTCGAAGCGTTGCCGGTGTACCCGCCAAAGAACGAGTAGCCATCGACACTGTGGAAACAGACCGCCGTATGCGTGCTGCCGCTGTTGTTCATATCGGTGTTAGCGCCGGGATAGACGAGCGTTGATGTCGGAAGGTCGGACCAGAAGTTTGTATTGGCCGACGCCGTGCGGATATCCGAAAGCCATGTCTCCTTATCGATGCCGATGCTCACATGATACATCTGCGTATAGGCGCTGGTGTCGTCGTTCCAGCCCCATATCATCTCCGGCGCACTGTCTAATCCATGCGCGTAAGTGTCGGTCGTTGCAGGACTTCCAGCGGCGCTGTACTTGACGAGCGATTGCCCCGCCGTGGCATTGGCCGAGACAGAACAGGTAAGCGAGGCGCTGTCCGGTGTGCTTTCTTCGGAACCCTGCAAGCCAAACTTGTAGGCCACAATCGAATAGGTGGCGTCCGAGAAGCCGCTGCCCATTGTGACAGTGCTGCCGCTGATTGAAATGCCGTTAGCCAATGCGGTAACAGCGCCACCGGAAGCAATGTCGTAATAGCTGCCGACGCCTTCCATCGTATCGAACCAGTAGACCGGCGTTGACGCCGTGGTTTCGACGCAGACCATAATTCCAGTGTGATAAACGTCCGCGTCCCATCCAAGCGTGAAGTCCGTATTGCCAGACTTGACCACGCTGTCTTGGAAGAAGTGATCGGCAGGGTTCACACTTGGCTTCTTGATGTTTTGGGTGGCGATGGAAGTTGCTCCCGTGGGCGCATGATCCCAATCATCGCTATCAAAAAGCATCGTTAAGTGCTGCGTTGTTTCCCGCTCCGCTACTGCCGCAAGGAACTTGGCCGCGCTTATGCCCGAATACGTTGGGTTCGTTCCCGCTGCCGGATCGCCGCTGCTCGGGTAGACACCTTCAAGACCAAGCCACAAGTTTCCATCTGCCGGATTAAATGCGACACAAAGACGCTCGTTTGTTGTCGGAACACCAAGACCGGACGATGAAGAAGAATTGTTGTTATAGAGCGAAAGATTGGCAGAACCGTCATAGATAAGTCCCCACTCGTTCGCCTCATACCCAAGAGTGTAGCCGCTAAGTGCCGCAGCTTTCTCCGGCCCAGTACCAATACCAACACCGTAATAGTTTGAGTGGGAGTTTACGTTGGCTTCAAAGTAGAAAAGAGTGTCGGCGCTTCCGGGAACGGCAATCGTGCTAAAGCCTTTTCTCCATGTCCCCGATGTACTTGTTGCCTTTGTATTCCCTTCGGAATAAGTCAAACCGGATGGTATGTTGGGATTAAGCGTTGCATAGTTCCCATACCCATTAGTCGCATCGTCGGTCGGGCTGTCGTTGGTGGCCGTAACAGTTCCCGATACACCGAAGTTATTTGGTCGCAAAGCACTAGCACGTTGACCCACTGCACGACCTTGGCTGGAAGTATTTCCAGTTACACCAGCGAGGAATTGGTCGATGATGTCCAGGTAGATATACGTTCCACCGCTGGCGTTGATGCCTGTGTCTGTGCCGCGTGTCTTTCTACCGTTAGATACAAAATCAAACCACGTTCCAGACGTTGCTTCCGCACCTGTCCCATTAACTTCAAGCCGTGCGTTGACGGGGTTGTAGGTGCTGACAACCGTATTGAACATTCGCCAGTTGTCCGCGCTGTCTGTGCGCTTATCAATACAGAGCAACGACGAAGCATCGTTAGTCATCATGGGGCCGTCGGCAGAGCCATTTCCGGTTCTGGAACCGATACGGAAAATGCTGGTC
>Ga0208644_1003846_pt1 | contig 11484 bp, 15 predicted proteins | sample VirMetDEL_Nov_18_FD_184517 | JGI IMG/M metagenome (GOLD analysis project Ga0208644, IMG submission 184517) | Aqueous microbial communities from the Delaware River and Bay under freshwater to marine salinity gradient to study organic matter... | ecosystem: Environmental > Aquatic > Marine >... | reverse complement strand
ATAAACGTGACCATCATCTGACTTTTTATGAAAGTGACCAGAAATAACTTTTTCAAATCTTTTAAATTGACTTGGTTCTAGTCCTTGATCGTTATAATGTCCTTTCATCATTTCAAAACCTTTAATTTCTAAATGACCAAAACATATTTCCGCCGTTGAATTATCAATAGCATAAATTGAGTCATCATAATTATCATCACATATCCAAGGTAGAAATAACATACGACAACCACCTAGTTCAACTTCTTTTGGACCTGTGTATATCCAAGGTTCGTGTTTGCCATCAAACGTTGTAAACAGTTCAGTTACAGAATTAACTTTGTTAGTATTCTTATAATAAGTATCGTGGTTACCTACAATAATATGAGTATCAATTTTCATATCCCATAATCGTTTAAAAAACTTTTCTCTAAACACACTAGCTGTTTTGAAATTAATAAACTTACGTCTATCAGTTACATCACCTAAATGTATTAGTGTTTGAATATTGTTTTCTTCTAAGTATGGAAAAAATTGTTCATCATAGAATTTAACTTGATATTCTAAAAAAGCAGGACTATCGTTTCTCACACCAAAGTGAGTATCGTTTAATAAGGCAATCTTCATTATATAAAATATTCTAAATTAGATTTTGATGTTCTTTTCTTTCTTGGTTTCTTTTCTTTTGGTTTTTCATCAATAACTGTATTTTGTCTTAAAAATTCACTAAATTGATTTCTAAATTCTCTATCTTCACCAGGTTGTAATGTCATATCATCATAATTAGCATCCATTATTAACTTGTGTTTAATTGTTACTTGTTTCTTTTCTTTTTGTATTCTTCGTACAAAAGCATAGAAAATAATTTGAGTAAAGTAAGCAAAAGGATTGTTTGATTTTTCTGGATCAAAGTTGTTTAAATATTGTAAACAATTTTCAATACCATCAGAAATCATATCATCTCTAAAAGTGTAATTAATAAAATTAGGTCTGTATGATAAATGATTCGCAATCTTTAAAAAACAACCACCTATATAATCTGTTACTGGCGGGTTAGGAAGTTTATCTCGCTTTGCCTTTCTACAAAGTTTCTTATACTCCTTCATCGCCTCTAAAAACTCTTTATTATCTACGTAATGTTCGGTCTTTTTTTTAGTTTTCATAATCTTTATAATATAACACCTTTCTTCAAAAATGTCAATCCTTATACAATTCTACAGTGACATATTCGGCACCTTTTTTGTATTTGTTTAACATATGTTTTTCTAATTGTTGAGGAGTGCCTGTAAAATGATAGTATTCTATAACAGATTTTTGTTGATTATCTGTATCAAAACCTGCTTCAATTTTCCATTCACTTTTTTTCATTCAACATTGACTTTTGGGAAAAAATATGTATAATGAGGCGTGTAGCCGTTTGATAAGGATAATACCAGGTACTAGTGTAGTGTCTTTTTAATATCTCTAAAACTATCAAATATTTCATTATATTCTTCTTCCATCTCCTCGTCAAGTCTTTCTTGTTCATAACGTTCTTCAGTATTTTTTCCTTGTTGAGGAGGATCAATTTTTTCATACCCTTTGGCTATTTGATGATAACTTCTACTCATCTCATCTGTGGCGTTTGTTATCGTTAATATTTTATCTTTAGGAATTGTAACAATTGGATCGTGTGTAAATCCATTCCATTTAATTAAAGCAATATAGTCTTTTAATCCAGCTTTTGTAAATTGAGGAACGTATTTAATTTGTAATGGTTTAACGAGTCGAATATATGGCGACTTGTCTTCTAATTGTTCTATAGGAAAAGCAGTGACAATGTCATCACCATTTACTAGTTTAACAATCTTAATTTGTTTTACTATTTTAATGTTTATCTCTGGCATTGTTTAACTCTACGTTATGTATCTCATAATTAAAATCTTCTCCATTGTAAATATTTATTCTTTCTTTAAAGTGTTGAAGTGTGTAATTCTCTTTTTCATTGTAAGAAATATCATCAGCAATATCGTATAAAGTAGCAGCTGAATTATTATCTTTTAACCGAAGACCACGACCAATACTTTGTAAATTACGTATCCTAGACTTTGAAGGACTAGCAAAAACAATATTGTGTAAATTGCGAATGTTAATGCCAGTAGAAAAAGTGCCGTAACTAGCAATAATGATAGCATTATCCGATTTCTCAGTAATCGCTCTAATAGATTCTCGTTCATCTGCCTCTACTCCTCCAAATACGAAGAAAACTTTTTTATCTTCGGCTTTATCTTCTATTAATTGTTTTAATATAACACCGTGTTTTTCAACATATTGGAATAAACATAAAGTATTGCCTTGTAAAGACAAACAAAGGTTCCGTATATATTTATTTCTTTTTTCGTTAGAAACGAGGTAATCCATTTCTTCTTGGTATGACTTATCTTTTAAGAAGTGACGAGCAGTTGAATCGTGTTGTAAAATTAAACAAATAATTTTTAAATCAGCAAGTTGTTTTCTTTCTTGTAGTTCACTAGTAGAAACAACTTTATTAACAGTACCAAATAAACCTTCTAATACAAGTTTATGGGTTTTAGTACCATCTAAAGTACCTGTAAGACCAACTCTATATTTACAGTTAATAAGTTTAGTCATAATCTTTGTTAATGAAACAGCTTTAAATAAGTGTGCTTCATCACCAATAATCATACCAAATTGATTAAACCATTTCTTTGGCATATTATAAATGGATTGCCAAGTAGATATAATAACTCTTTTATTTGTATCTTTATCGTGTCCAGAATATATCTTATGTACATTTCTTACACTATTGTAACCATAATCTTTAAAGTCTTTAAATAACTGTTCTACTAATGATGTGGTAGGCACAATAATAAGTATCTTATCTTGTTTAGTATCTTTTAATCTAAGTAAATTAAAGATTAACATTAAGTAAATAATAAGTGATTTACCAGATGCCGTCGGCGAAACTAGTAAACATCTATTCTTTTTTACTGAATGTACAAATGCTTCTTTTTGATAATCTCTTATTTCTAATGGCACTTTAAGTGCTTTTATAAACTTATTAATATTATCGTCTGTTACGTTTACATCTTTTATCTTTGTACCATCTACAATTTGTACATTATTTTTTTGACACCAATCTATGATATAAGGATATAAACCAGCATATATTTGTCCTGTGGCATAACTGAATAATCTTATTTTACCGTCCCAAACTCTATTACGATATTGTGGCATAAACTTAAAACCTGGTACTTCAAAGGTAAAGTATTCTCCAAGTTCACGTCTAATATCGGCGTCTGCTTCTATTTTAAGATAGACTTCATCTTTTTTATCTATGATTAAATATCGTGTAGTAGTCATTATACAAAAGGTTTACCGACAACCCAACCAACTAATACTTTTCTTGTACCAGATTTAACAGGATGTACTTTATGCCATACGTGTGAGGGAAAAACTATAATAGTTCCTTGTTTAAAATTCTCTTTAAATTTAAAGTATTTGTTTTTTTCGTAACGTGGGTGAGGTATACAGATTTCAAAGTTGCCACCTGTATAGTTATTGTTTATTGTTTCATCATCATTTAAACAGATAGTAAAACTTATTTTTCTAACTAAACCATTTTTGTATGACTTAGCGTGTGTATCAATATGCCAATCATAATGATCTCTTATATTATAAATGGTATATTGTAATGGTTCAAAATCTCTTAATAAGAAGTTCCAACCAGCGGTTTCATTTGCTTCGTTAATAACAGGTGTGATTTGTTCTATTAAAGACTTATCATCTAACCAACCAATATGTGATTTTCTATTAAGTTGATTGCCGTCAGCAATTTTTGCTAACTCTAACTTTTTCTGGTCGCCTTGTTTTAATATATTATTACAAAACGATTCTGAAAAAGCATCTTCTTTAATAAAGTATGCTGAATCTAAAAACATTAAATAGCTCCACTAGTAAACTTTCTCCAATCAATGGCGTCTTTAATTAAAAAACCCCTATTACTTATCTGTCTAATAGTTCTATCTAAAAAGTCAACTGTTGTTTGTAGATAATCAACCTTTTGTTTTTGTCTTTGTAAATCTTCATCTGAATCTAAATATTTGTCAATATCAGTTTTTAATATTTTTAAATCAAATGGTTTTAAAGCATAAACTTCAGCGGGTGATTTACCTGTATAGTATTCCCACTTATCTCTTTTAAGTGTATTGTATTCTGTTTCTGCTCTACTTAACATTAACTTAAACTTAGTTAAGTATTTCATATATTTGTTGTGTAGTTGAGGTGTTTTAAGAGCTTCTAAATCAAGTTCTGTATCATTAATTTTTAAGTCTTTGTCAACCAATTCTTGTAATTGTTCTAAATCCATAATATCTCCATTATATCACAAAACCTTTAAATTGTAAAGGTTATTAAGATGTTGTTACTGAGGTTGTTGATGAACCTACGTTAGCAAAATCGTATATTTTATAATTAAATGTTACAGTTGCCGTTAGATAATCTACATCACCAGCTTGTTGGTCATAACTTAAACCAGTCAATGCTGTTGGAAATAAATCTCTAAATCTAACTTCAACTATAGGGTTGTTTTTACTTGTTAGTATTGATAGTGTAGCGTCTGAATAAGTTCCGCCTGCTTGTGTAGAACCATATTTTACTTTACCTGGTTCTGTAGAAACTGAATTTGTTGTACCAGGAAATCTATCATTACCTGCTGATGCTAAGTTTCTGTATTCATCATAACCTCTAGGAAATCCTAAACCTACTATCCAACCGTGTATCTCTTGGTAGTTTTCTAAGTTTTCATCTACCATAAAAGTCATTGTCAAAGTATCGTAAGTGATACTATCTCCAGGAAGTGGTATATCTCTAAATGGTGTAGGTTGTCTAACTGAACCTAATGATATTCCAGGTATGTTTACAGCAGTACAAAAGTATTCTACTTTAGGTAACTTAATTATACTAAACTTAAACTGTGTAGGACTAGCATAATCTTGGGCAGTTGGTTGTCTAGCAAGTGAATTAATTATAGTCATAGAAGTATTTATATGCTAAAAAAAAGGGGAGGTTTTAACGCCTCCCCTTTTGTAAGTTGGTAATCCAACTGATATTACATTAAGTTAGAAACTTTAACTCGTCTGTAGTATCTGTTTGAATTTAAGTTACCAGCGTCATTAACCGCAGTAGCAGCACCAGAGATAGCTCCAGTTTGTGCGAATGGGTTAGCAACTAAGCCGTATCTTGTCTTAAATCCAATTTTTGGTTGGAATGTGTCTTGTCCAACAGCTCTTACCATTTGTAATGGCACGTATGGGCAGTAGAATATACCAGCATCATACGGAGATGTACCTTTGTATCCAACAACGAAATACTGGCTAGCAGTATTGTTTGCTGAATATGGATCAATGTACACTTTAAATCTACCGTTTAATACACCAGCAAATGTGTTGCCTGTGTCGTCAACGTTTAGATTGTTGTTAAGAGCAGGAGTGTAGTCAAGTACACCAGCCATTTGTAAAGCAGACGCAACGTCTGATGAACAGATGATGATGTTACCTTTTCCTCTACGTGTTCTTTGAGCGATAGCGTTAGCTTCTCTCTCAACTTGGAACATTAGACCTTTAAATCTCTCAACTGACCATCTACCGTTAGAGTCTGTATCTAAATCAAATACACCTTCAGTAGTTGTGTTGACTGTTCCTGTATTAGCAGAAGCACCTTTTTCAGCAACTGAATAGATTGTTCTAACTACTTCTCTATTGATTTCAGCTAAGATTTCAGCAGATAGGATGTTAGCTAATTCAGTTTCAGCATCTAAGCCGTGAATAGCTTTAAGGTCTTGTGCTAATTCCATAGTGTACTCAGCCTTTAAAGCTCTGCTTCTAGCAGTCACAGTTGATTTCTCAATTGAGAACGCCATTTCAGCAAAAGCATTATTGCCTGAATCACCTAGAGCTTCAGCAGTAGCTGTAGCCATACCAGTACCAGTTGTGTAAGCACCAGCAGGTGAATCGTTAAGTACAGCAGGATTAGTTCCTGACTGAGCAGATGAACCTTCACCACCTACACCAGGTAGTGTTGAGTCACCAGCAGCATTTCTACTAGAAAAATCAGTATCAGCTTCGTTAAATAATGCCTCAGCACCAGTTTGTGAAGTGTATCTGCTTCTCATAGCAAAAATTAGACCAGTTGGACCAGTCATTGGTTGTACGCCAGCAATATCGTAAGCGATAAGGTTTGGCATTGCTCTTCTAACTAAAGAAATTAGGATTGGATCCCAATTTGAGATAGAAGAACCAGTAGCATTTGTTGGAGCAGCTTCATTTAAAAAAGCAGCATCCTCTTTTAGTGCTCTCTCTTGGTTCTCAAGGATAACACTTGTAACGGCACGTCTGTATGAATCCGTGATCTTTGGAAGATCAGCGTGTTCTAAGACTGGCTGCCATTTTTTTTCGTAAGTTTCAGATAAGTACATATCTTTCTCTCTCCTCTATTATTTTGACAACTTAATGTCTTTTGTTTTTGTAATAGCGGCGGTATAAGCAGCCATCGCTTCTGACAAATCAACGTTTGTTGTTTCTTCGCCTACCGCTACATTATCAATGTCATTCTCTTGTTTGACTTCTTTTTTACCAAAGTAAGATTCTTTAATAGTTTCTACTTTAGTTTTGAACTCTTTAGAATTTGAAAACTCAACTTCTTCAGCAAGTTTGTTAAACTTTTCTTTTTGAGTATCTGTTAAATCAGCAGATGCCTCATCAATGATGTCTTGTTTTACCAATTCACCATTTTCTTTATTCAGTTCAACATTCTTTTCAATCTGTTCGTTAAGTTTTTTCTCTAAGTCTTCAATTTTAGAAGCTTGATCTTCGAGCACATCATATTTTTCATCTGGAACATCAATATAGTGATCTTCAAATAATTTTTTAAGACCACTGATGAAGTCCTCAGCAATTTCTCCCTTAATGCCTCGCTCAACAGCAAGAGCGTTTTCTTTCATCCATTCTTCTACTACGTAAGATAGATAAGAGTCAACTTTCTCTACTAATTCAGCTTTAGCACTTTCGGATTCTTCTTTAAGCTTTTGCTCATAGCTTGCGTTCATCTTTTTCTTCATTTCTGAAACTTTTGATTTCAGAGCAGCTTCAAAGATTGTAGCAGCTTTTGACTTAAATTCCTCAGAAAGACTTTCGTCAGCAGTTAAAGCCTCAACGTCAGCAGAAACATCAATTGTTTCATCTTCTTCGTTTACTACTTCTTCTTTGACTTCGTCTTCTTTGATTTCTTCGGAACCATTGTCAACAGCAGTTTCGTCTTCCTCTTTAAGTTTTGGCATTGCGTCAGCACTACCTTGACTTTTTTGTTGAGGATCGCCAGAAACTTGCTTAGTTTTTTTCGTTGCGTCTGGATTGCTGTCTGTTGGTTTTACAACAGCAGGACCTAAATCTTCTGCCTCGTTTGACAATTTAGAAGGTTCAGCCGCTACAGCATTTTTCTTAGGAGCATCTGCTTGAGGGTTAGCAGCGTTTGCTTCGCTAACTTCTTTAACAGCTTCCTGTTCCAACGCCTCGATGTTTTTTTCTGTTTCGGCCATTAGAAATCTCCTTATTAAAATAACTAGTTATTTCGTTTTTTGTTAATAATATTTATAAAATTAAAGTTTTTTAAGAAACGATTCAAACACTTTTAGCTTAGTTTCTTCTAAAGCTCTTTGTTTCGCCTCTCTCACTTGTCGCTTCCAGGCTTGTATGTCTTTCTCTACGAGAACGCCATTTTCCCAAACCCACTCCCTCGATTCCATAATACCTTCAACGAAAGCATCAGGTGCCGATGGATCAGCAACTATATCAGCGGCAGTAGCTAAGTAAAAGTCATCTTTTACGTAGTTCGCACCGTTTCTTTGAAGTAATGAACCCATACCTCGACTTGAAACACCCAATTGAGCGCCCTCATCTATAAGACCTTTTACAATCTTACCATATGGAGTATCCATTATCTTCGCTTCACCAACAAAGTTATTGCCATCTGGTGATAACTTAGTAATCATATGTGATACTCTTTCTAAGTTAACAGTTGGACCATCTGGATGTCCCAACTCGCCAAAAGCACGTTTTTTATTGATAAACTCTCTATTGTATCTATTCACTTCCTTTTCCAAAATCTCTTTTGGATAAACTCTTCCATTTCTATTTTTTACATTTGACTGTAAAAAGATACCTCTAATTTTATAATTCTTTTTGCCGTTTGTTTCTTCAACTAGATATTCGGCGTTAGATACTTCTTCGGAAATTAGTTTCATTTTTTCTCTCTTATTGTACTACTATTTATAAGTTTTTTGTCTTAAAACCTTAAAAATATTAACTTCTTGGTGAACCTACAGCGTGTACTGTAACAGCACCAGCAGACGTATTTAATTTATCACTTGGTGCTTTTTCAATAATCGCCTCATCACCAGCTACGTGTAAATAAACATCTCCTAAAACTGTACTGTCTTCACTAGATACAGTTATTTTAGAAGTAGCAGCAGTAGCAACTAATCTTACAAACTGAGCACGATCTACGTTATCGTCTGATGGATTAGCAATAACAGTTCCTTTTGTTATAAACGTTGTCATTTATTTTTCTCCTAATTGTTCTTCTAGTTCTCTATCAAAGTATTCTTCAATAGATTTAATACTAATATTATGAAATTTTGCTACTTCTTCAATAGCACGATCAAATTTAGTTACAATATAACCTGATTCTTTTTCAATCAGTTTATATACATCATTAATAGCTTCTTTCATCACAGGCGATAAATTTTTATATGCCTTTGAATTAAAAGTTTCTGTTTTTAAATTATTAAGCATTGTCATTGGTCAAATCTATATCTGCTTGTCCATCTTTGTTTAAAGTTGGCGAAACTGAACCATCTTGGTTAAAAGTACCTGCGTCAGCAATCACTGGTTTAGGATCACTAAATGCTTGTGCTTCAGGATTTAAAGTTGTTTGACCTGGTGTTTGAGTTTCATTTGTTCCATTAAACAAAGAACCAGCCAATTCTTTTCTTCTAACATCTAAAGCATCACCTACTTTTGCTCTTAAAGCATCTTTAAAAGCTTCTCCAGCATCGGCATTATTACCATCTGCTAATTTGTCTATAAAGTTTTTTACTTCTTCACTCATTATTCATCTCCTATTGTCTGTGTTTCAGGTGAAGATATAATACCATCATCAATTTCTTTTTTGATTTGTTTATCAATATCTTCAATTTCTTTATCTGATTGTCTAAGTATGTTTTTTCTCACATACTGTACACTATAAAACTTACCAATAAAATCTCTTACTTCATTAGCAAGTTGTATTCTTTCTCTCATCATTTCTGCCTGTTTTAATTCAGCAAAATGACCGTCTTGTAAGAAATCGTATTTAACATAATCTCTAATTTGATGCCATTCTTCTTCAGCAATTACACCTTTTAATACTAATTGTGTTCTTAAAATATCACTAAAAAGTTCAGTAAATTTCTTTCTTAATCTTTGAACAAATTTAGTAAACTTTAATTCATCTCTTGTAATTTCTGTTGAACGACCTAAGTTAAATCCTGTAGATGACTCTAAACGACTTACTGGTACATTCAAAGAACGATATAATTTCTTTTGGAAATATTCTATATCTGTAATTTCTCCTAAGTTTTGACCACCAGGTAATGTAGAAATATCAGTACCTCTTCCGCCTTCTCTACTTGGTAACCAAAAATCTTCTAACATTGACATATAGTTTCGATCATCTCTAATCTCACCTGTAGAAGCGTCATAGACAAGTTTATTTCTGTATCTTGCCATTACATCTCTTAAATATTGTTCAGCTTTAACTTTAGGTAAATTACCAACATCAATCTTAAAAATTCTTCTTTCAGGTGCTCTTGCTATTCTGTAAATAACAGCAGCATCTTCAATCATTCTTAATTGATTGACAGGTTTAATTGCCTTATGTAAGTATGATAAAACTATATTTTTATTTTGATCTATTAGACCTGACGGACAAAAAGCAATTGTATCAGGTGCGATTTTTATACCACCACCTGAAGTTTGTCCAGCAACACCTTTTTCATTGAACATATAATATTCAACATACTCATCTACTACAGATAGCATATTAGGTGTAGCACCTTCTGGTCTTCTTTTTCTTACTTCTCTAATCTTTTTAATTTTACGTGGGTCGATATACTTTAATTCAGTAATACCGTTTTTAGTGTTTTCTCTATCAATAATTTTTTGATAGTAGATACGACCATCAACATACCATCTACGAAAAATGTCGTGTCCTTTTGTATTAAAGTTCATTAACTCTAATACAGTTTCAAATTCGTCTTCTATTTTTCTTCTTACATCTTTACCGTAAGGCAAGTGATCTAATAATAACCTTACTGGTTGTTTTAGTTCGTTTGCTACGATAGCTTCGTTAACTATATCTTCAATTGCCATATCACATTCTGGATGTAAGGCAATTTCTCTATATCGTCTAATAAGATCCGCTTCACTTTTAGCAGTACCTTCCATATCAAGGTACTGACCAAAATAACCGCCAGCGGCGACGGTTTGTGTACCGTCATCCGCTTGCGTTGTTGTAAAGCTTTGTTTTGGATCGGATTGCTTTCTAGCTCTTGTAATCGAAAATCCAAATAATTCAGCCATAATTTAATACTCCTGTACTACTACTTATATACGAATTAAGTAGTCGTATTTGATTCAAAATATTGATACTCAAAAATCACATCAAAGTCTTCTACAGCATCATTTGTACCGTAATCTAAAGGTATTTCCGCTATTGATGTAGGGTAAGCACCTCTCAATGTATAAGACTTAATTGTATTTCCGTTTCTATCTAATTGGTCAACAAAAGCATCAACTTGATAGTCAACAGGATTTGTTAATCCTTCTGCGTCTGACATATTGTTGATACCATTTTGCCATCTTTCGAAAGCATTTCTTAACTTAAAGTTTGTATCGTTAAGAACAGTTATTGTCCAAGCACCAAACGTTCTATCACCAGCAATTTTAACAGCTCTTCCTCTAAAATTGACATTGATGTTTCCTACTGTCATAGCAGGTAAAGCTGCCGCTGTACATAGAAACGCTAGGTCTTCTATTTCGCCACCAACTTGTGCGTAACCAGGAAAAGGCATTACTACCTTAAACTGATTATTTCTAGCGCCACCGCCAGCAAGTTTAGCTTTGAAGTCATTTATATTTGCCATTTTTTTATTTCTCCTTCTCTACTATTAACCTGCGACTTCTTCAAAAGAAACGCCAGTTCTTGTAGCGATAAATTGAAGTGTAATGAAATTAATGCTTCTAGCAGGTTTAACATATATTTGTGCTACAAACTCATTTCTATCAATTACTTCGCCTGTGTTGTTAGTTTCATCACATACTACTAAAAAGTCTGTGATACCTCTTCGACCTTGTACTTCTCTTAGGAAAGGTTCTACAATGTTTCTAAAGTTAGCTCTTGTAAATTCAT
>Ga0208644_1003842_pt1 | contig 11494 bp, 15 predicted proteins | sample VirMetDEL_Nov_18_FD_184517 | JGI IMG/M metagenome (GOLD analysis project Ga0208644, IMG submission 184517) | Aqueous microbial communities from the Delaware River and Bay under freshwater to marine salinity gradient to study organic matter... | ecosystem: Environmental > Aquatic > Marine >... | reverse complement strand
TAGTTTCTACTGCAACCTTCTTTAAATCTTCAAGAGTATGTTTTAGTGTAGCATTTTTAGGAGATAACCAAGGGCAATCAAGAATACCTGTTAGGGAAACTCCTAACAATCTCTCTTCTTCTGTATTGGTTTTCCATATCCTACGTAAATACTTGAAGTTAGTAAGAGTAGATTGAAATGTACCAAGTATAGTAGCCATACGTACCTTTTCTCTTAATGAATCTATGCTATCAGTCTCACGTGCAACAACTTCAGTAAGGTTACAGAACTGATAAGGTCTAAGTATGATTTCACTACAAGGATTACACCCAAACTCGTGGTCAATCTCACGTCTACCATTCTCACTAGCTTTCTTCTTAGCCGCCTTACGATTAAAGATACCACGTTCACCTGACTTAGATTCATACAAAGCCGTCCACTCTCGCATGAATGTACCCATGTCAGGCTTACCTTTGAATGCTACAGAGTTGTTAGCTAATGCTCTCTGTCCTTCATTCTCCCACCATTGACCTGACTTAGCATGTCTCATTTGGTCATCACCTAAGTTAGATAAAGATATCAATGCAGACCTACGTACTCCACCTACAACTACAACCTCACCAATCTTACACATAATATCGTGACACTCAATAGGGTATAGTCTTCTACCTTTAGCACCTTCAAACTTCTGAATACAGAATCTGAATAGTTCTTCTAGTGGTGCAGGTCCTGATGCTCTACCACCAAATGTTTTTAGTCTAGCACCTGCAGGTCTTACCTCTGATACATCCCATGTAGGTATCTGCCCTGCATAGAGTAAGGATATCATCTCTCTTAATGCACGTGCCCAACCAGGTCTGCTATCAGCTACCTTAATTATTGTAGATGACTTCTCAAAATGCTCATTAACTACAGGTAATTTATCTACACACTCTCTTTCAACAGAGAATCCTACACCTGTACCGCACATAAGTATGTACATACATTCATCAAATGAACGTGGACTATCTACAGGTATGTAGCTACAGTTATAACCACCTACGTGACACCTGTCTAAAGCTGGTCCTGCAGTCATTAAAGCTCTCATGCTAGGCATTGTACCTAAATTCATTATCTGCTCTGCAAGCTTATCTTTTAAGGCTTTAGTCAGGGTATATGAATAGTTTTTTTGGAGGTGGTTAGACATGTAATCAAAGTATCTTTCTACAGTCTCTCCCCAATTCTCTCTTCTTTGTTCCTCATCCTTCCACCTAGCATAGCGAGAGAGTGCTATAAAGTTTTGGTAGTCGGTCGGTAAATAGTTTTGCATCATTATATCTCCTCACTAACTAATTTCATATTGTTTATTCTAATACCTTCTATTTCGTGGAAAGTTTCCCTTATGTATTCTTCTATCTCATCACTAACCATGCCATCAGCAGGTACAGCATATTCATCAGGGTCGATAGAGATAGTCATCATAATCTTAACTTTTATCATCGTGAACCTCTATAAGTTTATTAAGATACCACTGTGCTTTCTTGAGGTCTTCTATACCATTCTTATATCTGTATCTCCATATGTATTTAACTATGTTACCCTGTAAGTAATAATCAAACCCATCCACTAACATAGCTTCTAAGGCATCAATGGTTTCAATACCTGCTTTGTTATAGTGACTAGGACTATTAACCATATCTTCTTCCATTTGCTTTCCCCTTTCTATTCTACTTGTACTATTTTTAATAGTGATTGTCAATGCTTAGTTGATTCTTTTCCAAAAGAAATATGTATTACATTATCATCTGTCTTTTCTATCTTATTAGATACAGACTTTGAAGGTATATCAAACACATCTTCAATAGGTAAATGCTTATCTGCTTCTTGCTCAACAGCATCTCTAAATATTTTATTGTGTTCCATTAGAGGAACAGTAGCACATATCTGCCTAGTAAAATTTAACATGGATTCAAAGTCATCATCATTTAATGGGTTATTTTTACCGACCATTATATTTAATGACACATCTCCTGTCCAACCTTTAGCGTCTATATGAGGTTTTATTTGTATAACAAAGTCTTCATCGTCTAAATATTTATCATTAATCATTTTAATCTCCTTATTCTTTTTCCTGTAAACTTGATTAGTTTAGGATGTTTGTTTTTTCCCTTTTCTTTTAGCCAATCTTCAGGGATTATTCTATCATAATACCTAAAGCCATACTTGTTACACCACTGACCATACGTGGACTTAGCACCTTTACTAAGCTTGCGTTTACTATTCTCAAAGACAAATCTAATATCTAATTTTGGATGTTGCGTCTTGATTGCTAGGTGTTTTCTTCTATCCGCAGCCAAGAACCTTCCCTTTGTCTCTATAATAATTCCGTTGTTTAATATAAAGTCAGGGGTATAGGTTCGGTAAGCTAAGTCTTCCCATTCAATCTTAATACATTCGTAACCATAATCATGTTTACGTTCTTCAAGATACACAGAAACCTTATGTTCTAAACCACTCCTATACCCATGCTTTAAGGCTGCACGATAAGCCTTATGAGGAGACACTTAGAAGTTTCGCCACGAGATAAATGGGTTGCTATATGAATAGGTATTAGTATACCCTAAGTTCTTTAGCTCTTCCTTTACTGCTTCATCTGCGGCTTTCCTAGCTTCTATGGCATCACGTAAACCTGCAGTACGCATGTCACGATACTCTTTCTTTGCTTCAGCTAGTTGCTTCTCCATCTCTTCAATATTAGCTTTTAACTCATCTAATGATTTACTCATGCTACTCTCTCCTTTCCTAGTTGTATGTACTGAACCATCTTTGGTTCTCTTGCTGATGACTTCTGTGCAGGTAACTCTTTCAAAGTTTCCCAACACGTATATCTGAAGTCACAAAAGTTACAGTTCTTGTTAAGAACTAGATTACCTGTAGGCTTACCTCTAAACGTTTCTTCTTCTGGTTCAAAGCACCTTTCTAATTCTTTAGAATTAGCTTTCTCAACAGTCTTCTCGATGCTATCTAAGACACTAGTTGTATCTGCATTTTTAGCTGACACGTATTTGAACTGTCCGTTGGACTTGTTCACTACCCACCAACCGCCTATGTTTTTACCACTTGCTTTCGCATACCCAACGAGTTGACCTACGTAACCAAAGCTATCACCTTTAGATAAGGATTCAAAGGACTCAAACTTATTTCTATAAGACCAATCGGATGCAGATTTAATATCGTCAACACAATCGTCTAACACTAAGTCATAAGTTCCCTTTACATTGACACCATTCTTTAGAGGTAATGTAACTTCTTCACTATCTTGATAATCTATCTTGGCTTCTTTCAGCAGTGCTTTAAATACAGCTTCGACTATATCACCTATCATCATAGTCATCAAGAAGTTATTACCTTTAGGTAAAGCTTTTTCAGGATGATTCTTTTCAAACCAAAGCTGACAAGAAGGTTTACCTATGTTAGACATACGTAATTTAAAATCCTTCCTGTCATTCTTTGAGCCGAACTGACGAACCATAGCTTCCTTTATATCGGATGCTACACCTTCAATAGTCTCCATAGACATCTGCTTCTTAGATGCAAGAATATCTTCTAGCAACTTATATATCGCCAACTCAGCACGGTGGTTCATTAGCTTGCATCCACTTCTACAAAGTCTTCGACTATGTCTTTCATGTCTTCGTCTGCTCTACTTCCGACATTGGAATCCCACTCGTTAACTATGTATTGATTATAGTTATGTATCCATGAGATAAAATCTCCAAAGATAACTTGGTCTTCATCTGAAGTTTCGATAGTACTAGATACGTCTAGTGTAGCTACAGGTAGATAGAAAGAATTACCGTTAGGTAACTTACGTTCTTGAGTTTCTAATCCAATATAATGTTGTATTGGTAGTCTTCTTAAGTCAGCTAACTTGGCAAAAGGTTTACCTACATCTTTGAATGCATCACGATTATCTATCTCCCATATAAAAGGAGTAGTCTCAAACGAAATGCTTTCTCCCTTTGCATTATAAGGCTCTAATAAATCTACTAAACCAAAGATAACACGAACCCTTTTAATCTGTTTAATTAGGTCTTGGGTTTGAGTAGGCAGTGCCTTAAAGTCTTGTATATAACCTGCAGGTTTACCACAATTAAAGCCACCTTGATTATCTTTCAAGTCTAAGTTAAGAGAGTCTGCCATTACTGTCTTATGATAGATGCCCATAGGTTCACCCATCTTTGCATTGACATTTTTAACAAACCTTTTGTACATATATCTTTGCATGAAAGGTCTTATCCTAGCAGACTTACTGTAATAAGTTTCACCATCAGGTATCTCAAGTTTGTAAGTACCACCTTCAACTACCTCTACGTTTACATTCTTACCATTCATGGTAGTCTCTCCCATGATAGGTGAATGGTTTATTCTAAACCTAGGTAGCTGTTGAGTTTTCTTTGTATCAGAAGACTTAGAACTTTCTCCTGCTATACCCATTGCTTTAGCCATTGCTTCGTAGTTGTTTGTATCAATAGTTATTAAATTATTATTATCCATATGTATTGCTCCTTTCTGTGAGTCAAATGTTGTATAGTTATATCAGCTAACATCTTTCGTGTCAAGCCAATTATCACCTATTTTTGCTTCAAGTAATAATGGTACATTAAACTCAATGTTAAACTGTCTCTCAACAATAGATTGAAGATTACTGTTGAGGTGTTTGATAAGATATAATACTTGTTCTATCTCATCAGGATGTATGTCTATTACCACAGAATCGTGTACTGAATTTACAATACAAGACTTATAGTTAGCTAGTAAGTTCTCCATCTTTATTAATACGATGGGAACAATGTCGGCAGTAGCAAAGCTTTGCACAGGATAATTCTTTATCTGTGTGAAAAAGCTTACTGTGCCATTCATTCTTCTTTGTACATCAGGAAAAGAGAACTCTCTGCCTGATGGTGTAGATATCTTGCCTGTCTCTAAAGCTTCTTTAGCCAGTCTGGAATGCCATAACTTGATACCTTTATATTTTTCTGTAAAGTGTTCGTAGTATGCGGCTTCTGCTTTACTTCTTCCGAAGCCTGTAGCTCCGTAGAGTGGTGCAAACGTGTGTGCCTTCGCATCTTGACGAGAAGTCGGTTGACCTGCATCTGTAATAACTTTAGACGTATACGAGTGAACATCAAACCCAGTTGAAACTTCATCCATTGCTACCTTATCTTGTGATAGATATGCCGCAGCTCGGAACTCTAGCTGTGCAAAGTCAGCTTCAAGTATCTTGCCACCTTTCCAACGTGATACGAATACCTTCTTAACAGGAAACGTACCACCTCTAGGCATATTCTGCATATTAGGGTCAGCACCACTGAATCTACCTGTGGCTGTCCTGTGTTGTAGTAATCTCACATGAAGCTTACCATCAGTTTTAACGTGTGCCTTTATACCCTCTACAAAAGAACTTAGATATGAATCTAAAGCTGATAAACGTTTAACATCAGTCAAGAAATTGACAGCATCTTTCATGTTGTTACGTTTAGCTAGGTCTTGTAGTATATCTAAGTTAGTCTTAGAAACACCAAAACCATTAGCGGATACCCATTTAGAATTTGGTGCTTTAAATTTTAGTCCTGCGATTTCTCTAAGGGAAGTAAAAGTATAACCACTAGAACCACAAGGAATGCAATTATTTTGATTAGCGAATGGAGTTCCATTTTTTCTTACCTTTCTTATCTTACCTGTACCATTACACTCCCTGCAAGAGACAGCTTTTGTTTTAAATACAATGCTTGAGTTCTTGGATACGACCTCATTGAAGTGAGACTTATCCATGTACGGAGTAAAAGCATTAGACCACATTGTTTTATCGTGTGGTTTTCTACTATATATAACCCAAGACATCTGCTCTGGACTATTTAAATTAATAGGTGTGTCACCCATTAGATTTCTAATCTGAACCTGTAGTCTTTTCTCTATCTCTAGCTTCTCAGACTCAAACTGAAACCTAACCTCTTCTAGCTTATCTTCATCCACAGCAAACCCTGTGTTATATATGTGAGCAAGGGTGACACATACCCTATTAGTTAATACAACACACTCCATTAAGTTGTGGTCTGTAGTCAACAGCCTTCTATATATTCTATCTGCTAACTGCTGTGTTGCATGTAAGTCTGCTGATAAGTACGAAGACAATTCTTCAGGTGGTATTTCGTCAACACCAATACCTTGCTTAAAGTATTCCTTCAAGGTGTCCTGCTTCCTTGTGTCTAACTCATACCTTTCAGCACAAGCTTCTAGTGACAATGGTTCTTTCTGCCCACGTTGCAAGACATATTCGCCTAGCATTGTATCAAATACAGGACCATCATACTTGAAGCCACACTCCCATAGCCACATTAAATCATATGCTATGTTGTGTCCTATTAATATAGTAGCTTCATCCAAGTGTGCTTGTACACCACTGAAGTCATCTCTATATAAATATTCTTCTCCTTTATCTGTCAAACATCCAACCATGACAAGCTTATTGTCAGGCTCAAATGGGTCTAGATACATCTTGCCATCACGTTTGGTGACAGTGTTTTCTACATCTATTGTAAGTTTCATATCTACTCCTCTATGCTGTGAATCTAGCTATTCTGTAATCAAGATTACAATTAATCATACCATGCCACCCTGTTACTTTATTCTTAACAACATTAAGATGCCTTAAAGTTGATTGTTCGTCAACCCCTTCTACCTGTGCAGGTTGTCCAATCAATATCATTAGGTCTGCTTCAGCAGCTTTACCTGTACGTGAGCCTTCCATCATAGCTTGATTAAGGACTTGCCTACCTTCTGCTTCAGCATTTAGCTGAGACATATAGAATACAGCACAATCATATGTCTTGGCTATCTGCCTAGCATATATAGCATTAGCTTTTAGTTGTTCGTCTTGTCTACTGTAAGTACCTGAAGCAAACTTATCTCCCATATCAAGGACAACTATGTCAGGTCTCTCTGACTTACACATAGTTTCAACCCATGACATATCTTCTCCACTAACATCTTTAATCTTCACGTTCTTAGTTACTTCTTGGTATATACGTCTAGCTTCCTGCATGTTAGCTTGAATCTTTTCCTTTGGGAAACCAGTAGATGCTTGTATATATCTATAAGCAACTCTGTCGTATGACTCCTCATTACAGAGGACTGCACACTTAGCACCCTGTCTAGCCATACCGCCAGGTCCTACTAACATAGATGCATGGAAGGAAGTCTTACCTGTATTAGGTCGAGCACCTATCTCAACAAGGTATCCTGCATTTACACCTTCCACCTTACGTGCCATCTCAGGTATATTGAAAGTCCACTTCATCTGTACTGATTGTTTAGCCATGATAGCATCAAATGATATATCATCCCACTCAATCTTTGCTTCAGGTAAGAAGTTATCATTATACTTTTCTAGTAAATCACGTAATGGTCTAAGACTTTTTTCTGTACCATTAACATAATCAAACCCTAGATTAGCTATGTCTTCGCCTATTACTTGTTGAAATAGCTTAGACAAAACATCCTGTGCTACATCAGTACCCATAGGCTGTTCACGTTTTACTGTGTTGAACAATGCACTATAGCCTTGCTTCTGTGCAGTAGTCATAGAAGGATTGTTAGCCATGAACAATGCTTCTACCTCATCAGGTGTTACATCTCGTTTATATTTATTCATAGCATAATCAATAGTATGTTTTATTTTCCTAGCATCTTTACTAAATAGTCTGTCAGGACATTTAGAACCACGATGGTCGGTATAAAATTCTTGATTCATTAAGCTACGTAGTAGGGATAGTTCCATATTGGTTCTCCTTTGGGGTTAAGTTAATTAAGTTTTTTATATCGTCTTTCCTCTTATACTTCAAATCATCTTGCAATCTTAGCACCTTAACATCATTTACGTAGGCTCTCAGTTCCTTCGCAAATGCCATCGTCTTGGGTAGAGCATCAGGGTCTAGTGCTATTATTGCTGTTGAGAATCGTGAGAGATACTTCTTGTGAGATTCTGATAATGACGTACCCAATACTGCTACCCCAACATATACTTCACTATCTAAGACTGAAGCACTCACACAATCCTCAACAACTACTGCGACCTTACCATGTCCTGAAACAAAAGGCAAGTCACTTTTTCCATATCGTTTCCATTTAGGTATTCTTTTTCCTAGTGACCTACCATTGGCATCAACAATTCTACCTTCATGTATGACAGGAAATACAACTCTATGCTCCTTCACATCATACATAAGTCTATCATTAGGTATACCATAGTAACTTTCTCCATCGTAAGGTACAATGTACTCAGGTAATACGAAAGGTTCACTATTCTTTTCACTAACCTGTGCATATTTTTTTATGTCTTTAATAGACAAAGGCACACGTTTAGAGCCTGATAATTGACAAGAAGACTTATAACAATTCCATAGCATCTGACCCATGTTGTTAGTAACAGTAAATGTTTTGTAACCATTACAGGATGGACAGTTAAGTCTTTTACTTTCTCCTATATCTATATCTAAATCATTAATGTACATATTAATATTCATATATCACTCTCCTTGTCGGCATTAACTGCTTGTACCATGACTTTTTCGTAATGTCAATGCATTTTCTGCACTAGCATACGTATTTTTCATGTAAGGTTTAACGGACTGTGGATTTGCATGACCTGTAACAGACATAATCTGACCCATAGATACCCCTGCTTCTACCATTTCTGTAGTTCCTGTGCGTCTTAGGTCAGAAATACGTAGGTCATCAGGTAAATTAGCTAAGTCCATTACTCTACGTGCCACTTTTGATAGCCTTTGCATAGTATATGGTGCATACTTACCCCTCATTGGGGTAGGATAAGGTGCAACATAAGACTGAAAGTCATAATCTTTTGCCTGTTGTTTAAGCATTTCTAATAAGTCAAGTGAAATCGGTAGGTGAACTACACTTCTTCTCTTGGACTGTTGCAAATTTAGCACACTTTTATCAAAGTCAATGCTAGAAAACTGCAACATTCTCATATCACCTACCCTTTGACACCATTCGTAAGCCATTTGTACTATCAATCCTATGTTTCTGTACTTAAAATCAGCATAAGCTGCATCTAAAAACTGTACTACCTGCTCCTTTGTCCACACAGTATTCCTAGCATGAGGTGTTTTTCTTTTGTATGTAGAGAATGGATTGCTCTCAGCATAACCCATCTCCATTCCAAATGAATACACCTTACGTGCCACAGATGTGATAGCATTGGCTTGATATATTCCACGACCAAGCCATTGTTCATAGGCTCTTCGAGCTTTTGCTCCTGTCATTTTACTTATCTTTGTACTTGACAAAGTGTTTTCATCTACTTCAGTAGCCAATAAAACTCCTGCACAATATTGATAATCGTGTTTAGTTTTATCAGCTAACACCTTGAAATCATTAGATAAATAATACTTATCTACTAGGTCTTCAATCGTTAGTATTTTCATAATATTTTGTACTCCACATTTTTAGTTGGCTTCTTCCTGATTCTCCTTTAGAAGTAGTTCCATCTGTTATTACTAAGCCTTTTTCTTTTAAAGCTTTATATCTAGCAGTAATCGTACTATATCTATAGTTAGGTAGTGCTTTCAGTACGTCATCAGATATACATCCATCTTTACCAAAGCTATCTATAGCTTGTAACACAATAGACTCCATCTTATTTGTATCAACAGCAAAAGCTGATTGATGACTAGTCACAGGGTCATCATTACGTCTTAATTTAAATGCAGATGTTTTCATTTTACTTCTCCTTACTTTTGTTGAGTAATGCAAGTGATGCACATTCAATACGTTTATTATACTGTAGTTGATAGCCTGTACCTGCACCTAATGATTGCACATCTATCAAGTGTTTGTGGTAGTGTTCTACACTATCCCACTTCTCCTTTAGTTCCCTACATATCTCATCATATTCTGTGTCCTCAATGATAGGTTCATTCATAACATAATATAAATATGAGTGCATGAGATAGTAAGGAACTAACATATTAGGATTTGTTCTCCATATTTGCATTAGTTATACAACAAAGTTAGTTGATATAACATATACTAAATATACAATTGACAAAGCAAATGTCGTATAAAATACTTGTATCATATCTATTCTCCTTTCTATAAACAATCACAAAATGTATTAGTGATAGCCATACCCATGATGTAGAATATGTATAACACAACTATGCCTATCAGTAAAATACCTATTAAAAACAATAACTTATTTAACATCCACATAAACTCTCATGTGGGATGACTCATTCAAACCTTGACCCCAATAGGTAGCACCTGTACCTTTGAGTTCTTCTTTGATGTGTTGTCCACGTACTCTCATCTTGTATGAGTCTTTGTTAAGATACTTCTTCATATTGTCAACAAACTCTTGACCATCTGTGTCATTAGGTATCTCGCTGAATACATAGTTGCAACCCTTCTTGTGTGTTGCTTTCTCGTATTCTCTTTGCCACATACTTGCTCGTTTCTCTAGCGTCTGAATCCTTTTCCAAGCTACGTCATATGCTTCTGCTTTAACAGTAGGTTGTCTATTCACTTCAGCTAAGGCTTCCTTAGTTGCTTCATATGTTTCTCTCTCAACCATATTCATGGCTTTCTCTTTCCACATATCACGTTCTCTTGCTAACTTAGATATATATTCTGCGTCTATTTGCTTTTTCAACATACGTTCTTGATGTCTAAATGCTCTGACTAAATACACAATATCCATGTCAGCAATTTTTATGGGTTCTCCCCTGTGTAAAGATAGATGTTCTACCTCATCTAACTCATGCATATCAGCAGGTAGTTTACCCTCTATTGCTTCTGCTACTTTAATTAATTGTTTTATCTTCATGCTACTTCTCCTTCTAGCCATTGTGGTTTCTGTGTATATTTATACCTAGCAAATCTAAGCTTGTCAACCCTATAAAAATTTCTATATGCTTCAATAGGAAAGAACTCATCTGTCTTCAAGTCATCATGCCCACTAAAACATTGTGGGTGAGGTGTTAAAGGACCACTTGGTATACAATCTATGCCTTTGTATAAGGCGATACTATGCTTACCTGCACCATGCCATTTGCCATACCTTTCGTGGTACTCACATAACATAGAGCAGTATAAGTCATATGCAAATCTATAGTTTTCAATAGTCTCCATTGCCCATAGTGTGCAAGGGTGCTTCTGATGTACAGGTTTGTATAATCCATGCTCCTCTGCATAGTCAGGTGCATGATGCCATAGTGCAGTACATAGCATCTGTGCTTCTTCAAGTGGCATCTTGACTATGTGTTGGTCACACAAAGACTTAGCAATCTCTTGTGGTGTTTGTTCTATAATAAATCTATTCATTAATCATCTTCCTTCTCAAAAAATTGTGACATTATTTCTTCAACCTCATTGACAATCTGCACAAAGTCATCTTCTGTGTATGCCCTTCTGCTCCCATCATCATTGTGTGTTGTTCTATTTGGGAAAGCTC
>Ga0208644_1003840_pt1 | contig 11495 bp, 20 predicted proteins | sample VirMetDEL_Nov_18_FD_184517 | JGI IMG/M metagenome (GOLD analysis project Ga0208644, IMG submission 184517) | Aqueous microbial communities from the Delaware River and Bay under freshwater to marine salinity gradient to study organic matter... | ecosystem: Environmental > Aquatic > Marine >... | reverse complement strand
ACTAACTCATAGTATTTAACATAGTCCATAAGTATCTCCTTTTGTTTGACTTGTTATAAACCAGTGCATCATACACGTGGCATCGCGTAGGCTAACAAGGGGAGTACTCGCCAATCAACAGCTTGGCACCTTTAGGTGCGGCGCTTATGTCCCCCAGTGGACATAACGCCCTGTTGAATGGATGAGGGGATTCCTTGTTATACTATCGCGAACACGTGTGTATAGAGGGGCCCATAGCAATAGTGAGCAACAGCGAACGGTTTACGAAGTAAAATTGCGTATGGGATCAATAGCATAGGCGGATGCCTATTCCACCAAAGCGAGTGGAACGAGCGTCAAGCGACCAGGATCGTTACCCAAAGGGACAAGACCGAAGGGCTTGGGTGCGCAGCACTAGAGCCTGTAAGTCGCACATACAAGATATAGTATTGTGAGTTTAAACGAACACTAAAGTGTCATAATAATTGTTGACAAGGAGAAATTCTAAGCCTACGTTCAGTTAGGGGTAGAATTATAATAGTGTATGAAAGATGATCTAACAGAAAAGCAAAGACAGTTGGTTGATACTATCGTAGCAACAGGATGTAGTATAAAGGATGCTGCTGAAAAGGCAGGTTATTCAACGAAAGGAAGTAAAGAAGCAGGGAGAGTAAGTGCTTCTCGCACACTACGTTTACCAAAGGTACAACAGTATATGCAATCAAGGATAGCACAAACTCTTGGACTTGGCGCAGTAAGTGCGAGTAAAAGACTTATCGAGCTGTCTACCTCAGCTAGAAGCGAGTACGTTCAGTTAGAAGCTTCTCGCGATATACTAGATAGAGTAGGACTAAGAGCTCCAGATAAGGTAGCTCACAATATTCAAGGAGATATTAAAATTAATATCGATCTATCGTGAGACGTTGGTATGCACCCACACAATTAGAATCGCCAGATTCGGAGGGTGGGGGCAAAATTCATCAGCTTTAGCTGACGAGGGAAGTGTCACAAACAACAGAGGTTAAAAAAAGCACATGGCAAAAGCAAAGTTTGATTTAAACAAGTTAGTACATGAACGAATACCAAAGAAGACATCCATAGGAAGAAATCCAAAGAAGTCTAGTATGAACAAATCTAAGAAAAGATCCTTTAAAAAATATAGAGGTCAAGGAAAACCACAATAAATTATTGGTGCGTTTAAAAATTTTTTTTTATTCTATAGGTTCGTTTCTTTCATTTAAATAGGAGGAAATATGAATTACAAAGTAAATATATGGAAAGATGACACTCTTAAAAGAGAGATTGTATATTCTGCAGATAATGATATACAAGCAATACAAATGGCAAGTGCTGCCACACCAGATGGATGTAGATCAACTTATGAAGAAATAACAGAGGAGCAAATATGGCTTATGGAAAAAAAGGAAACACCTCAAAAAGAGGGAGTTTAAGTAAAAAACAACAAACATTACCAACTGCTTTAAAAAAGAAAATAATGGCTGCTAAGAAAAAGAAGTAATGGCAACCAAAGAAGAAAAAATATGGATGGATAAGGTAGCAAGTCTTGGCTGCTATGTATGTCAACGACCTGCTTCCTTACATCACATAAGACCAAAAGGAACTGGAATGGGAAGAAGAACTTCTCATTTTCATGTAATACCTTTATGCTATGACCATCATCAAGGACAGTTTTCAATTCATATGTCAAAAAAATCTTTTGAAAAACAATACGGAACTGAAACTGAAATTTTAGAAATTGTTAAACAAAAAGTTAAGGAAGAAGAATGTCGTTCATCAATACTTTAAGTTTAAAAGATCGAAGAAGATTAAGAACTATTGTTAAAAGAGTACATCTTGCACATTATCCTACTCATATGATTACAGACTATGAGGCAGATAAACTTGTTGAAGCTTTTGGTGAAGAAACAGTTTATAATCTGTTAAAGGAAAATGTAGGTAAGAATGTCGACTAAATTTGATTACAAGCCAGAAGGTATAACACTCAAACAATTTATGAAGTCTAATGACTTCTTTAGAGGATTAAGAGGGCCAGTTGGATCTGGTAAATCTGTTGCTTGTTGTGTTGAAATATTTAGAAGATGTTTATTGCAAGAAAAAAACAAAGAAGGCAAACGTAAATCAAGATGGGCAGTAATTAGAAATACTAATCCACAATTAAGAACTACTACAATTAAAACTTGGTTAGATTGGTTTCCAGAAGATACTTGGGGAAACTTTGCCTGGAGTGTACCTTATACTCATAGAATAGTTAAAGGTGATTTAGATGTAGAAGTTATATTCTTAGCTCTTGATAGACCGGAAGATGTAAAGAAATTATTATCTTTAGAGCTTACTGGTGTTTGGGTTAATGAAGCTAGAGAAATACCTAAATCAATTATAGATGCTTGTACAATGAGGGTAGGAAGATTTCCATCTATGAGAGATGGTGGTGCTACTTGGTATGGAGTTATTGCAGATACCAATGCACCAGAAGAAGATCATTGGTGGCCCATAATGGCAGCTGATGTTCCAGTACCAGATCATATTTCTAGAGATGAAGCTTTAATGTTAATCAAACCAGATAACTGGAGTTTTTATACTCAACCATCTGCTATGTTAGAACAAAAAGAAAATGGAAGTATTACTGGTTATGAGTTTAATGAAAAAGCAGAAAACAAATCTAATCTTACAGAAAATTATTATCCTAATATTATTAGAGGTAAAACAAAAGGATGGATTGATGTTTATGTTTTAAATAAACTTGGATCTATTGAAGAAGGCAAACCTGTTTATCCAAACTTTAAACAAGAAATACATTGCGCTGCTGAAGACTTAGAAGTTAATCCTTATCAACCAATTTATATTGGAGTTGACTTTGGTTTAACTCCTGCTGCTGTTTTTGGACAAAGATTAGTTACAGGTAGATGGCATTTATTAAATGAGCTTGTATGTTTTGATATGGGTGTAATTAGATTTTCTGAATTATTAAGAACAGAAATAGCAAAAAATTATAAAGGTATGGAAATACATATTTACGGAGATCCTGCTGGAGATTTTAGATCTCAAACAGATGAAAGAACTCCATTTCAAATTATGCGTCAGAATGGATTGAAAGCTAGTCCAGCTCCATCTAATGATGTTGCACTTAGAATAGAAGCTGTAGATTCAGCATTATGTAGATTACTTGATGGTAAACCTGGTTTATTGCTAGACAAAAAATGTATTACTCTTAAAAAAGGTTTTAATGGTGGTTATCATTATAGAAGACTACAAGTATCTGGAGATAGATATGATGAGAAACCTTTAAAAAATAGATACTCCCACGTTCACGATGCACTTCAATATTTAATGATGGGAGCTGGTGAAGGTAGAACTATTTTATCTGGACAACCTACTAAGAAAGTAACTGTTGCTAAAAAAGAATGGGATGTCTTTGCAAAACATAAACCAAGAAAAAGGCAAGTATGGGATCTGTTCAAGAAGAATGGTTAATATATTTTTATGAAGCTAGCGATCATCCTTATCCAGAATGGTTAAGATTCCTTAAAAAAGGATTTAAACATTGTGGAGCTTTATCTTATAATTCCAAAAATGATATATGGGTTCATTTAGAATTTACTCATGCAGGAATTAGATTATCATTCCTAGAAAAAAAAGAACTTGAATCTATGCTTGGGTATTTAAAGCAATTTAAAGTACTAAGATGCCCAGTAAAAAATGAATGGCATATGCTAAGAATTAAAGATACGACCTGTGTTACATTTATTATGAGATTAATTGGATTTTATAAATGGTATATTCTTACACCTTATCAGCTTTATTGTGCGTTGATTAAAGCAGGATATAAGTCATTTTGGGATCAAGATGCCAAAACCTAAAAAAACATTACAGGAAATTATTGATGAAATGAGAGATCTTCAAGCTCATGAAGATGATTTACTGGATGAAATGGAAGCTAATATGGGATCTTTAATATCAGATGATTTAGAAGACATAGATGAGGAGAACTTATAATGGGCGGAATATTTAAACAAGATACACCACCTAGAGATGATACGCTTGAAAAACAAATGGAAGCTGAAAGATTAGCAGAAGAAGAAAGATCTGCTGCTCTTGAAGCTGCAAATCAAAAACGTAAAAATAAAATTGCTAGAGGTATCATTGGTCAAAGATCTTTATTTGGTCAAGCTGGTGGTAGAGGATTTTTTGGATAATGGTAGCCAAAGTCTATCAGAATCCTAAAGGTGGATTAAATGCTAAAGGTCGTGCTTACTTTAAAAGAAAAGAAGGATCGAACCTTAAAGCACCTGTAAAAAAAGGAACTAATCCACGAAGGGTTTCATTTGCTGCAAGGTTTGCAGGAATGAAGGGCCCAATGAAAGATTCTAAAGGCAGACCTACTAGAAAAGCCTTAGCATTAAAAGCTTGGGGATTTGGTAGTGTTGAAGCTGCAAGAAACTTTGCAAATAGACATAAAAAAAAATAATGTCTACAGCAAAGAAAACTAAACCTGCTTTATGGGCAAGAGCTAAAGCTCAAGCCAAAGCAAAGATGGGAGGAAAGCACAGTGCGAGAGCTATGCAACTTGCTGTCAAGATATATAAAAAAGCAGGTGGAGGGTATAGCGGAGCTAGGTCAAGTTCCAATAAACTCTCAAAGTGGAGTAAACAAAAATGGAGAACAAGTAGTGGAAAAAAATCTGAAGGCAAACGAAGATACCTACCTGATAAAGCTTGGAAAGCTCTTACAGCAAAAGAAAAAGCTGCAACTAACAAGGCTAAAGCAAGTGGTAATAAAAAAGGAAAACAATTTGTTAAACAACCAAAAGCAATCGCAGCAAAAACAAAAAGATTTAGATGATGAAATTTATAGATAAAATTATTTTTAAAGTTAAAGTATTAATTGTAGAACTTAAAAACAAATGGAGAAATAAATAATGCCTTACGGATATGGATCTACAAATAGAGAAAGAGGAGCTGAAAAAGCTAGAAGCTCATCTTCATCTAGTAAATCTAAATCATCTAGTACAAAATCTAGTAACACTAGATCTAATAATTTACGTGATAATGATAGAAAATCTTATAGCGCAAAACAATATACTAATTCTGGTATTAGTGCTTCAAAAGTAAAAGCAAGTAAAGAATCTTTTCAAGATGCTGTAGGAAAATCAAGATTAGATAATTATAATGTTGTAGATAGTTTACCAAAATATACACCTGTAGCAATAAGAGCAGTTGCTGGTATTGTTGGTCAAAAACTATTTGAAACTAACAGAAAATTTTTTAGAGAAAAAGTTTTAAAAAGCAAAAATGCAAGTAAATTTAAAGATACTATGGATTCATATTCTAATTATATACAAAGTAGATTATCTGGAAACATGGATGCTTATGGTAATTTAAAACTTACAGGCAATGATAATGGTGAACCAAAACAAATACAAAAACAAGTTATTGCAGAAATGCAAAAAGAAGTTGATTCTTTAGAACCAGAAAAAAAAACTTTAGAATCAGAAAAAAAAATTAGAGCTCAAAGAAAAGTATTTAAAAACTATAGATCAGCTTTAAGAAGAAAATTTTTAATGGAAGAACAAATTTAATGGAATACAATATTGAAGATACACCTACAGTAGATACTACAGATAAAGCAACTGCTATTTTACAAAAGTATAAAGAAGCTGTATCTATCAAAGATCATTGGAGAGAAAAATTTGAAGAAGCATATGAATATTGTCTTCCAAATAGAGAATCATTTTATGATGAATCACCAGGACAAAAAAGAACTGATAAAATTTTTGATGAAACAGCAGTAGTTGGTGTTCAAGAATTTGCATCTAGATTACAATCTGGTATTGTTCCAATTTTTGCAAGATGGGCAGATTTTCAAGCTGGATCAGAAATACCAGAAGAACAAAAATCACAAGTTAATTTACAGTTAGATAAAATAACTGATTATGTTTTTGAAGTATTACAAAACTCAAATTTTAATCAAGAAGTACATGAAGCATTTATGGATCTTGCAGTTGGTACAGGATGTATGTTAGTTGAAGAAGGTGATGCTGTTAATCCAATTAAATTTACAGCTATACCATTACCTAAAGTTTGTTTAATGAATGGGCCAGATGGAAAAATAGATACTGTTTATAGAACTAGAAAAGTTAAACCAGAACATATTAGTATTTTATATCCTAAAGCTATAATGCCACAATACTTTGATCCATTGAGAGAAAAAAAAGATTTAACTATTGTAGAAGTAGTTTATAGAATTTATGAAAATAATGTAGAGAAATATAAATATTGTGTAGTATTAGAAAATCCTAAAGCAGTTATATTTGAAGAAATATATTCTGGAGAAGGATCAAATCCATATTTAGTATTTAGATGGAATAAAGCATCTGGTGAAGTATATGGTAGAGGGCCAATATTTAATGCTATGGCAGCAATTAAAACTTGTAACTTAACTATTGAGTTAATATTACAAAATGCACAGATGGCAGTATCTGGAGTTTATACTTATGAAGATGATGGTGTAATTAATCCAGATAATATTGCATTAGTACCTGGATCATTAATTCCAGTAGCTCCAGGATCAAGAGGATTAAATTCAATTCAATCTGCATCTAACTTTGATGTTGCGCAATTAGTATTGCAAGATATGAGAGCTAATATTAAAAAAGCTTTATATATGGAAACTCTTGGAAGACCAGAAGGAACTCCAATGACAGCAACAGAAGTTTCTGAAAGAATGGCAGATCTATCTAGACAAATAGGTTCATCATTTGGTAGACTTCAATCTGAGTTTATTCATCCTTTATTAAAAAGAATAATTAGATTATTATCTAAACAAGGTAGAATAGAATTACCTAAAGTTAATGGTAGAGAAGTTAAAATAGCTGCAAGATCTCCATTAGCAAAAGCACAACATATGCAAGATATATCAGATGTTAATAGATTTAATGAAATTATTGCAGGTACATTTGGCCCTCAAATGATTAATGTTATTGTTAATCAAAATGAAACTGCTAAGTATCTAGCACAAAAAATGAATTTGCCAGAAAAACTTATTCGAGATGAAGAAGAACAAAGGCAGATAGTACAACAGATTAGTCAATTACAAACTGCACCAAAAGAAGGAGAGATACCACAATAATGAGTTGGGATGGTCTTAAGACAAAAAAACCAATCCCTGCAAAATCTATTGATGGTTATGTTCGAACTAACGAAGAAGAACGTAATCTTAATAAAACATTTGCAGGTGTATTCAAAGGTGAGGATGGTAAAAAAGTCCTCGACTATATAAAATCAATTACAACTGAAGCAGTTGCTGGACCAAATATAGAAAGCAATCAATTATTTCATTTAGAAGGAATGAGATTTTTAGCAGGTGTAATACAAACAAGGATAAAAAAAGGAGAACAAGATGGTAGATGATAATGCTACAAATACAGCACCAGTCACCACAGAAGAAACTACTGCGGTAACTAAACCAGAATATGTACAAGATAAATTTTGGGATGCTGATAGAAATGAAGTGAACTTAGAAAACTTAGCAAGTAGTTATAATTCTCTTGAAAAGAAATTAGGTTCAAGAACAGAAGATCTTTCAAAACAAATAAGACAAGATATTGAGTTAGAAAGATTGTCAAAAAGTCCAGAAGAATACAAAGTTAATCTTCCGGAACTTCCAGAAAATGTAGATGTATCTGTGTCTGATGATATGGAAATAGTACAATGGTGGAAAGAAACTGCTAAATCAAATGGTTTATCTCAAGAACAATTTGATCAAGGAGTTAATATGTTTATTAACAATGCAATAGCAACATTACCAGATATAAATGTTGAAATGGAAAAACTAGGTGATACTGCAAAACAAAGAATAGAAGCAGCTGAGCTTTGGTCTAAAAAAAACTTATCGCCAGATGCTTATAATACTTTTTCTAGCGTTGCATCAACAGCAGAAGGTGTAAAAGCAATTGAAGAAATCATGAAGTTAACAAAGGATAGCCCAATTCCAACAACACCTACACAAGTATCTGTAACACCAGATATTCAAGATCTAAAATCTATGTTGAATGATCCAAGATATTACGATTCAAATCAAAGAGATCCAGCATATGTAAAACGAGTGGAGCAGTTGTTTGAAAAGGCGTATCAAAATAAACAAAGCTAAGAAACCTTTTAAGTATAAAAAACTTAATAAGGATCTACATTGGCTAGATGCGGTTAGTGATCCAGGTTGGTTATCTGAAGAAGATATGGATAATCAAATACCTGCTAAAGCTGTATGTAGCCAAATGTGGATTTATAAAGAAGACGATAAATCTATTACATTATTTGGTACATATTCATATGATGATAAAGGTAAGTTAGAATTTGGAGAAGTTATAACTATTCCTAAGATATGGATTTAATGTGCGTTGTTTATATAATTAAACAAATCTATTTTTGCAATTAAGACCTTAAAAATGTTCAATGATTGCCCTTAACTGGATAACAATCCTCTGCATTTGTAAGACAATCGGTAAATAAACGTAACTTAACAACAAGGAGCTAATAATGGCTACATCAATAACAAATGCCTTTATAACTCAGTTCGAAGCTGAAGTTCACATGGCTTACCAAAGAATGGGTTCTAAATTAAAGAACTTGGTAAGAAATGTTAATGGCGTTAACGGTAATACTGTTAAGTTTCAGAAAGTTGCACAAGGTTCTGCAAACACTAAAGCAAGACACGCTGAAGTAGTTGCAATGGATCTATCTCACAGCAATGTGACAGCAACTTTAACTGATTACTATGCAGCAGATTACGTTGACAAGTTAGACGAGTTAAAGGTAAACATAGACGAAAGACAAGTAGTTGCACAATCAGCGGCTTATGCACTTGGTAGAAAAACTGACGAAGTGATAAGAGATGTGATGGCTGCAGGTACATCTTTTGCAAATAACGTAAACTCAGACGCATCAACAGCAATGTCTTTAGTTAAAGCTAAAAACATGATGGAAACATTTAACGGAAATGATGTTCCAGATGATGGTCAAAGATACTGGGTAGTAGGGCCTAAACAATGGTCTGACCTATTAGGTATCGATCAATTCACTAGACTTGAGTATGTAGGACAAGATGAATTACCATTTAAAGGCGGTATGACTGCTAAAAGATGGTTAGGATTCTTATGGTTTGTACATTCTGGTTTATCAACAACTGCGAGTGATAGAAATACTCTAGCATTCCACAAATCAGCTGTTGGTCTAGGAATCGGTTCTGATGTTAAAACTGAAGTGAACTACATTCCAGAAAAAGTATCACACTTAATTACATCTATGCTTTCAATAGGTGCAGTTGAGATCGATGCTAATGGTCTAAGAGTTCAAAAATGTGCTGAATAATAGGAGGATATAAATGGCTTACGAAACTTCAAACCCAATCAAAAAGATTGCTGAAGCTGGTGGTAACTCTGTATTCTTCTACAGTGATGGTGACGCTATTGCTACAATAGCTGCATCTGGTTACTTCAACTCAGCAACTAATGAACTAAAAGAAAACGATATTATCCTTTGCGTAGGTTCAAATGGTGGTACTCAAACAGTTGACATTCTTGTAGTGTCTTCTGCAACAGGTGCTGCTACTGTAACTGTCGTAAATGGTTCATAATATCATTTAACAAAAATTATTGGGGGCGGGATTTTCCTGCCCTCAATTTATTTATTAGGAGAATATGGCAACATCAAAAGTAGATATATGTGCAAGAGCTTTAGTAATGATAGGTGCTCAACCTATATCTTCTTTTTCAGATGGTAGTACAGAAGCTTTAGTTGCCTCAAATGTTTATGAAGATATTGTTGAATCTTCATTAACTAGACATAGATGGAAATTTGCTACCAATCAAAAACAATTATCTTTATTAGCTACAGCACCAACAGGTAGATATGAATATGCTTATCAGTTACCAGCTGATCCAGGCGTTTTACAAATTATAACAATTACAGTTAATGATTATGTTATTCCATATACTAGATACAAAGATATGATCTATGTAAATACTTATGGAGCTAATCATGCACTTATATTAGATTATATTTATAGAGTTGAAGAAGATTATTTTCCTGCTCATTTTAAAGTAGCATTAGAATATGAATTAGCTTCTATATTTGCAGGATCAGTTGCAAGAGATGCAGGAATGATTAGAGAGTTTAAAGCATTAGCTGATAGACAATTTTTAATATCTAAAAACATAGATACTTCTGAAGTAACAACTAGAAAACTTGATACTTCTAGATTTATAAACTTAAGAAATTCTACGAGAACTGATGTATAATGGCAAGAACATTAAAAACTGTATTAACGAATTTTTCTTCTGGAGAACTTAATCCTTTATTAGCTAACAGAATAGATACTCCTGCTTATAATAATGGTGCAAAACAATGTAGAAATTTTGCTTTACTTGCAGAAGGTGGAATAATGAGAAGACCAGGAACTTCTTATTTAGCTACATTAGCTGCTGAAAGTAGAATAATTCCATTTGTATTTTCTGATGATGAAATAGCTATTATTGTTTTATCTAATAATAGAATGGATGTTTACAATATAAGTGGTACTGCAATTGTTTCTAATTATACTACAAACTGCAATTGGACTACAGCTCAATTGTTTGAATTAAATTATGCTCAATTTGGAGATACAATATTTATAACTCATCGAGATAATCCAACTAGAAAAATATTTAGATCTTCTGCATCAACATTTACTGTTACTGCATTTGATTTTGATATTGAAGAAGATATAGTAGTTTCTGGATCATATAAAAAAGCAACACCATTTTATAAATATGAAGATGGTAATACAACATTAACATTGTCTACTAGTGCTACAGGAACTGGAAGAACAATTACTTCTAGTGTTGGATTTTTTACATCTGGTTATGTTGGTAGTTATTTATTAGTTGATGATGCTCAAATTCAAATAACTGGATATACATCACCAACAGAAGTTATTGGAACTGTAATTGAAACAATTGCTGGTGGAGCTGGGCCACATTATAATTGGAAAGAAGAAGCTATTTCTCCAGCTAGAGGTTATCCTCAAGCAGTAACATTTCATAATAATAGATTATGGTTAGGTGGATTAAAATCTAGACCTGCTGGAATATTAGCATCAAGAATATCTGAATATTTTAATTTTGATGTTGGAACAGGTGCAGCAGATGAAGCAATTGATTTAGATATTGCTGGATCAGAAGTTAATGAAGTTAGACATATGTTGTCCGGAAAAGACTTACAAGTATTTACAGATGGTGGTGAATATTACATTCCAAGAGCAAATGATAATACAATTACTCCTGGTAATGTATCTGTATTAAGACAAACACCTTATGGTATTAGTAGAACAGCTCCTGTAATGTTTGATCAAGCAGCAGGGTTTATTCAAAAGAATGGTAAAGCTGTAAGAGAGTTTATTTATTCTGATATAGAAGATGGATATAAATCTACATCTGTTTCTATTCTTGCTCAACATCTTATTGA
>Ga0208644_1003838_pt1 | contig 11495 bp, 17 predicted proteins | sample VirMetDEL_Nov_18_FD_184517 | JGI IMG/M metagenome (GOLD analysis project Ga0208644, IMG submission 184517) | Aqueous microbial communities from the Delaware River and Bay under freshwater to marine salinity gradient to study organic matter... | ecosystem: Environmental > Aquatic > Marine >... | reverse complement strand
GAGGCGGCTGTGGCGAAGGCCAACGAGCCGGTCGAAACTGACGAAGGGCATGCGTGATGGGATATTTCGCTATTGCATCCAAGCGGGACAGCGACCCCGCGCCGCTCGAAAGCCGCGTTCTGATCGCGGACAAGGACATCGACCGCATCTCGGTCGCCTACGCGCATCTGTATTTCCCGAACGGCGTTCTGGTGTCAGAGGCCGTGCCGGGGGTGCCAGAGGTCCCTGCTGTTCCTCCGACGGACGCTATCCCCGAGGTGCCGCCGACATACGACGAAGAGGGCAACATGATTGACCCCGGTTCGCCGGAGGTCCCTGCCACGCCGGGAACGCCGGGTGTTCCTGCTGTACCGCCGCAGCCTGAAGTCCGCCGTCCGCCGACGGGGCAGGAAGTCTTTGACGCCGTAGCGAACGGGTTGTTGCAGGGTATTTTGGCAAACACGATCAATCAGGAAAAGGCGACCGCCGCGAAAGACGCGCAGGATGCGGTCCCGCCAATTCCGGTTGAACCGGGCGCTTAAAGGATACAGGCATGGCTGGACTTACTCTGCTCCGCGTCGTCAGTAACGAACAGCTTGACAGGGCTGAACGTGAACGCATGGATCGTGAACTTCAGGCGCGGCAGCAAAGTTCAGTCATGCTGGGTATCTCGGCATATCTTAAAGAGTGCTGGGATGCCGCACGTATCGCACGCGAGCCGATAAATGACATCATGCTTAAAGCCATGCGCCAGCGCAATGGGGAGTATGAAGCGGATAAGCTGGACGGAATCCGCAGGCAGGGCGGGTCCGAAGTCTATATGATGTTGACGGAAGTCAAATGCCGTGCGGCTGAAAGCTGGCTTCGTGACATCCTGTTAGATACGGGTACTCCCCCGTGGGATATGGCTCCTACGCCCATTCCGGATTTGTCGCCTGACGATAGCGCCGAGTTGCAGGAAGCCTTTGCCGAACAGGTTGTTGAGATCATCCAGAGCACAGGCATGGCTCCGACAAAATCGGAGATGCTGGAGCTTAAGGAAGTCGTTTCGCAGGAACTCAGGTTCCGCACGCTTCAAGCAGCGCAAATGCGCGTTGACAAAATGAAAATTAAGATCGACGATCAGTTTATCCAAGGTGGCTGGCCGGAGGCGTTCAATGAGTTTATTACTGATCTGGTTACTTTTCCTTGCGCTTTCATTAAAGGTCCAATCGTACGTCGTCAGCGCCATCTATCGTGGGCAAAGAGCCCGGATGGGCGTACTATCGTCGAAGCAGGTGAGAGACTTGCTCCGGAGTTTGAACGGGTAAGCCCATTTAATATCTATCCTGAGCCGGGGATTACCCGGATCAATGACGGCTATCTGTTTGAGCATCATAGGCTCAGCCGTATGTCTCTGGCCGATCTGATTGGCGTGCCCGGATATGACGATCAGGCGATTCGTAAGGTCCTTGAAGAGGGACCCGGCCAGACTTGGGTAGCCGAAACAATCGAGACTGAGCGTGAGGAAGAAGAACGTAAGTTCTACACCGAGATGCGCCCGACCGATATGTTCGATGCGCTTGAGTTCTGGGGCAAGATCAGCGGTAAAATGCTCCGTGAATGGGGCATGACTGAGGAAGAAGTGCCCGATGAGGCTCGTGAATACGACGCAAATGTCTGGCTAGTGGGGAACTATGTCCTCAAAGCGGTGCTAAACTATGATCCGCTAGGTGAAAAACCCTACGCCAAGACCTCTTTTATCAAGACTCCGGGGTCTTTCTGGGGCCGTGGCATCCCTGAGATCATCGAAGACCTCCAGAATATCTGCAATGCAGCGGCGAGAGCCCTTGTGAACAACATGAGCATCGCTTCAGGGCCTCAAGTTGAGGTTAATCTGGAGCGAATCCCGCCGAATGAGGACATTACGCAGCTTTATCCTTGGAAAATCTGGCAAGTTCTCAATGATCCACTGGGTTCGTCGGCTCCTGCAGTACGTTTCAACCAGCCAAACGATAATGCTAACACTCTTATGGCTGTCTATGAGCGTTTTAGTCGCCTTGCCGACGATCATTCGGGCATTCCATCGTATATTTACGGGGATGTAGACGTTAAAGGGGCTGGAAGGACCGCATCTGGCCTGTCTATGCTCATGGGATCAGCCGGAAAAGGCATACGTCAGGTGGTTATGCACATCGATAACGACATTATCATGCCGGTTGTCGAACGACAGTTCGTATACAATATGAGATACGACCCCGACGAGTCGATCAAAGGCGACGCGCAGGTTATTCCGCGTGGTGCTGTCAATCTGGCGGTTAAAGAGACGGTTAATATGCGCCGTGTTGAGTTTCTCAACGCTACCGCCAACGAAATGGACATGGGGATCATTGGTCCGGATGGCCGCGCAGCGATTCTTCGTGAGATCGCCAAGGGTCTGCAGATGCCGGTCGACGAGATCGTGCCGTCTCGGGACAAACTCTCCTATACGACACGCGTCAAGGCGGCTCAGCAGGCGCAGGCTCCGCAGCAGCCGCAAGGCGTTACACTCGATCAGGCAGGGAACCCTGCCGGTGGTATGCAGGCGGCTATCGCTCGCCCGCAGGGAGGCTAAATGGTACGTCCACCTCCCGAGGTACTTCAACAGTGGGGCACTATCGCCCGTCAGCATCCAGCCGTCGTCCAGTGGGTGAGCGATTGGTATAGGCGGGAACTAGAGCAGCTTCCATACGTTGGAGGATCGACATCTTTGGCGCAGGGGCGGTGCCAAGTGTTGACAGAAATGAATAAACTGTTACAAGATGCCCCTGATTTGGCAGCAGAATCTCGGAAGAGATAGCTCGCCACTTAACCACGCACACCGAGAGGAGCGTTCTAATGGCCATACCCGAGCAGATTCGTCGTCAGTCTGAGGCTATTGCGAAGCACTATTCGCAGGCCGATACCCAGTCCGAAACCGTAGAAGACACTGTCGCTACGGCTGAGGAAGGTATTGGTGCGTCTGGTTCTGAGCAGGCCGACAGTGTCGAGAATACTGCACCTGAGTCCGCGTCTAACGAGCAAAGGCGTCCGGACACCAAGGAAGAAGAGACTTTCGAGAAGCGGTACAAGACGCTTCAAGGTATGTACAATGCTGATACAACCCGGCTTCGGGCTGAGAATCAGCAGATAAATCAGCGTGTTGCACAACTAGAACAGCTTTTGGCGTCTCTGTCTGAACCGGCTGCAAAGTCGCAACAGACGGCTACGAAACTTGTGACCGAGAAAGATATCGAAGAGTATGGTGATTCCATTGATGTCATGCGTCGCGTGACGGAGGAGTCATTGTCGGCTCGCGATAATCGCATTGCCGAACTGGAGCAGATGATTCGTCAGATGCAGACCAGTGTTATTCCTCGTGTCGAACAGGTCGCACATAAACAGGCTGTCTCGGCTGAGCAAATGTTCTGGTCAGAACTGTCTGCAGCTATCCCCAACTGGAGAGACATCAACGCAGATCAGAACTTTCTGGACTGGCTCATGGAAGTGGACCCGCTGACGGGCATGTCCCGGCAGACATATCTGGAAGACGCCCAGCGCAATCTTGATACGCGCCGTGTCGTTAATTTCTTCAATGCTTGGCAGGGTAACGTAGGCCACTCTGTTGCTCAATCACCTCGGGACGCAGTAGCGTCTGAACTCGATAGGCAGGTCGCGCCGGGACGCAGCCGTGGAGGCGGCGCTCCAGCGAAGGATCAGTCCAAAACCTATGCGCCAAAGGACATTCAGAAGTTCTTTGATGACGTACGTAAGGGTGTTTATCGGGGGAAGGAAGCTGAGCGCGACCGAATCGAACGCGATATCTTCGCTGCACAACGCGAAAATCGCATTGTCGCCACTGGTTAAGCAGGAGCTAACCCATGTCTTTTCCCGTCTCTGCGGGCCGTCCTAACTATTCCGGAAACTTCATTCCGGAAATCTGGAGCGGCAAGCTCATTCAGAACTTCTACGACGCTACGGTGCTTGGCGCTATCGCCAACACGGACTATGAAGGCGAGATCAAGGGTCAGGGCGATACGGTTAATATCCGTACAATCCCGAACATCACGATCCGCGATTACGTCAAGGGTCAGACCCTGACGGTTGAGAACCCCGACAAGCCGAAGGTTCAGTTGCTCATCGACAAGGGCGAGTACTTTGCCTGCGTCGAAGACGACATCGACAAGGTTCAGTCGGACATCAAACTCATGGATATGTGGTCGAAAGACGCGTCCGAGCAGATGAAGATCAAGATCGACCAGCGCGTCCTGACGGATATGCTCGTTGACATCGCGGCTGCAAATAAAGGTGCAACTGCTGGTGAGCAGTCTGCTGCGTTCAACCTCGGCACGACGGGTTCGCCGCTGACGGTTACGAAAGACGGCTCCGGTGGTACGGCTTCTGTCCTCGATCTGATCGTCGACATGGGCACCGTCCTTGACGAAGCCAATGTTCCGGAGCAGGACCGCTTCCTCGTCATCCCGGCTCGTATGGCTGGTCTGATAAAGAAGTCGGAACTGAAGGATGCGTCGCTTACCGGCGACTCGGCCTCTCCGCTTCGCAATGGTCGCCTTGGAATGATTGATCGCTTCACGCTCTATGTGTCGCACAACCTCAAGGTGACGAGCAGCACGAAGTACCACCTCGTTGCTGGTCATAAGATGGGCTTCACCTTCGCGTCGCAGATGACGGAGATGGAAACCATTCGTTCGGAGACGACTTTCGGCGACATCATTCGTGGCCTTCAGGTGTATGGCTACAAGGTTGTCAAGCCGGAGGCTCTTCTTGAATCCGTCGTTTCCTTCTCGTAAGGGAGAGCTTCATCATGGCTGCTTATACTGATACGCTTGGCTTCAATAAGGGTACGGCTGATTACCCCGCGTATGGCGGTAATCGCATTTCCTACATTGAGGTCGTACTTGACTTCACGACGATTGTCGCTGCCCGTTCAGCGGCTAGCGCCACGGCGCTTGCTGCGGCTGATACGCTTCAGGTTATCCAGCTTCCGGCCAATTCTATTGTCCTGCACGCTGGGTTTCAGGTGACGGAAGCGGAAGCGACCAACACGACGGCTACCTTTGACTTTGGTTTCACGGGCGGTACGCCTGCTGCTGCCAACGCCTTTGGTAACGACATCGCGTCGAACGCCCTTGGTTGGTCTTGGGCTGCTGGTAACGGACTGGCGAACCCGGTTGTTATCGGTACGTCGGACGACACGATTGATCTTCTGATTAACACAGCCGCTCCGACGAACTGCGTCCTCCGCTGCTTCGCGGTTGTCCTCAACCCGAACTGATCGTAGGGGCTTCGGCCCCTACCTTCTTATAGGAGGTCACAATGGCTGTTTATGATGGGATCACGCACTCTCGGCTGAAAGCGATCAGTCTTGAGTACGATACGGTTTCGACTTCGCTTACGTCTGCGACGGCGGCTACGTTGTCGGTTACGAAGGCGTCCCATGATGGGAAGGTCATCGTTCTGAATCGTGCTGCTGGCGTCACTGTAACGCTGCCTGCTGCAACTGGTTCTGGTGCGGTTTTCCGTTTCAGCGCCGGGACTGCGGTTACTAGCAATAGCTACAAGATTCAGGTGGCGGATGCGACGGACGTTATGTCCGGTTCGATCTATGTCACGGATCAGGCTGCTGGTACCGGCACCGAGTTCAGCACAGTAGCGGCAAGCGATACGGTCACGATGAACGGTTCTACGACCGGTGGTCTTGCTGGCGGCATCCTGACGTTTATCGACGTGGCTACTAACCTGTACGCAGTGCATGGAAACATCATTGCAACTGGTGTTGAGGCTACGCCGTTCAGTGCTGCTGTAAGCTAATAACAGGGGCTACGGCCCCTGTTTCCCTCTTTGAGGTAGCGTGATGCCGACCAACCTTACCGCTAGCAAAATCAATGCTACCTACTCTCAGCTTCTCCACATAGATGGGGGGCCGAATGCGACTGAGAAACCCGTCTATAGCGGGAACGGTGTGGCGACTGCGCTTCGACTTGGGGTTGATTCTTTATCTGTCGGAAATATCAGGCTTCAGGGTGGGCAGATATCTGCTACTACGGGCACTGTTCAGATTAATGATATTGCAGTCACGAGTGGGTCTATCTCCGGCATCACTGATCTGGCTATTGCTGATGGTGGTACAGGCGCGTCGGATGCTTCAACTGCTCGCACAAACCTCGGCCTTGGGTCTATGGCGACGCAGGCTGCTAACAATGTCGCGATCACAGGTGGGTCGATTACGGGTGTCACAATCCCGTTCGCTAGTCTTTCAGGTCGTGCATATGCGTCATTCTATGATGCTGGCACTTCGGCTCAGACGGGCAGTACGACGGATAAGACTGCGGTTAAGTGGGCCACGGCAGGCATTACTGGTGCAGGTATCACAGTCGCCAGTAATAGTCAGATCACGCTTGCAGCCGCTGGTACGTACCGGTTCAATGTGAGCCTACAGATCGACAATTCTGACGGCAGTGAGCGCGATGTCGATATCTGGTTTGCAAAGAATGGAACAAATATTGCCAGTTCCAATTCGCGCGTATCTGTCCCGGCAAATAACTCTGGCGGTACACTCGTTTTCGCTATTGAGTTGTTCGAGACTGTCGCCGCCAATGACTACATTGAGGTCTATTGGTACCCATCTTCCGCTGGCGTAACGCTCAATTACCGCGCAGCGGTATCTGCTAGCCCCGGTGTGACTCCGGCTATTCCGGCTACGCCCCCCGCTATCGTTGTTGTCGAAAGGATTGCCTAATGGCTAAGACTCCAGCATGGCAACGTAAGGAAGGGAAGAACCCAAAGGGCGGTTTGAATGCCAAGGGGCGGGCTTCCTATAATGCGGCTAACCCCGGAAAGCCGGGACTTAAGGCACCTCAGCCTGAAGGTGGTCCTCGCCGTGATAGCTTTTGTGCCCGCATGATTGGGATGAAGAAGAAGCTCACAAGCAAGAAGACCGCGAATGATCCGAATTCTCGCATCAACAAAAGCCTTCGGGCATGGAATTGCTGAGATGGCAGAGTCTACCCCCAACAACGCGGCGCTCTGGTCCCGTGTAAAGGCCGAAGCCAAGAAGAAGTTCAAGGTCTACCCCAGCGCCTATGCCAATGCGTGGGCAGCGAAGGAATATAAAAAGCGTGGCGGGTCTTGGTCTGGCGCAGACAATCGGGTGAAGCGTGGCTAAGGGCGGACTTGGCAAATGGTTTGGTGAGAAGTGGGTTGATGTAAAGACCGGCAAGCCATGCGGTCGCTCTGGAGAAAAGGACAAAAGGGGATACCCTGCTTGTCGACCGGCTGCGGCAGCAGCCAAGATGACTGCTTCTGAGAAACGCAGTATGGCTAGCAAGAAGACCGGACCAGCCAGAAAATCATGGCCGGTGTCCCCGTCTGGAAAACGAAAGGGTCTGTAATGGCAAAGGCTCCCGCAAAGAAAACTCCGAAGGCTGCGCTTATGGTCGTCGTTATGAAGAAAAACGGCGAAGGCAAAAAGATGCGCGGTAAAGGCGGATGCGAAGACGACATGGAAGAGTATCGCAAGGGCGGGATGGTCAAGAAGAAGGGACGCAAGTGATGGCTGAGAAGTGGATTCAGAAAGCCATTAAGAAACCCGGCGCTCTCCGCAAGGAGATGGGTGTCAAGGCTGGTGAGAAAATCCCATCCAAGGCTCTGGCCGCTGCGGCCAAGAAGCCCGGTAAAACAGGACAACGTGCGCGTCTGGCGCAAACACTCAGGAAACTCGGCAAATGACCAGATGGCTTAGAAACAAGGTGGATGGAACCATCTACGAGTGGGATCGTTATCTGGCAGGGAATCCTAAATGCGAGGAAGTCTCTGAGGAAGAGGCGTTTCCGGATCGTTTCCCTACCCGCTCAATCCAGTTTGCTGAGCCGCTTCCGACTTCTGAAGAAGTCGCCGCCTCCATGGCTGGACTGGAAGTTGAGATCGAGGAAGAGGTCAAGCCTGCCCGCCGTGGCCGCAAACGTAAGGATGACATTCCTGAAGAACCGGCCTATACTAATGAAGACCTGAATGAAGAAGTGACGCGGAGATTAGGCTAGTGACTCCATCTGAGATCATAACCGATGTCCGTCGAATCATTCAGGACGTTGACACTCCGTATCGATACAGCGATACGGAACTATTAGGTTATGTAAATCAGACACTTAAGCGTATGTCGGTGCTGCGTCCTGATCTTTTCGGTGAGATTGGGGAGATTAGTACACAGGCAGATAGCGCCGTTCAGGCTCTGCCCTCAGACGCCCTTCGATTGATTGACATCTTTCAGGTCAAGGATGGGTCAGCGATTACGGAAGTAGATCGCGAGACGATGTCTCGTAGCCATCCGACATGGATGTCTGAAGCATCTGGTACGCCAACTAATTTTATGCGGCATGTGAAGAACGCTGAGCGGTTCTTTCTTTATCCGCGTCCGACCGCTGGTACAATCCTCATCGGAGAGTATGCCAGAGTGCCATCAGACTATGGGCTAACGGACACTATCACCGCGCCTAGCGAGTCCTATATGCCTGTTATTGTGGACGGTACGGTGTTTTTGGCTGAGTCGATTGACGATGAGCATATCAACAGCAATCGGGCAAAACTATTCCTCGATCTGTTTACTTCGCAGCTTTCGACTTCGCTACAAAGTCGTACTGTAACTGATACTAAGGCCGCTGGATTGAAGGCGTCTCGCGCGACGCAGATCGTCGGGGAGGTGATCTGATGGTTGACCGCGCATTTTCAACTGTTGTTCAAGAAGTGTCGCCCAGTGTGCCGGGTTGCCCGCAGCCCATGGTGCTTCGCGAAGTTCGTAAGGCTGCGATCCGCGTTTGCGAACGTACTTTGTTCTGGAGGTATGCACAGCCTGAGTTCACGCTTTCGCCGGGTGCCTACGAGTATGGGTACAATAAGCCCATAAATACCGATGTTCATGTTGTGTTCGACGCAATGCTTAATGATTTCCCGTTGGAGAAACTGACACTGGAGCAGGCGCTATATATCTATCCAGCATGGGCTAATCTGTTTAGCGGAGAGACAACTGAGTCTGTCTGGGCGGGTACGACAAAGAAACCGCTTAACACCCAGCAGTTTAATGTCGACGAGTTTAACCCGACCAGTACCGTAACCATTACGGATGCAGCTACTGCGGATGGTTCTGAGCCTCGGTCTATTTGCCAGCTTACGCCCGACAAGTACATTGTCCTTCCGTTGCCGGATACGGATAAGACGTACACGATCCGTATGCTCTATGCGCTTAAACCGAAGCGTAATGCGGATGGGATGGATGAGCATATCCTTGACGAACTGGAAGATGTTATCGTTCACGGTACGCTACAACAGCTTCTCGTTCTTCCTAATGTAGCGTGGTCTGATAGAGAATTGGCTTCGTACCATGCTCGGCAGTTTGCGTTTATGATAGCTGAACGTCGGGCAAGGGCTAACTTGTCCAATATGCGCGCCCCAATGCTGGTGCGTTTTCCGACTTTTGCGTAGGGGCTAGCTATGACCGTTAAACTTAAAAACAACGCTATTGGGTATCTGGCCTCGGCTATCTCGGCGTCGGATGTGACTGCTCCACTTACTGCAGGCACTGGGGCTTCATTCCCTACGCTTGGGGCAGGCGAGTATTTCTACGCTACGATCACTGCTACGAATGGCGTCTTTGAAGTCGTCAAGGTTACAGCCCGTACGACAGACTCGTTGTCTATTGTTCGCGCGCAGGAGAGTACATCCGCTCTTGCGTTTGCTGCGGGCGCGCTCGTCGAACTTCGTGTCACGGCGCAGGCGGTTACGGACGCTATCTCCGATCAGATCGATACGTTTGAGACTGATTATTTTGCAGCCGCAGGCACAGGTACGGCTGTTGGCCTTAATATCGGAAGTGGTAAGACTCTTAATGCCACGAGCGGTACGATCCTGCTTCCGGCGGTTACGGTTCCGGCGCAGACCGCCGATGGTTCTGTAGCATGGGATAGTGATAACGAGCTTTTAACGGTTGGGACCGGGTCTACACGTAAGACGATGGTCGATACGGATTCGACCCAGACACTCACCAACAAGACTCTGACTTCTCCTGTGTTTTCTACGATCACGAATACAGGGACGCTGACGCTTCCGACTTCAACGGATACGTTGGTCGGACGGGCGACGACAGATACGCTTACCAATAAGACGCTTACCAGTCCGACGATTACGAGCCCGACCATTAGTGGGTCAGGGACAGCTACGCTTGCTTCCGTTACTACGACGGGCAATGTCTCCGTTGGTGGAACGCTTGCTGTTACGAGCACCTCGACGTTCACCGGCACGGCGACGCATAATGGCGATACAGTCCTCGCTGCTGGTACGGCATCTCTTGCACCGCTAAAATTTACGTCCGGTACAAATCTGACGACGCCTGCTGCCGGTGTCATGGAGTACGATGGCAACGTACTATATGCTACGCCATCTGCTAATAACCGGGGTGTCGCGCCAGCAGAGCACTTTATCGCCTTAACATCTGCAAACACGCTCACTAGTCAGACGGCAGCGCAACCTATCTTTGATGGCGGCGGCGGTCCTGCAGGCGGCGCAATCACGTTACCGACCGGCACGTATTTCTTTGAGTGTATGTTTAGCTTAACGTCTATGAGCGCGACATCCGGTTCTTTCGGTTTTGCATTTGCAGGAACCGCCACTTATTCGCAGGCATGGACTGCAGTTACCAGAGATGGAGACCTTGCAACGGCTGATTATGCTACTAACTCGTTTAATACGGCAGCAAATACCGCTATATGTATAGCAACTACAGCAACAACTGGTCACGCAGTTATTCGTGGCATTATTCGCGTTACCGCGAGTGGCACGCTTATACCTTCAGTATCGCTGACTACCGCCGCCGCTGCAGTCGTCGGTACGAACAGCTATTTCAAAATATATCAGGTTGGTAACAGCACTGCGGTTTCCGTCGGTAATTGGAGCTAAACATGGCCGACTCACCCATACGCTGGGATTTCTCGCTGGGGAATCTCATTAACCTCGTGGCCATGGGCATAGCTGTCGCTGTTGCGTGGGGCACTATGACTGAACGCAGTGAAGTGACGCATAAAGGTATTAAGGAACTGGAAGCTAATCAAGCGCAGACCGAGACACGTATTCGTCAGCTTGAAACAAACCAAGCCAGAACCGACGAGCGTCTGACAAGCATACTTCAGATTGTAAGTCGTATCGAATCTCGACTGGAAAGAGAAGGACGTAGGTAATGGGATTCAAACTTGGCCCCAACTCAGACCTGTTGCTTCGTGGGATTCATCCCGATCTAGCCAAGGTCATTCGTCGTGCCGCTACGCTTTCCAAGGTAGAGTTCAAAGTTCTTGAGGGTCGTCGGTCTATCGCCCGCCAGCGTGAACTCGTGAAAAAGGGCGCATCCAAAACCATGAAGTCGAGGCATATCCATGGATTTGCTGTTGACATTGCTCCCGTTGTTGGTGGAGTTATTCGGTGGGATTGGCCTCTATATTATCCTCTCGCGGAAACTG
>Ga0208644_1003837_pt1 | contig 11496 bp, 3 predicted proteins | sample VirMetDEL_Nov_18_FD_184517 | JGI IMG/M metagenome (GOLD analysis project Ga0208644, IMG submission 184517) | Aqueous microbial communities from the Delaware River and Bay under freshwater to marine salinity gradient to study organic matter... | ecosystem: Environmental > Aquatic > Marine >... | reverse complement strand
ATGCAGCGGCAGTGAGTCTAAATCTCTGTAGTGTATTGGTTTCAAGACCAAGAAGCCTCTGGAAGTATTCTTCTATCTCCCCCGTTCTCTTCTTCCTCATGAAAGGACTCTTGGGAATCTGTAAGTTTAGACCAGACAGCATTGAACGCTCTCTTGTCTTAATTTCAACCAGCACCTTCTTCACCTGATTCTCAGCCTCTGTACGCATCTTCTTCTCATTCACCTGCTTGCCCTGCTCCAAGGCATCTTTCAGCATCTTTTGATATGTCGCTTCGATAGCCTCAGCCCTCACCTTTTCAGAAGGAGTGTAGTCAGGGTCTGTGTACGCTTTGTAGCTGGTTCTTAAGTAAGCCCCTATATTCCCGAATATGGTTTTAATCATATCCTCGGACAAGTTGAGGTAGAATTCGTCTCCTATTATGTCGGATGACATCTTATCCAAGAAGGAACGCATCTCATCCATCTGATTAACAAGCTCTGCTCCATCATCAAGAGCCTCAATCTTGTTCTTTACATCTTCTATTTCTTGGGGGTCTCCTTTCTCAAGAGCTTGGAAATACTCGTCAACCAAGCCTTTAACGTCTTCATCCATACCCTTCATCAACCTGTTCAGGTCTTTTATCATCACCGTTGCATTGTACATCGCACGGTTCTTGGTGTCAGATGCCTGCTGCTTCGCTCTTTTAAGACCTTCGTCTTGACGCAACCACTTCCTTGTAAAGGAGCTGAGGATGTTCGATATTTTAGTTCTGAGAGACTCTCTGGTTAGTGCATTTGAGAATTGAAAGTCCAATGGGTTCAGTCCCCCAATCCTATCGGAAAGCTGCTCGTCTATAGACTCGTCTGTGTTCTTCTCGTTGTAGTATCCTAAAGTGTTTTCGTTTAGGGTTCTGACATTTTTTATTAGGTTGGGAATGAATATCGTCTCCTCAAAACCTGCCGCTTCTGATGCATACCTGTCTTTCATTTCCTCAACAACATCATCGTTTCGCCAATTCTGCCCTGAAACAGCCATAGCATCTGAATAAAGCTCATTTACTTCCTTGACAACATCGGGGCTTGCAGTACCCTTCAGTATTGAGTAAAGATTTTCTTCTAGTTCATTTACATTCATTACCTTATGGAGTGGAATGTTATCTGCGGCATACATATCCCTAAACATCTGCACCCCTATTTTGGCAGTGATTTTGTCTTTAACATCACTTTCTTTAGAAGGAAGTGGAACGATACTCTCAATATCAACTGAGTGTTCCCTGAAGAGTCTTTGAGATTGCATTTTATAGAGCTTCTGCCTGAAGATAGCTCCAACGGCATCATCTCCTTCATCATCCAACCTCTTCATAACCCCCTCAAATTGATTTAGCCTGCTTCTTAAATGCTTGTTAACTGTTTGGTCTATGAATTTTATAGCCTCCTCTTTCTCAGAAGGGTCTTCCAAATTGAAAGAAAACACTTTGCCATAATCAGTTATTACATCCCTGAAGTCTTCAGCTATCATAGCCAAACTCTCGCTCTCTGCCTCTGCATCTACATTTTTTATGTAATTTGTTGGCTTGTAAGTGAACTCTGTAGAATCATATTTAAATTCAAACGTATTGTCTTGAATTGCTTCTTTTGCACTCTTAAGAAATTCTATCTCTGATTTTATTGATTGTATCTGATATTCTACAAGAAGTTCATCTTGACTAGCAGCAGAGAAACTTATTGCATCATACTCAGTGGCTTTTCCTAAAGCCTGCACAGCTTTTATTACTTCTGGCATGACAGTAATACCTCTCTTTTCTTGAAGAGGCGTGTCATCAATGCCATAGTCACGAGTACTGAAAACCACCTCCATGACTTTATATCTGTTTTTCCCAAAACTATGTGTATTATAGCTGACAGAAACTTTGTACTTGTCCGAGACAAGATATTGTACATCACCTATATACTCGAATTTAAAATCAAGAGGAAAACTTTCTTTTAGTGTTTCTCCTACGTCTGATTGCATTCTAACCCCTGAGAGTTTTCTAGACACACCTTTCCCCTTAGCTTTAGCACCCTTTGTTTTAACGTCATAAAAAACAGACCCTAAATCTACATTAATACCTATCATAACACCTTCAAGGTCGTCTTTAAAAAACCTAGCAAAATCCCTTGCGTATGGCATCATGTCCAGCTCCTTATACGCTATGTTTCTTATGGATTCATTTTTGCTCATTTTGTCGAGCAGTTCTGCTGCTAAAGGATAATTTTCTTTAATTATAGCACCGCCCATGCCCCAAGATACACTAAGAAGAAAATCTTTTGCTTGTGCTATTGCCGAGTCGAAATCTTCACTAGTGTGTTCATTAAGAAAACCTTTGAGACGGTCATTTTGCTTTTGTCGGTTTTGATGTAAAAGAATAATTTGTTCAGCTAAATCATATAAAAGACCATCTGGGTCTTCCATGTAATCTATGTCTTCTTGAATTTCTGATTTTGCGCTTTTTGTTTTTTGTTTTTCTAAATACTCAGAAAAATATTCACGATTTACAGCTACTATGTCTCCAGAATAGTAAGCCATAAAATATGCTAAGTCTTTAATCCTTGATTTTGTTATTTTAGTGCTGAAGTCTCTAAGGTTGATAATGTTCAACATAGAGTCAGGAAACAGCTTTAATGTTTCAGCAATAAAATCGGCAATAACCTTACCCACTGCTCTAGCTAAGTCTTTTATAGGCTTAAACAATCCAGACTTTTCATCAATCAAGTCGTTAGCCTCAAGACTTAAAAGGTAGGATAGAGCCTTCATCTCAGGTTCAGCAGTGTCTGAAAATCTTTTCAGCAAGCTCTTGTAATCTTTGTTTTTCTCAAGCTCTCTCAAAAGCTCTACATAAAACCCTTTGTTGGTGTTTCTAATCTCCTCGATGAAAAAGTCAGAGAATATAGCTACAGGAGAGTCTGGACTCACCATACTAGGGTTCACTGTAAACTGCCTAGAAGAATAGTCATACACCACAGCCTCATCTTGACTCTCATCGTATTCAAAAGTTGTTTTGAACTTTGAAGACAAGAAGTCCATAAGGTTATTGAATTTCTCAGAATCTGGAGTTATCTCATCCTCTATGATTCTATCAGCAGTACCCTCCCTCGAAGATGTAAAAGTTGCATTAGGGAAGTTAATCCTGTTGTTTCCTGACACCAATCCACTGGCGATGTCGTCCATCAGATTGAACACCTCTCCTTTTGTAGTGATGTTCTTGAATCCCATTGCCCTAAGTGCCTTTGCAATGAAAGCTGCAAATGAGTCAAACACGCCTCTCATTCCTTTCCTTCCTAAGCGGAGTTCTGTAGACGCCATGATTCCAGCCAGCTCTGCCAGATATTCGTCTGGTCTCTTGCTCTCCTCGTAGTTAGAGACAAACTCATCAAGCCTTCGGGCTAGGGATTGAAGCATCACACTATCCTCTGCACTCGTAGACCTCTTAGCCGCTGTAGACAGGATTTTAGACTTAACACTCTGCATAGCATCCTTAACAGCCGCTACATTCTCTCCGAAGTATTGTCCTAAGGCTAAATGTGCAGCCTCGTGAAACACTGTTACTTCTGCGTCTGGAGCAATTTGCTCCTGCCCTTTACTGTCTTTCTGCTTGAGGTACTTCTCGTTGAGGTAAACTGTGTTCTCCTTAAAGTTCACGAATCCTTTTGAAACCCCCTTCTTGCCTCGCTTTTTATTGAAGGCTCTGTCAGAAAGGATAATCACCTTACCCTTTCCCTTCGTTATAGATTTGATAAAACGCTCCGCAGAGTCTATTCTACTAAGCAGTCTTTGCCCTCCTCCCAAACGCCTTAGATTGCTTCTCTTGGTCTTCTGCTGTCTCGCCTCTCTCTCACGAGGTCTTTCTGGTGGAGCTTTCTCTTCCGTCTTCTGCTCTGTTTCCTGCTCAACCGCAGGCGCAGCCTCCTCAGCTACAGGTGCAGCTTCTTCGGTAGTTTCTGTGGTAACGGGAGCTGTTTCTTGACCTAACTTTACCTTTTGATACTCTTCGTAAAGAGAGATGAATTTCTCTATCTTCTCTTGCAATCTCGCTCTACCCATCTCAGCGACTTCCGCATCATCTTCATTTTCAAGGAAAAACTCCTCATCCTCAATAGAGTCTCTTAAATCTTTAATCTGCCTAAAGAGCGTTTGCTCCCTAGTCTCCATGTTGTTTCTTTCAAACTGAAGTTTTGATACCGCATCAAAAGCCTCCTGTGTCTTCTTTGACTTGGATTCCTTTTCTTGTTCTAGTTTCTTCACCTCAGCCTGAAGACCCTTGTCATTTGGAGACTCCTCAAGTCTAGCTCTTAAGTCATCAAGTTTTCCTGAAATATCTACCTCTTCATCTATTGCGTTACTTACGTTTTCTTGTGCCTCTGTTATCTTTGAGTCCAGCTCATCAAGAGCCTCTTTGTTCTCCCCTTGGTCGAGAAGCTCTTGAATCTGAATGTCCTGAACTATCTCATCATACGAGCTGTAAACCTGAGGCTCTACTTCTTCTTGAACGCCTCTATCTGCCTCAGTCTCTTCAACGCCTGTTTCTTCGACAGGAGCTTCGACAACGGCTTCCCCTTCTTGCTCAGGACTTGGTACTTGTTGTTCTTCTTGACTATCATACTTCTGCTCTATTTCCTTTCTTTTCATTGCCGCCTCCAAGAACCTCTGCTCAAGAGCATCAATAGTTTCTTGCGATGGGCTTGTCTTCTCTTTTTCTAGACGCACATTATCCCTCACCAAGCTCATCTCTTCATTCAGCTTGATGGTTTCCATTATATCCTCATCAGAAAACCTTGAATACATTTTAGCGTCCAAGCCATCCAACGCCAAAATCTTCTTCCTGTTAGACTCCATTCTATCACGAATAGCATCTATCTGCCCTCCTTCCAAGCTGCCACTCAGTATCAGCGTCCTGTCCTTTGACATCTGTCTGAGGAGTTTAGCTCTCTTTGAGGCGTTTATAGATGAGCCAATGAATGACGGGGATTTTAAAAGTGCAGTCATACTGCTCATGCCACCACCTACGGCAGCACCTACAACACCTTGGTCAAGGATTTCGTATATGTTAAACTCACCTTCATCCAAGAACACCTTGTCAAGAGCCACTTCGTTTATTCCAGCCAAAGATTCCTCAAAAAACTCTGTAGCCATTCCCCTTGGAATACCTTTCAACGCTTGTTTAAACTGAGTGCTTGTTGCGGATTTTAGCGCACTGGCAACACCCTCTTTTGTTGATTTCTTACCAAATCCCGCAAAAGCTTTAGCAAGCCTTCTTTCAGTTCCTCCACCTAATGCCTCAAGAATAAGTTCTACCACACCAGTTTCAGTAGCCATGAACAGCTTTTCCCCCTCTGTGAGATGTGGGTTGTCATATATCTGGTTGTACTTAGAGCCAGCAGCAGACATACCGAGGAGAGGGCTACCCAACGGAAGACTGTAGTTCGCCAACTTAGTGGCACGGGCAGAGCCAAGAACCTTGCTGGTTAATGATGCGGCTTTACTAGCACCTGCTAACCCCTGAAACACCTTGGCTTCAGGAGCAAAAATCATCATAGCTAGTTGAGGTATTTGCTGTAAAGCAGTGTTCCACAACATTGCAGCAGCAGCATCGTAGTTGTCATCCTCGATGAAATTCTTTGTAATGCCCTTTGACTTTACATCTTCAATTTGTTGTTTTTGCTCATCATCCAGTTCTGCGTAAGACTTGCCAAACTCTATGTCAGCAAGCTGTGCGTTCAGAGATGCTTGATTGGACATATTCCGAAGAAAAGCCCTTCTATTGTCACCGTCAGCATCACTCAAGAAGTTAATGCCTTCCATCAACCCTAAGCCAGCATCAACAACAGCAAAGGTGTTTCTAAGCCCCGCACCAAACTTTTCTGCGTCTTCGGTAAGCTGCTCTACTCTTTTTTTATGCCACTCACCTAATTCATCACTAGAAATCGTAAGAGACTGTACAGCATCTGGGTTGTAAATCGCTCTTCCATTCGCATCCTTGAATACTAAGTCGCCCTCCTCAATGCCAGTTGCTGCTCTGTAGTTTTCATTCACATAATCAAGAACCTCTGGAGTGTAATATTCATTCCTTACATCTTCCCCTGTCTTGTCTTTGATTGCCTCAAGAACAGTAGCAGTAAGCCCCCCTCCTTCGGGGTCTACCTCACCAACTAGTCGCAAGTCAGGCTCTAATCCTTGCGCTTGCATCTCATTAAACTTATCCCTGTCAGTGGCTTTGTTTTCTACCGCAGATATTTCAGAAAAAACTTTTTCAGTGGAAATAGACCTCTGTGCTTTACGATTCAGGTCTCTAGTGTCGTCACCGACAATGTCTTGTCTGCCGAATCCCCCGATAGGTTCGTCAACAGATTCGCTAGGCGGTATGAGGGGTAGGTCTAAGCCTTTGTCCGCAGGAGGCTCAGTACTTTCTGTAGGAATCTCTGAAGGCTCTGTAGGCTCTTCTGAAATAGGCTCTGGCTCTGGCGTAGAGACTTCTGGCTCTGGCTTGTCTTTTTTTTTTTGATTGTACGCCTCAATGAGCTGGTCAATGAACTGTTGGTCAGAGCCAATAGCTTTAGCTTCGTTAATAAGGTCTTGTAGTTCTTTGTCCATATTACTCTCCTTTAGCTTTTTTCATCAACTCGTTCTGTAAATTCAATTTCGCCTGTGCCTTGGCTCTTTCGATGTTGCCAGCGAGCTTTTTGCTGATTGGGAATTCGCTCACTTCTGCGAAAGCATAACTCTTCCCAGTCCCAGACTCCATTCCACTATATATATCCGATGTTTCTGCTTCAACCTCTTTGCTATAATATTTAACCTCACCCTCAGGAGTTACAACTACACGCTTGTCTTCAAACGGAGCGATGACAACATCGTTCTTACCCATTGGTATAGTAAGCGGACTTCCTTTTCCTTCAGGTCTGTATAAGCCTTCCTCATAAACACCCTCAGGTGCTTCAAAGGCACTGATAAGAGGGAGGTCAACTTGCGTCTTAGGCTTGTCTCTTCCAGAATAGAAATTGTAAGTCTCATTCACCACCTCTTCCTTGAGAGACTCTTCGTATTTTTTCTGAGCATCATCAAACAAATCCTCATTCGCAATCAAATTTTGCTTGTAAGCCACATACCCTTTCTCCTTCTCAACTTCAGAGGCGTTTTGGAATGAATTTGCTATAACAGCATCCTGATACTCTGGGTACTTATACAGGTATTTAAGCTCTGAGTCGTAAGCGTTTTGAACTTGTTCCCGTGTTACAGTCTCACCCTCTTGCAGTGTTCCTATTTTATTTTGCACCCTTGTTTCCATCATATTGATAGGAAAGTTAATTGTGGCTGCGGTAATAGGTGGTTTTGCAATGGGTGTAAGCAATGGCTTTGTAACATCAACGAAACTTGATTGAAAAAAATCTACAGGCTCAACATACTTTTTGGTTTCCTCGTCCGTATATCCTGTAAGTTCCCGAACCATGCCGTCCCAGTTGTTATCAAGGTCTTCCATTGTGTTCAGAGACTCACCACTCTGAATCGCAGCCCTATCATCCACATACTCCTTCGTTCTTGCCTTCATCACGGTAAGCTCGTTGTCATACCTTTGCTTTGCCTGACGCAATCTTGCTGAAGCCCCTGACTCGTTTTTTATTAGTGACTGCCTAGCCAAAAGGACGTTATCGTATTCCTTTTGAATATGTGGGATTAGGTCGGGGTGAACAGTTCCAAAATCAGACTCGTCAATAGCGTATTGAGACGATATATTCTCCCTTCTTTCCTGCTCTCTCCTTTGCAATTGCATAGCCCTGTCTAGCGACTGTCCAACAGTAGCAGCAGTCTTTAATGCAGTTTCACTAATGCTCATTATTAAAGGTCTTTTTCAAATCTCTTCAGCGTAGAGCGAACAAACTTCGCAAGCTGGCTTTGTGCTTTTTTCTTAGCCGAACCAGACGCAGATGTAGCCTTTTCTGCAAGAGCATACATCTTCTTTGATTGTTGGGGGTTAAATATATATTCCCCTCCTGTTGCCTCTCCCACTTTTTCTCCATTCTGAACGAGGTCGATAGGGTTGCTATCGTGCGAGAACTCTCCTTTTGTCCTCATCACACCTCCTTTTTCCTTAGTATTAGTTGCACCCCCAAGAAGCCTTTGAAGGGCAGCCAAACTAAGCCCTCCACCTACATTCCCAGCTCCTGCACTTAGAAGTTTGCCAAGAGACTCTCCAAAACCATCCTTTCCTTTAGTGAGTCCAGCCGTGCCGAGGATTCCTAATGCTCCAGCAGCACCTCCTGCCAAAGCTCCATACCCAGCCTGCTCTCTCTTTCTAGCTGCATCAGTGAGTGCCTGAGTTCTTTTTAGGTCTGTCTGGAATCTCTGCTCTTTTCTTACGCCAGTTCTTTCTTCCGCAGCACCAAGTCTTGCGAGAGCCTGTGCCTGCTTCTCAGCCTGAGCCAGAGCAGCTTGTTGTGTTTGTTGACCAAATCTTTGTGTAGCACCTCCTATCCCGCCAAGCAAAGTCCTTCCACCAGCCTGACCCAAAGCCCCTACAGATGTACCGAGAGCCTGTTGAGCCAACTTATTCTGTTGCTCTAGAAGCCCTCTGTCATAACTGTCTTTTACTGCCTGACGAAACGCAGCAGGTGTTTCTATAGTGGGTGCTGTTGCCCTCAACCTCTTTTCTTCATCAAGAAGGTCTTCCCTTTCCTCAGCCCCTTTGATAGCATCAATAGTTCCAGTAACAAGACCAGTGAGTCCGCTTATAGCAGCCCCTAAAACAGCCTTCTTCTCCTTTCCCTTAGAAACGTATTTCTTAGACTGTTTCCCGTCCTTATACGATTTGATTTTCATATTTGCAAATTTATTGAATCTGAGCCTGATTTCCGAGACTATCATCCAGTTTACTGTCCTTGTACTTTATGTTTACAGCGTACAATTCAACATCTTCGGAGTAGTTGTCGTTTTGTAGTTCTATGACCAAATAGTGGTCTCTGAGTTGGTCTCCATCAAACTTTGGCGTAGTCTGAATGATAATGGTGTCTCCTGTAGCTACACTTGCGTTTATAGCCCCTCCTGTGGCATCTTGTAGTGTTAGCGTGGTTGATGTTACAGAAGACGCATAGGCGGCAGCAGAGGCAGGGTCAGACGCATTCCCAGCACTATCCACCTTATACACCCTCGCAGATGTACCTAATGGAATAGGTTGCCTGTTGATTCTATTTGGAAACGTAATGGTGTTTGTGCTTCCCGTGGCATTTGTTCCAAGGGCTGTTATGTTTCTTGTGTTGGTAACTATTGATGTCGCAGTATCTCTAGGTATCTCTGCGTAATAGCTTCTCTCCTTCTCCACATAATCGCCAGTCGCCACACTACTATTCTGGTCTGTGTTGTTTAGCACGGCACTCCATGTGTCATTCCCTTCAAGGGATATGGAATCAAACCTCTTTACCAAAGAGGGATTGAAATTACATATAACCTTTACCAGAGATGGGGCGGCACTGCCGTAGAATGTATTGTTCGTCCCTTTATCATGCACATATATGCTCCCGTCCTTAAACGAGAAAAACCTGTTCTTGAGACGCTCCATTCCCTCTGGGACATACGAGTAGCGTGTCACCCACTTCTGACCCTTTGTGTCAAAGGCGATGTTGAAGCCTGTCAACACCTCTGATGTTGCTGTTACTGTTGATGTTGCTGTAGGCATATTAAGAGGGGTCTAATTCAACGAATTTGTTCGTGTTATCTACTTGAGCCACTCCGAGGAATGTGTTACCCTTGTCTGTGTACACGATGTTTGATGTGCCACTCGTGAGGTTGTCTACGGGCGTGTCAAGCTGCATAGCGTTGTCTGAGAACCCATCGTCTACATACAACACACCGTTACCCATGTCCTCGAAGTTTACGTCCACATCTTCAAAGTTAAAGTTTAGTAGATTGAAGCTGCCGAATGTTGTTGAGTTTACAGAGTGAGGCGTGAAATCAGACAGCACACTATCCCCGCTGTTTGCTGGAAGCACATAAGAGCTTACTCCAACAGTTATTGTTTTGTTTACAATCGTGCGGGTGGATAGCAAATACTCATCGTTGTTGGGGTCAACCCCGCTGTAGATGTTGTACTCCCCTCCCTTGTCAGCCTTCTCCAGCTTATCTGCTATATACGAATCTGCGAAGATGTCAGAGATTTCCTTGATGCCTGAAGAGGAAATGGAGAACACTTTGTTCGCCTTCCTGTCTACGAAGTAAAGCACACCTTCATAGTACACCACAGCCTCAGGGTCGCTGCCACACCCGTAGTCCCCTGCAAATGACCTTGAGGAGTTGAGGTTTACAACGTCCGTAGAGAGTGTCACTGTAGCGTCCCCTGCTGCGCTCTGTAGCACATTTCTGTTGACAGGGAACAGCGTCACCTTATGCTCCTGAACAGCGTAGAATGCATCTTCGATGTCCACCATCCTCTGTATAGCCCCATACTTGTTCTTGATGTCCAAGAAGTTTGCAAGGCTGTTGTTGAATGAGGAGAGGGAGAGTCTGTCGCTATCCATTACATGAGCATCGCTGTATGTGATAGACGAGTTTCTCACTACTACATCAGCTTCTTCAGAGTATGCATTTGGCTTACCAAAGTCATTTACAGCTTCATCAACAAAGTCGCTTATCCTATAATCTTCAATAAACGAAATTCCTTTGACTTGTAGGTTTTTATCCGCATCCCTCTTTCCAGTGATTGTTCTTCTCCTCCTATAATAAACATCTCCAGTTGTTATCTCTACTATAGCATTATTTGCTTGGTTTGAATCTAAAGTTCCGTTTACACCAAGAATTTGTTCTGGAATCGTAGCTACAGAAGGATTTGTGCTTGTCACTCTTAAAATGCTTTCGTAATTAAATGAGCCAGACACTTTTGGAATTACGTTCACCACTTCCACATCTATTGTGTTTCCTATTGAAAAACCACTACCGCTAAGAACAGAAGCTACTGTGCAAGTAAATCTATCTCCAACATAAACTTTCTCGGCAGTTTTTATTGTAGCTGAATTACTTCCGTTTAGATATAGATTGCTTGATGTTAATGTTGTGGATGCCCTCTCTCCAGTATGTGACGTTGCGTCACAGTCAAAAGCCTTCCCTATTTGATAGTACACGGGGTTGTCAACTTTTGTCTTTGGAGTTCTTATTTCTATAAGACAGTTGTTTACCCAAGAGGTTTCTTTTCGAGTTCCATTTGTAGCGTCATCAGTTGCTGCAACTCCAGAAAACTCTGAATTACCATTGTCCTCTAATACAAGAAAGTATCCAGACCTCTCAAATTTCTCCACTTTACCTGTAGCATTGGTAACTATAGGGTTTTCAAACCTATCATCATCCAATTCCGAGGATGCAAAGTTGTAGTAATTGTACCCAAGAACTCTAAACTCATCTGAATACCCCTTTACTCCATCTACGGAAATTATTTTTGCAATGTCTCCTTCATTGTAAGAGTACCCAAGTTTTGCACTATACGCCTCTTTATACGAATC
>Ga0208644_1003835_pt1 | contig 11501 bp, 15 predicted proteins | sample VirMetDEL_Nov_18_FD_184517 | JGI IMG/M metagenome (GOLD analysis project Ga0208644, IMG submission 184517) | Aqueous microbial communities from the Delaware River and Bay under freshwater to marine salinity gradient to study organic matter... | ecosystem: Environmental > Aquatic > Marine >... | reverse complement strand
CCTGAAAATGCCGCGCAACTTCCTTCGGATCCACGCTCCCCTTGCCAGTAAATGCGTCTCTAACGCCAGACCAATCAAGCTCCTCCGCTTTGACATTGGGCGATCCCTTAACCTTGTTCAGGATCTGCTCGATCGGCGCACGCTGAGGTATTTTGCTGGCCGCCTCAGCCGCGGCGCTGTAAAAACCCATCGGCGAAAGGCTGCGAGCCGTCGAAACAGCCGCCTCGACTGGATCGCTTCCGACGGCGCTTCGAGCCACATCCAAAGCCTGATCGTCAGGATTATCAACCTGACCACCATCAGCGCGAGAAATACCGCGATGGACAAAAGGGGCGGCAGCATAAGACCATAATATCAGCCGCCGCGCGAAGTCCTCAGCATTTTCTTCCGTTAGCTTTGGACCGGCGATGGCGCCGCCGTAGGTTTTTGCGCTTCGCTGATCAAGATGCGGGACTGAATTGCCAAAGGCGTAAGCCACGATACCTTCATCGTCGCCCTGTTGGACATCACCGCCTTCAGCATAGCGGCGCTTCACTTTGATGTGCTGCGGATCGAAAACGACGATGTTATGCGATCCCTGTTGACCGTCCTTGCCGCGCGATCCGGCGTCAAGATAGCGGATGCCGCGGATGCCGGCTTGTTTCAAATAGTCAGACGCACCTTTTTCTCCTAATCCTACAGCGTGCGCCAATTCATCATATGCCGATTTGCCGCTATTTTGTTCATTAGCATTTTTGTGCCATCGATCTAAGGCTGAATACTTATTCCCAAACGGCGGCAAATCTTCGTGCGCTTCTTTTAGCGCAGAAAGAATACGCGGCTGCTCACTCAGCGGCTTATCCCAGTCCAACAGATGCTCTGGACCAGCATTTATGCGGACTTCATACATGGATCCGGTTGTTTTGGGAACAGCGGCCCCACTCTCAATCTTATCCAAACCATCTAATATATCTTTTGCTGAAGATATTCTTCCGGACACCAACCAAGGCTGATGAGACGATTTCTTTTCAGCCTCCGCCTCCGCGAGCCTGTTTTGAAAATCAGATCTAATTTCAGATATTGCGGCATTCCTATCTGCGCTTGCTTCCAATTTTTTTAAAATCCATTTAGGCATAGGTAAATTGCCGATATTAAACGATGATGATCTATCTGATAATCGGTCGCGATATTCTTTTGCAATATCTTCATTCTCAGCAAAATACAGCCCATGACCATATGCCTGCGCCCCTTCACCCGTGCCAATAAACGCAGGATCAAACTCTTCAAACTCATGCGGCGATCCGTGATAAGCGGTCATGCCCATCGCCGGCCTGATATCTTCATGCGTCTCGACGGCGCCATTCGTCTCAATGCCCGCCGCGGGCTGGATGTCTTCGTGCGTCTCGACGGGCATGATCGCGTCCTTACTTAAAATGATCAGAGAGCTTCACCATCTCTGGCTCCGCAGCATCCACGACGCCGCCTTCTGCGCGGGCCTCGCGCGGCGCTTCTTCGTCCCATTCATACCATTCCTTGCGGGAATAGTTTGACGAGTCATGGTGCTTATCAAGCCCGGGGAACTGAGCGTAAAAGTCAGCCCGCTCCAGCTTTCTTGCATCAGACATAGTAATCTCCATCATTGAGGCTTGATAGTAACGCGCCTGTTGGTCGGGATCGTCTCTCCAAGAAGAGGCTTCCCAATCTTGTTTAATCCCGGGCTTTCGCCACGGATGAGCTTGCCCTTCTCATCGCGTTGAAGCTGAGGATCATACTTCACGAAGAAACCCTTCGACTCCCTGTGCGCGCCCTCAACCGTTCCAAAGCCCTTCTTGTTCTTTAGGCCAACGATGACGCCGTCTTCGCCTTCCCCAACCTTATCAAGCGGCCGGTAGTCGTGCGTATCGCCATTGATGACGCGATAGGTTTTGCCCGTCTCTTCGTCGTGGACTTCTTCCGGCAAGTGGTCCTTGTCAGTGAAAGCCATAGCGACGTTGTCGCCCTTGTTGAGGCGATCTCGCATCTTCTTCCAATTGCTATTCTTGTTCTCAATCTCGTCGTCTGAAACGCCCGTGGACGAGTATGTATAATGGTGGTTGGGCGCCACCGGATCGTAGCCCATTTTCGTGTAATCGTAAAAGTCAACTTCAGGATGACCCTTGATTATTGGCTCAAGGATCTTCGGGCTTAGATCGGAAAGAACATTCAAACGAACGCCAAGCTTATTGCCGTTGTATTCGGCTTCGCGTTTGGCGCTCATGATCTCGTCATACAGACGGACGGCAAAGGCTTCCGGATCCTGCAACATCGCAACAGTCTTGTTCAGGCTGTTGAGGCGCGGCCCCTGGAAGTCGGACAGATCATGACCGCCGCCAAGCTTGAAATAGTTTCCTGACGTCTTGCCAAGGCACTCATCCTTGCAGGATGCATGGTTGGGACACGTCTGGAAATTGCCCATCTTGAACGCCGGAGCAAGCGAAAGACCGGTCGTCTCGACGCCCATGCCGTCGACTTCTATTGGCTGCTCGTCACCATAGCCCGTTTCGGACTTCATAAGCTTGGCGTTCTTGCCAAGGAGCGGGACAGGCTTGCCGTCCTTACGCATGCCGACATATGGCGCAATGCGCTCAATCGCATCTTTCGTGCTTGCTACGCGCTCTTTGTAGGGAAGGTTCGCATGCCGCTCAATTGCGCGATTAAATGCGTCTGCAAGAACCTGAACGCGCGGAAGCTTGGCTTCTTCTTCAGTCTTGCCCTTCCACGGCGCCTGCTCAGGGATGTTTTCGAACATCGAACCAAGCGTCCGCTTTGGCTGCATTCCAACGCTACCCTCAGCCGAAGGGACCGAGGGCGTCGTAGGGCGGGGCGTAAGATCCGGCGCCTCCGTCCCCGAAACATCCTGCGCGGTCTGCACTGCCCTTGCTATCGGGTCGTCATCGGGTGCGCCGCCCGCGGCGTATCCCATCGCACGCATCAGAAACATCATTTGAAGAGGGTCGACCCCACCTCCACCAGAAGGCGCGGCCTGCGGGGCTCTCACCGGCTCTGGCGCTGGCTTCGGCGGCTCATATCCATACACATACGGCGTCGGGTAGCCGTCCTCAAAGGACTGAACATATTCGCCCGGTGCAACCCACGACGGGCGATTTGGCTCATATCCAGGAGCCCGCGCAGCCCCGGTGTAGGCATAGTCGGAAACGACCGGAGCCTGTTGCGCCGGCGCCTGCTGGGTCTGAATCTGCTGAATGAACCGGCTGATGTCGGGACGTCCCGCCGGCATACCACCATCGGCCATCACCTGACGACCAACTTCGGGAAGGTAGTGCGTCGGATAGTCGTCTTCGAGGACGTGGCCGCCATGCGCCATGCCGGGCATGCCTTGCCTGACTTCCATCGTCGGCGACAACTCCGACGTCTGCGTCTTCAATCGATCGTTGATGATGTCAAGCGCGCGGTCGATGATCCTAGACATTCGGAGTGTTCCTGTTTCTGGTCAGATCCTGAAGGATCTTTGCGATGACTTCATCCTCACGCATCTTGCGGTCTTCCCGCCGATGATGCGCGTCAACCATGCGGTCGGCCTCGCGGTGATCAGACTCGACGCCCATCTTCTGAGCCTGCATCTCCGCGCTCATGCGCCGCGTCTCGGCGTCCATGATCTTGGCCCGCGCTTCCTGCTGCTTTACGGGATCCATGGCTCCCTTGCTCTGGACTTCTTCAACTTTAGCCTGAGCAAGAAGGCGCCTTGTTTCTGCATCCATAAGGCGCGCCTGGGCCTCAGACTGCGAATCCGCAATTGACGCTTGAGCAACGGCAGACTTCGCATCCGCCTCCTGCTTCAGGATCTTGAGCTCCTCCATCGCCCTTTGCATCTCAGGCGGAATTTGCTGATGCTGCTCAGGCGGAACAAAGAACTGCTCAGGGTTGTTCCAGCCGATCGACTTCAGGGCGGCCATATCGACGGCCTTCGGATCGTATAGGGCCGGGTTGGCCTGCTGAAGCTGCTTGAGCGCCATGATCTTCATGACGCGCTGCGTATGACTTGCCGTATTTGGATCGGCCTGCGGAACGAGCTCGCAATCGTTCAGGGCCTGCATTAGCTTCTGTTCGTTCCAGTCAACCGTCGGCTTACGGCAACGGTTCCAGAAGCTATCCGGATGCTCGCGGAAGCAGCGGACAAGAAGCTGGAATTCCTCAGCCTGCGACGCATGAATGCGTTTATGAACGGCGTTGAGGATCTTGGTGGCCTGATCAATCAGCGCCAGCGTCGTGCCCACCGGAGCGTCCTGCCGGCCCTCGCCGACCTGCAGCTCGCTGGTGCCGCCGACGCGCTGGCCCGTCTCGACAATGTTCGTGACAAGGTTCATCAAAGCAGCGCCCGGCTCCTTGTAGGGGAGCGGCATGACTGCCTGATTGATCGGGACGCCACCGGTCTTGACCAGAGCCCCGCCGCCGGGCGGCACGCGGAAGATGTTCGTATTCTGCCGGGCTCCTGTGTCGGCCATCAGGAAGCCGGGGAAGTTCGCATACATGCCGGCGTCAAGCATCTCACGCCACGCGGCCGTCACGGCGTTTGTCGTGTTCCCGAGAATGTGCAGCAGGCCGATATCGTAGAAACCCATGCCGGGGACGAAGGTATATTTGACGAAGTTCGTCCTGGCTTCGGGGAGCTCGTCGCCCGGCTCGCCGGTCGGCTCGTCGTAGTTGCGGACTATTGACAGGATTTCCCGCGACGATTTGTCGATCGTCACCCGATACGGGATTTCGAGGCCCGTCTCCTTGCCCTTGAACTTATGCTCGAAGCCCGGGATGTTGAGCTCGCAATAGCACTCATAGACCTCGCGGTCCCGGTCCTCCATGTTCCGCGGGTCTATGTCGACGCCCTGGATGTCAGCCTTCTCGCGCTGGGCGGCATCGGCCTCCTGATACATCGGCGTGGTAAGGTCGACGTCTTTGTAGACGCCGAGGATCTGCAGCCGGCGAACGGTCGACTCCCGCATGTAGACGCGATGCGTCACCCGCTTGGCGTCAGACAAGGTCGTCGCGGCATTGTTCACAATCAGGTCGTCGGCGTCGACCGTTTCGCTGACAGGGCGGCCGCGGAGCGGGCAGAAGTAAACCTTCTTGAAGGCGGTGCCGCCGAAGCCGAGCATGAACAGCATGCGGTCGGTGTCGGGATAATACTCCTTCGCCGTCGCGGTCAGGTAATGGTTCAGGTCGTTTTCAAGGGCGTCGGCAAGCTGCTGCTGCTCGAAAGTTTCCTTGTCGGAGTCGTCGCGGACCTTCACCGGCCCATCGGTCGGAAGCATCTCAGAACGGGCGTTGGCCTGAAAGCGGAGGACGGCTTCGAGGAGGAGCGGGTGGCGCACCCGGCTCATGCCTTCGACCGGAGCGCCATCGGCGGCGCCTTGCAGGCCGGGGATCTCGACCTTGAGGCCGAGCAGCTTTAGGCCCTGCGCCCTATCCTCAATCCACTCCTGACGGCTCTCCAGATCGTCCCGGATGCCGCGGAGAAGGTCCTCAGCGATAGCTGACAGTTCCGACTGATCAATGTCGTCGACCAGGTTCGAGAACCACTCCTGAGCCTTCTCGGCATCGGAAGCAGCCTCGACAGGCCGGCCATCAAGGGAGATGGATATGGATCCGTCGTCATGCTCAATGCGGATAATGTTGCCGCGGTCGTCGGTCTCTGGCTTGTCGTGGCCGTCCTCAACTTCGACCACCACATCTTCGGCGCCGGCGAGACCCTCGGGCTCTTTCTGGTCCAAACGAAGAGCGGAACTGAGCCCGGGGAGCATGGCCATAATCAATCTTCCTTATCTGCAATCAGCTTGCCGATCTCTTCGACGAACTTATCAAGCCCCTCGCGGGCGGCCTTATTATCGTCTTTTGCTGCGATTTCGTAAACCCTGACATAATCATGGGGCGACTTGCCCCATACCTCGACGCGGAAGCGACCCACGCCCTTGCCATGCGGCGGCGGCTCCTGAATAGGATCAACAATAGCATTCGCAAGAATCATCTTCGCCTTCCGACTATACTGGATAGAGCGGGCCCTCTTCAGAGCTCGTATGCATTCTACTACGGTCGAGGTCCGAGGTCCATTCGGCGTTGCGCAGGATGAGGCCTGTGTCGCGCAGATGGCGCAGCGCCATGCTAAGCGTATCGACAAGATCGTCATGCCTGGCTTTCGGGAAGTTGGCCGTCTGCGTGATCACCATATCCGCCCAGGATCTATCCGGCGCATAGATCAGCCCTTCCTCGAACAGGTGCTGTATACTATATAGTCTTGCCAATTTATCCAAAGTCTTCGGATCCATGAGCTGGACGGCAAAGTCTTCATGCCCATACAGGCGCCGGATTTCCTGCGCCACGCTGTGGCCGGCGGCCTTGTTCTCGATCAGCAGCTTATCGGCGCCATAACGCTCCATCGTCTCGCGGACCTTCTCGATGAGGTCATGGAGTTCGAGGCGCTCCTGCCACGCATACATCAGCATGACGCGCGGGTGCTCTTGCGTGTAGGTGCGCTCCAGCGCCGCCATCGTCTCGCCTTCACGGGTGATCCGTCTTGTGACCTGCGCCGTCTGATCGCCGCCTGTCCAGACACCCCAAACCGTCATGGCGCTGGGGTCGTTCTCCTGCTTTGTGGTGTAAGCGGTGTCGAGGGCTGCGACGATATAATCGAAAGGCGGGTAGCTTTCTCGCTCCCAGAGCTGCCACCACTCGGCTTTGACGACGCCGCCGCCGCGGGGGATTGGCTCCTGCTGGAATTGGCCGGCAGCAGCATATTTGCCCATGACGCGCTCATCGCGGTCAACCACCTCTTCAGGGAATCGCGCGGGGAATAGAAGTTCTCCCTCCTCGCTGCGGGGGTCTTCGAGACCCAGCATCGTCGGCATGGCGCGGGCCGGGTCGAAGCGCATTGGAAGCATGATATGGTCATAGCCAAGGCCCTTATCGATGATGACGCCGGAGACGTCTTCCTCATGCAGTCTCTGCATGATGACGACGATCGCGCTCTTTATCGGGTTGTTGAGGCGGGTTGGCACGGCTTCAAGAAACCATTCAATAGTGGAGGCGCGCATCGCGTCGGAGGCGGCCCCCTCAACTGAATGAGGATCGTCGATAATAACGACGTCGCCACGAGAACCCGTAATAGATCCGGCAGCCACGGCTTCGCGGAAGCCTGTCGCCGTGTTTTCGAATTTGCTTTTTGCATTCTGGTCGCCGGTTAGCGTGACGTGATCGCCCCACCGTTTTTGATACCATTCAGATTGGACGAGGCGGCGCATCTTGGTGCTGTCGCGGATGGCGAGGGACTGTGAGTGCGACGCGCAGAGAAACCGCTTGTGCGGCTCCTTGCGCGGCCCCCACCACCACGCCGGCCAGAAGACGCCCGTGAGCAGCGACTTCATCGCGCCGGGCGGGACGTTGATCAGGAGGCGGTTATAATACTCGCCCTCCTCAATCTCGACGCCGTCAGTGATCGCTTCGAGGTGGCTGCATATGAAGTCGATATGCCAGCCATGCACATATTCGGCCCCCGGCTCGACGATATGCCACGCAAGCTTTACGAACTGAACGAAGCTTTGCGACAAGGCGCGATCAATCTCGACAAGCTGCCTGTCGAGGTCGACGCCCTCAAGAGCCTTTACAATGGCTAGTGTCTTTTCTTTCGGTTCCAATTTACATTGCCGTCGGCTTCATTGGAAGCGATTGATGATGTCATCGTCTCGACGATCATGGAGATTGCGCTCGCGGCCATCTCCCTCGACATCGCGTTCTCTGATATCAAAAGAGACATCACGGCCGACAGGGCCGTAAGCGACTCCATGAGGCACTCCGACTCTTCGTCCGCGAGGTCGAGCATTTTTGAAGCCATAGACGAGATACGGTCGGAGGCCGCTTCATCCGCCAACCCGTCTTCGTCTGTGACTTCAAATCGCATCAGTCGCCCTTTACCTTTGTGATGATGCCGCGGAAGGCGATGAGATCCTCTGGCGACAGGTTGCTGACGTCGATCGTCTTTGCCTCAACCTGAACAGGGCCGCCGTTGGCGCCGGTGACTTCCTTGCGCTCAGTGTAGTCTTCGCGGAAGCGAGCAGCCGTTGAGCGGTTCCAAAGATTGGCGTTGAAGTCCCGGTTTTTCATATTCTCGCGGGCTTCTTTTTCAAACCAGGATTGCTCAATAGCCTTTGCGCGCGTTAAGGCTGTGGAGAACTCTGGATGCCGATCGCGCCAATCGAACAAAGTCGTTCGGTCAACACCAAACTCCGCGGCATATTCAGCCCACCCCGCGCCGATAGACGCAAGCTCAAGAATACGCTCGCAAAACTCAGGCTTATACTTGCTAGGGCGACCAACATTGACCTTCGGCGGGGAAACCTTGGGCTTTTCCGGAGCAGCGTCGGCCTTTACTTCTTCAGTCATATCAAAATCCTGATAACCGGGACGTTCCACCGTATATAGCACGCCCCGGTCAAGTTTACCATTGATCAGAAATCGTCGGCTGATTCGACCGCAGGAGCCCCGGCCGCTTTCATCGCAGCCTTACCAAGCGGCGTATCGGCGAGCATCCCGAGCGCATCCATGTATACAGACAGCAAGGCTTGTTCTTCGGCCCGCTTCGAAGCGTCCTTCTTTCGCAAGGCAAGGACCTGCTTCAGGATCTTCGTGTCGAAACCAGCTCCCTTGGCTTCAGCAAAGACTTCCTTGATGTCCTCGGCGATCGCCGCCTTCTCTTCTTCAAGCTTCTCGACGCGCTCAACGATTGCTTTCAACTGATTATTTGTTGACATTGATGCCTTCCCTTTTCAGATAAAGGACGAGGTGCTCGGCCTCGACCCGGCAGAATTCACAGACTGGTTCGCATGCTTCCCTTGGCGGCATGGCCACGACATTACAATTCCCACTCAAATCTCGATTCATGCCGACGGCGAATGAGCAGAGGCCGCGAGCAACAATTTCCGTTATTTCGTCCTGCATGTCAATTCTCCGGGGAGGCGACGGCAACATGAATTATTTGCGAGCGGCGCACAATAGGGGCTTGACTGAGGAAATAGTTTCCTCTACGGTGTGTGTATTGGATGACTGATCGACATGGAGACTGAGATGAAGGAACTTGCCTACAGCGAAGGCCACTACGCATACAAAGACGGTTTGCGCTGCGCCGATAACCCCTACAAGGGCGTCGATGAGGAATTGGCGCGGGCGTGGACAGACGGTTGGTGGGACACTTTTTACGAGGATCAGTGATGAAATCAGTTCACGAAATGACTGTCTTCGAATTGCGTAGCGCCTTCGGGCGCTGCGCGGACTGCTCCCACAAGCAGATCGGTCTTCGTCGACTGCGGGACTATCTGGCTCTGCGCGACCGGAACCCGACGGCCGCCGACTATCTGCTGCAACAGGCTCGTCTCAGCCTGGCTCATGCGAGAGCTTACAAATAATTTCGAAAATATTTCCCGTGACGCTTGACACGGGAAATGGTTTCCCCTATAACAAGACCATCGACACTGATTGAAACGGAGATTGATATGACCCTCTCAAACCTCGCCCCTCTCGCCGACGCCTACGCTGCCCTGAAGCTGGAGGAGGAGAAGATTGCCTCCCGCGTCAGCGAGCTCCGCAAGGAGATCCTCGAAGCCGCCGGCGACGCCGACGAGATCATCGGCGACACCTGCGCTCTGGCGATCGACTCCAAGAAGGGCGCCGAGACACTCGACAAGGCTGCGGCTCTCGCCCTGCTTCGTCAGCTTGGCGCGACGCCGGAGCAGATCGCCGCCCTCACCAAAGTCGGCAGGCCTTCCAAGGCTCTTCGCATCAAGCCGCTGCTGGCTCTGGCTGCGTAACAGTTACCGCCTCCCCGCGGTGAAACTTGAAGCCCTCCGGGGCTTCTTTTTTTATGTGCAGGGAGTTGACATCGGAAAATATTTCTCGCAATATCCAAATGCAATCAAATCAATCAATGGAGATCGATATGCGCATGTTCCACAAAATCACCGTCGCCTATCCCATCGCCGACGGCATGACCGGCGAGCAGACCTTCTCCCTCGTCTCTGAGGCCGACGCCCGCAGCTTTCGGGCCATGGTCGAGGAGAAGGGTTACAAGATCGTCCTGCATACCTTCGACAATCTTCTGTCCTGGTCTGATGCCCTGATGGAGATCGAGGCGGACATACAGTTTTCAATCGAAGTCATGCACGACATGGAGGAAGACTATCGTGAGCTTCGCTGAGATCCTGCTAACCGTTGTCGGAGGCTTCATCGCCTCCGCCATCCCTGCCGCCCTGATCATATGGATATTTCTTCGAAGGGACGACTGACATGGACGCTGACACCAATACAGGCCTTCTTGAGTCCTGCTACGCCGTAAATCCGCAGCTCTGGTTCGACTACTGCCGCACCGTCGGCCGTCACCCTGCGCCTGCTGATCATTGGACCGAATATGACGTTATCGCCGCTCTTCGCGCACGTCGTGACAGGGAGGCCTTCATCAATGCAGCCATCACGCTTTAACGACATCCTGACACGGCACGGGATGACAACAAACGACGCCGCGCTGATCGCCGGCGTCACCCGCCGGCAGGTGAACAATTGGCGCAATGGATACAGCCCGATTCCGCGGTCCTTTGCCATGATCATGGAATTCTTCGACAGCGGAATAATTGCTCTCGACGCTATCGAAAAATACGTCAACGAGGATCTTAGAACCCTTGTCGACTAAAAAAACAGGCCACGGTCTTCCCCACCGTGGCCTGCAACTTGATGAGGTCATATGTTAGTGGCGTTACCTTATGCGTCCTCCGGATTCACTGTTACATTGACCGTTCGAGTCACGAACACACAGGGAAGACGGTCGTTATTCCCTGTATTCTGATTCCATAAAGGCTCGAATCACTTCCGCCGCGAGGGGTGCCACGATTGCGTTGCCGCCAATGCGGAGCAGACCCACTCTTCCGGGAAGCCCATCAACCAGAAGACGAACTCCGGATTTAACGCGCCTCGTTTTTCCGTCTGCGCCTCGTCGCCATTCCACACCTCGCGACCAAGCAGACTGTTCGTCGGCACATTCGGGCAGAATTGTCCGTCCTTCCCGTCCCGCGTCGTCGGCGTTGGCCAAGTCGCCGCCTCCCGAGCATGGATCGGTAGATGGCTGTTCCCGCCGCCCGCCGTCTTCGTCGTGCGACCGCCCTCCCCGTCCGATGCTTTCGGCGTCGGCCACGTCGCAGCCGCTGCTGCCGTCTGAATATTCATTCCGCCGTCTCTGCCTGATGTCCCTGCGCCCGTCGTGCAATTCGCCGTTGGCGTCGGCCACCCAATACAATCGTTGGCGGATATGGGGCGCGTTCGCGGAGCAAGCCGGGATATCGACCGCCCGGCTGGCGTAACCTTCTCCTTCCAAGTCAGATCGAACTCCGTCGAACCAACCATAGCCAGCCGCTCCCGCAACCTGTTCTCCCATGACGACAGGGGGCCGGCAGGAACGGATGAGGCGATGAAAGTGCGGCCACAGGTGCCTTGGA